>Ga0116171_10003725_pt1 | contig 14000 bp, 8 predicted proteins | sample AD_JPNHW2_MetaG_FD_89798 | JGI IMG/M metagenome (GOLD analysis project Ga0116171, IMG submission 89798) | Active sludge microbial communities of municipal wastewater-treating anaerobic digesters from Japan - AD_JPNHW2_MetaG | ecosystem: Engineered > Bioreactor > Anaerobic > Digestate | place...
ACGGTAGTCGAACTTCAGCAGAGTGGTTTTCAGGTAATAATTGTCGACGACCTGTCGAATTCCATGATTGAAGTACTGGACAATATTGCCGCAATTACGGGAACAAAACCTGAATTTGAACAATTTGACCTGGCAGATTCTTCACTGACTGCTGATTTCTTCTCGCGGCATCCTGATATTTCGGGGATTATACATTTCGCAGCCTATAAAGCCGTGGGCGAATCAATGGAAAAGCCTTTGGATTATTACCGCAACAACCTGCTGTCGCTCATCAACCTGCTTGAAGGAATGAAAACGCACAGGATTGGCAATATCGTCTTCAGCTCTTCGTGCACCGTTTACGGTCAGCCGGATGAGCTGCCGGTAACGGAGAGCGCCCCGATGAAACCTGCATTTTCGGCTTACGGCAACACCAAGCAGATGTGTGAGGATATCCTGAAGTTTACCGTGAACGCACATCCGCTACATGCCATTGCATTGCGCTACTTTAACCCGATAGGGGCACATCCTTCGGCCCTGATCGGTGAATTGCCGTTAGGGATCCCTAATAACCTGATCCCGTATATTACCCAGACTGCGATCGGAAAAAGGGATTATCTCCGGGTTTTCGGCAATGATTATCCCACTCCCGACGGAACAGCCATCCGCGATTATATTCATGTTGTCGACCTCGCCAAGGCGCATGTAATAGCCCTAAAGCGTATGATGGAAGGCCGGTCCAGGTCAAATCCCGAAGTTTTCAACCTGGGCACGGGAAACGGATTTTCGGTGATGCAGATCATTGAGGCTTTTGAGCGGGTAAGCGGCTTGAAATTAAACTATAAAATCGTCGGGCGCCGTGCCGGAGATATTGAACAGGTGTGGGCAGATACCCGTTTCGCCAATGAAGAACTTGGCTGGAAAGCCGAAAAAAACCTGGATGAGATGATGGCGTCGGCCTGGAAATGGGAATTAGCGCTTGCCAAAAAAGACGCGTAAGATCATACCATTTGAAATGGCTTTTCAATTGATCCCCCCCGGCGGTAAACCGTTTCCTTAAAAACGAAGTTCGTATAAAGATTCACTTTCTTTCTTTTCGTTATTTTGCAGCATTCGCAAATATCTATTGCGGTAGTCAAAGCATATAAACAATGAAACATCTCTCACTTCTCGCAGTACTTGCCATTCCACTGTTTTTTACAACCAGTTTACAGGCACAGCATGACCGGATAACCGACAAAATCATTGAAACCGGTAAAACCGATAACCAGACAATGGACCACCTCAATGTGCTTTGTAACCGTATCGGCGGCAGGCCGATAGGTTCCGATGCATATGAAAACGCTGCTGAATGGGCTGCATCGAAATTCAGGGAATGGGGAATGAAGGTTGAGATGGATGAAGCCGGCACCCTTCCGGTTGGCTTCAACCGGGGCCCCTGGTCCGGAAGGATGCTCGGAAGCGACGGAATGACGTTGCATTTCGCTACGCCGTCCTATACAGCGGGAACCAAAGGTGTACAGACAGGGCATGTTGTCCTGGAACCAAAAACACAGGCCGAGTTCGACAGGATGAAGGGGAAACTGAAAGGCGCCTGGGTACTTATTTCGGGGGAAAGCAACGGCTTCCCGGTCGATATATCAAAAGCAGCCGATGCGAAACGGGCTAAAGTCATTGCCGAAAATGCCCTGATTGAAAAGAAGAATGATTCAATCAGGGGTTTGAACTGGAAAAACCATGACAATCCGAAAATTGACTTATTGCCATATAAGGAAGAACCGGCCTTGTTTTACAGGCAAATGGCCGAAGCCGGCATCCTCGGAATTATACAATCAGCGCCAGTGCCGATCCGCGCATTATATGACCGGAATAACATCGACAGCATGACATTTGAAAACCTGCCGGCAATACCCGATATAAAGCTGGATGAACATCAATACAAAGTGATTGAGCAAATGACTGAAGAGCGTCAATCATTTGAACTGGAGTTCGACATCCGCAACTATTTTAAAATGGGGCCGATAAAGTACTGCAATGTGATCGGCGTCATCCCCGGCACAAAGTACCCGGACGAATATGTAATCATGGGCGGCCACCTCGATTCTTACGATGTGGCAACCGGCACGGTTGACGATGGTTCCGGAATTGCACCGGCTATGGAAGCAGCCAGGCTGATCATGAAATCAGGGGCAAAGCCCAAACGCACAATCCTGGTGTGCCTGTGGGCCGGTGAAGAGTTTGGTCTCCTGGGATCGGAAAGCTGGGTGAAACGCAATGAAGACAAATGGAATAAGATTTCAAACATGTTTAACCGCGACGGCGGACCCACCGTTGCCAAAAGCCTGAGCGTTCCGGAAGCCATGATGGAAGATTTTGAGAATATCTGCAAACCTTTAAACTCCATCAATCCTGAATTTCCTTTCACACTGAAAAAAATGGAACCCATGGAATTGCCGAAGAAAGCCTGGGGCACCGATTCCGGGCCTTTTGCCGTGAGAGGCATCCCTGTCATTACTTTCGGTTGCGAAGACCCGAAAGGCTATGATTTCAATTACGGGGAGATCTGGCATACCGAAAGGGACCTTTTCAACAAGGCAATTCCAGAATATCTTAATCACACTTCCATTCTCACGGCCATCGTGGTACTCGGCGTCGCTGACCTCAGCCACCTGCTGCCGCGTGAAGGTTATTACCTTCCGCCAAAAGAAGAAACAAAGTAAATTTCTGAAAGCAGATTTTTTGGCCGTGAAGCGCCGCTAACCACCTCCCGGTAAAATATTTTGCCGGCTTCTGAAGAATGGGAAAGCAACCGCGGGAGAAAAGCTTTCATGCTTTCCGGTATTATTATTGGTCTGCAATTCCATCTCAGGAGAAGTTGAAACATGGCTGGTCACCGGTAACCGGAAATTCGGGTTGCCAATATGACAATTTGAAATAATATTTGCTATTTTTGATCATCTCATACAGCTCGTTCCTCTCTTCTGTTCTGATCCCGTCCGCTATTCTGCCGTTTGATTCAAGGCATTGCTTAAATGCCGGCTCTATTGCTGCATTCAAAGAGATGAAACAGAAAATCCTTTCTTTGGTGATACTTTTCCTTTTTGGCCTGGGTTGCAATGCCCAGCAATATTTCTTTTCAGGATACTCTATCGCCGATGGCCTTTCTCAATCTGTGGTAACATGCATTCTTCAGGACTCCAAAGGATATCTCTGGTTTGGCACCCAAAATGGTCTGAACAAATTCAACGGCTATACTTTCGACATCTACACCTATAATCCTGACGATTCAACATCAATCTCCAACAACTGGATTTATAGCATAGACGAGGACCGGGATGGAAACCTCCGGATCGGCACCAAAGGAGGGCTTAATAAATACGTGAGAAATGAAAAACGCTTCGATAGGATTCGCTACACCTTTTCCCGTTTCCCGGATATCAGCAAATATGTATACGGTGTTAAATGCGCCCGCAACGGCAAAATACTCATCAACACTCCGCCCGTTTTAACAATCTGTGACCCGGCAACGATGACATTCCGCCATTTCGCCGCTCCCCTTGATTATGACGGCGGTGTGAAAGATTACAATATCCCTTTGCTCGAAGATGCCGATGGCCTGATATGGCTGGGTTCTGCCCGTGGACTTGCCCGTTTTGACCCAGGTTCCTCCAAATTCAAGGTTTTCAGAAATAATTTATCCGATCCGTCCACTATTTCCGATGATAATATAACCGCACTCTTCCAGGACCGGAAGGGCAATATCTGGATCGGCACTTCGAAAGGGCTTAACCGGTTTAACAAAACAGGAAAACTTTTTAATCGCTATTTCAAAGACGCTAAAAACCCAAATTCCGTCAGCAATGATTTTATCAGGGCTATTATCGAAGATCATACCGGCTCCCTTTGGATTGCAACCGAAGGAGGCGGCCTTACACGCATGATTAACGGAAAAAATGGAAAGCTCGGGTTTGAAGCATATTCGGCTGAAAAAAACAGCCTCAGCCATAATATCATCCTCTCCCTGGCTATCGACCGGTCGGAGAACCTTTGGGTAGGAACATTGTCAGGCATCAATAAAACCGATCTTAAAAAACAGAAATTCAGGCTGTACCGTAAAAGTGACTCCCCATATTCCGTCGATCTTTCAGGCAATGTAATTGCATCTTTGTACAAAGACGACAGCGATAACATCTGGATCGGAACCTGGGGACAGGGATTAAACATTTATAACAGGAAAACCGGGAAGGTTGAGCACTTTTCATCAAGGTTAAAAGGCAGGAATTTCATTTCCAACGATTTTGTTCATACGATCTTCGAAGATTCAGGTCAGCATGTATGGCTAGGCACCCGCGATGGTCTGCTGATTTTTCATAAAGAATCACACCGTTTCGTGAGGCCCGGCCGGTTCTCCGGAAATCCCGGTTTGCCTGACCTCCGCGGGCTAAGAATTTTCATGATGATGCAAGGCCATGATGGCGATTTCTGGATAGCAACGCAGGATGGCCTTTACAGGAAAAAACATGCCGGGACGGAATTGGAACGGTTTCATGTCGGGGCGTTACCTGAACACCGTATAAGCGCCAACCTGGTGTACTCCGTTCTGGAAGACCGGGAAGGACTGATCTGGATCGGAACCATTGACGGGCTTGATGTCTTTAATCCGAAGACTTCTCAGATGAAGCATTACACGAAAACGGAAGGGAAAAACTCGCTTGCTGATAATTTCATAACGGTTTTATGTGAAGACCACAACGCAGACATCTGGATCGGAACCAGTTCCTATGTGAATAAATACTCGAAAAAAAGCAACATCTTTGAATTCTATTCAAAAGAGCAAGGATTACCAAGCAACCTGGTTTACAGCATCCTGGAAGATAAAAACAAGTGCCTCTGGTTTGCCACCGGAAACGGATTGTGCCGTTTCGATTCTACCGGTAACGGTTTTCGGGTCTATACCGTTGAGGAAGGCTTACAAAGCCCGGAGTTTAACCTGAGAGCTTCTTATCTCAGCAAAGACGGAGAAGTGTTTTTCGGAGGCATGAATGGCTTCAACTCCTTCTATCCTGATTCTTTGTTGAACAACCCCTATCTTCCGTCAGTGGTATTTACATCTGCTTACAAAGCAAAGAAAGGACTAAACGAATTTCTTGATTTTGAAAAAAGTAACAAGATCGTCCTGAACCATAACGATTACTCGTTTACCATCGAATTCTCGGCGCTGGAATTCACGAACTCCGCCAAAAACAGGTATAAGTACCGACTGGAAAGCATTGATGATGACTGGATCGATATCGGCACCCGGAATTTTGTCGCTTTCTCAAATCTCCCGCCTGGTGAGTATGTGCTTAGAGTAAAAGGATGCAACAACGACGGCTTGTGGAATGAAGCCGGAAGCAATCTCACAATTATCATCCGTCCGCCCTGGTGGAGGAGCACGGCAGCCTATATTGGTTACTTTCTTCTTGTCATTTTATCAGTGTTTTTCATTGTCAAGCTAAGGGAGAGGCATCATGTCAGGGACCGGAAATTACTTGAAGCAAAAGTCAGGGAACGGACACTCCAGGTTGAAGAACAGAAACTGGAAATCATTAATAAAAACATTGAACTCAATGAATTGAATGCGTCAAAGGACAAATTTTTTTCAATCATTGCCCATGATCTCAGGAATCCCTTTAATGCAATTATCGGCCTTACCGACATCCTGTTGCTGGATATTCCATACCAGGATACACGAAAAATACAAAAGACCCTTGAGAATATTAAAGGTTCCTCACAGCAGGCTCATGAACTCCTGGAAAACCTTCTGCTTTGGGCACGTTCACAAACCGGAACGATGGCCTTTGACCCTGAACCGGTTGAGTTGAAAACCTTGCTGGAAAAGAGCATTGAACTGGTAGGTGTACAAGCTGTCCGTAAGAACATCGAAATCCATACCGATTTCAAAGATTGCTGCAATGCCAGAGTGGATGTGAACATGATCAATACGGTTTTAAGGAACCTGCTTACCAACGCGCTGAAATTCACTCCGCAAAATGGCGCAGTGCATGTCGGTCTATCGATGAATAAAGGTTTCTGTATCCTTAGCGTCAGGGACAATGGTATTGGCATTGCCCGGGAAAAGCTCGGAACCCTGTTCAGCATTGATACCTCTCACAAGACCAAAGGCACCAACCAGGAACCCGGCACTGGCCTTGGCCTGATATTATGCAAGGAATTTGTTGAAAAGCACGGGGGGCGGATTGAGGTAAAAAGCGAACCCGGAGAGGGAAGTGAATTCAGGGTTTTCCTGCCGGCAGGGCTCTGAACCTGAAGCATCAGGAATAAAAGTAAAGCGCCCGGAACTGAACACCGGCATCCGGCCTTCAGGCAGTGATAACAGGAGCATGTACCGGTGAACCTTTTTGTTCCTGCTAAGTGCCAGGCTGGCAGGTGTTCAGGACTTATAGCGCTCAAAAGCAGAATCTGAAAATTTTCAGGCCCTTCAGGTAAGATCATTGGGCAGACCGGGTAAAATCCCTTTTGTGACATAAATGGGCCTGACATGCTTCCGCAGCGATTTACGCTTCATCCTGAACCAGATTCCTGAAATTACGGTAATTACCCCGCTCATCAGTAATGTCCATGAAATACCAATCCCACTGGCAATCGATCCGGCAAGAAGGTTGCCTATCGGGGTAGTGCCCATTAAAGCCATGGCATAGAAGCTCATCACGCGTCCCCGCTTATCCTCGTCGGCTAGGGTTTGCAACATTGTATTGATCGAAGACAGGGAAAGAACCATGGTTAAGCCGCCGAAAAACAATGCCACCACCGATAAAAACATGTTTCCCGAAAAAGAAGCCAATGAAATCGCGGCGCCCATCACCATCACACTTGTAGAAATCACTTTGGCCAGCCCCAGAACTGATTTGCGGGCAGCCATGTAAAGGGCTCCCGATAATGCCCCGGCTCCCATTGCCGACATCAGATATCCCAGTGTGTCGGAACTTCCATGCATGTTTTCCTTGGCGTAAGCCGGAAGCAGAACGATGTATGAAAGCCCCACAACGCTCAGTAAGGCCAGCATAATAATCAGCGTTCTGATGGGCATTGTGCGGAAAGTATAATCAAACCCTTCCCTGAAACTTTCTTTAAAATTGACCGGCTCGCCAACAACCTTCCTGAAAGAAATCTTTATTTGCATGAGGGCAAATATGACCGCGGCAAAACTAAGGGTATTGAACAGGAAACAGATGCCTTCGCCGGCAATGGCAATGACAATTCCTGCAATGGCAGGGCCAACCAGCCGTGCGGCGTTGAAAATGGCCGAATTAAGGGCGATGGCGTTACCCAGGTTCCCGGGATCGTCAATCAGGTCGATGACAAGCGATTGCCGGGCTGGCGCATCAAATGCCGTTATAATGCCAAAAATGACGCTCAGGGTTATAATATGCCATACCTGTACCAGGTTGAACATCACCAGAAGGGTCATAGTCAGTGCATGAAGCATGAAGAAAAGCTGGGTCAGCTTCATGATGTTGAGCCGGTTGTGCCTGTCGGTTACCACCCCTGTGAATGGCGATAGAATAAATGTCGGAATCTGGCTGGTAAAACCGATAAGGCCCAACAAAAACACGGATCCTGTGAGCCGGTAAACCAGCCAGCTCAGTGCGATATTCTGCATCCAGGTGCCGATCAGCGATACGCCCTGCCCGATAAAATAAATCCGGTAGTTACGCGAGCGAAGCGACGAAAAAACGCCCTTTATCGCCCTGATATCTTTAGGAATAAGACCAATGACCGACATTCCTTTCCGTGATCAAAAAACAGGCCTCAAATTTAAGACAGTTTCCGAAAGCTATCAGGAAAAGTATGCTGTTCATCTCCGGGATATCTGTAGCCAATACCGGCACAACAGATCCGGAATTTGCGGGAGATGAACCAGAATCCTGGTTTTCATAAGGGCCGGCCAGTGTTTCCTGCGCCGCAATTCTTCAATAAATATTAACAATACATACTCCTTTATCGGAAATAACCTTAACCTTGCAGGTTAACCATTTATATTCCTTCCTTCATGAATTCACAAATAGGGTTCGACAACGAAAAATACATCGAAGAACAATCGAACGAGATACTAAATAGGGTTAAACGCTTTAACGATAAGTTATACCTGGAGTTTGGCGGTAAGATCATGTACGATTACCATGCAGCAAGGGTCTTGCCCGGTTTTGATCCTAATGTAAAGATGAGGCTGCTGCAAAAGCTTAAGGATAAACTGGAAGTTATCATGTGCATTTATGCCGGTGATATTGAACGTAAAAAAATCCGTGCTGATTTCGGAATAACGTATGAAACGGATACGCTTAAAACCATTGATGATTTTATAGATTGGGGCATCGAAGTTAAAAACGTTGTCATCACGCGCTATACCGGGCAGTATGCAGCCACGGTATATAAGAACAAGCTCGAACGGAGGGGCATAAAAGTAACCACACACAATCCGACTGCAGGGTACCCTGCGGATATTGACAGAATCGTCAGCGATGAAGGCTATGGAGCCAATAAATACATTAAAACCTCCAGGCCCATCGTGATAGTGACGGCTCCGGGGCCGGGAAGCGGAAAACTGGCAACCTGCCTGTGTCAGTTATACCACGAATACAAGAGAGGCGTTAAAGCCGGATATGCCAAATTTGAAACTTTCCCGATCTGGAATCTTCCGCTAAGCCATAAAGTGAATGTTGCCTACGAAGCAGCTACGGTAGACCTGAATGACAAAAACCTGATCGATCCGCATCACTTTGAGGCTTATAATGAAACTACCGTTAACTACAACCGTGATATTGAAGCTTTTCCGCTTCTTCGAAAAATCATCGAGAAGATTACGGGAGAACCTTCATTTTATAAATCGCCTACCGATATGGGCGTAAACAAGGCTGGATTTGGAATCCTGGACCATGGATTTGTTCAACAGGCCGCTCATCAGGAAATCATCCGCCGGTACCTGAAATGCGCATGTGATTATGCAACTGGCCTGATGGACGAAGACACATTACACCGGTCGGAAATGATCATGAAACGCGTGGATGCAAAAGTTGAAGACCGTCATGTGGTGGAACCGGCCAGGAAAGCTGCCCGCGATGCTGAATTAAACGGTAAAGGCAACGATGGAATGTATTGCGGAGCGGCCATCGAACTGAAAGACGGAACTATCATCACCGGGAAGAATTCCCCCCTGATGCATGCCGGATCGAGTCTCATACTAAATGCAGCGAAACAGCTAGCAGGCCTGCCCGACCAGCTACAATTAATCCCCGAAAATGTCATCGCATCAATTGCGTACCTGAAAAAGGAAGTACTGCGGCGCAAAAAGATAAGCCTTGATGTGGACGAAACATTAACTACTCTGGGCATCAGCGCCATCTCAAACCCGGCTGCCCAAATGGCTGTCGATAAGTTGAAGGAACTCAGGGGTTGTGAGGTTCATCTCACACATCTGCCTGCAAACGGAGATGAAGCCGGTTTCAGAAAACTCGGCGTAAATCTCACCACTGACCCGAATTTTTCATCCAAAAGCCTCTTTGTTTATTAAAACCGGAAGCCTCTTTTAAGAAATTTTGCTATTTTCAACCCTTGTTCATTTTTTGAATTGAAAATCTTAATTATTTCAATATGAATTAGTTAAGATTCTAGAACAGAAATAATATCCCGGCGCATGAAAAAATATAATGCCATTATTATTGATGATGAAAAGAATATTCGTGAAGCATTGACGATATTATTGAAACAATACTGCCCTGAAATTCAAGTTTGCGGTATCGCCTGTTCGGCAGGCGAAGGGAGAATGCTTCTTGAAACGAACATGGTCGATTTCATTTTTCTGGACATTGCAATGCCAAAAGAGGACGGATTTACATTTCTCCGGTCAATCCCCAGCCACAAGTACGGAATAATATTCGCCACAGCATACCAGGAGCATGCGTTGCGCGCCCTGAAAGCCAATGCCATTGACTATCTTTTAAAACCGATTAATCCTATTGAGCTTCAGGCCGCGGTGAAGAAAGCAATCTATTACCATGAACTTCGTAATGGATATTCCGAATTCCAGGAAGTATATCAGCAATCATTGAACAACCTGACAGAAAATCTGAGCTCCAGGAGCAATCCTGTTACAAAACTGACAATTCCGGAACAATCCGGATTCCGGTTGGTAAATGTTGACGAAGTGATGTATCTGCAGGCAGCCGATAATTATACGGTTTTCTCTTTGACCGATAAAAGGGAAATCATCTCAACCAGGACGCTCGGAGAGTTTGAGAAAATTCTGGAAAGCCCGGAATTTTTCAGGATTCATAAGTCAACCATCATCAATTTGAATTTTCTGACCGGTTATTCCTGTGTTCAGGGCAACTATGCGGAATTAATGGATGGCTCCCGGCTTGATATTTCGAGACGGAAATTATCGGAATTTCGTGACAGGGTTAAAAATTATTCATTTTCAATCGATTAATTTGAAGAAGGTACTTAATCCTTTCATTTTCATCCTCCTTGGTTTTTGCGCCAATACCTATGCCCAAAATCCTTTTATACGGCATTACACCACCCTCGACGGCTTGCCTACAAACACCATTTATCAGATATATCAGGACAGCCACAAATTTTTATGGTTTACCTCGGAGGCCGGGGTAATCAAATTTGACGGCACCAATTTTAAGAGTTACCGAAAAAAAGACGGGCTGAGCAGTAACGATGTCGTCCGCATCAAGGAAGACCCAAGGGGTCGTCTTTGGTTCTTCAATTATAATGGTTCTGTTAACTATATTTATAAAAATAAAATCTATAACGGCAAAAACTCCCCTTTCCTGAATTCCCTGATGAGTAAAGGATTTTTCTTTGATTTTTTTACCGATAAGAACCAAACTCTATATTTCTATAATTGGCAAAGAGAATTATTTTCTCTGGATAAAAATAACAGCGTATCAAAGGAAATTTTATTAGAAAAACTAAATATAAAGCTGCCTATTGTCGGAACTGATTACAAAAGGATTAAGTCCTTATATGTAACCAAGAATTCTAAAGATAAATGGACTATCTGGACCAATGTCGGCATTTTTATTGAAGATATTCCAACTAAAAAGATATTTTATGTTGACTCCGATGCAAGTTGTCTGAAAATTTTCCCGGCCGGCCATAACAGTACTTATTATATTCATATGAGGGATAACAATATCACCAAAGTTACGAATCGTTTTTTTAAAGAGATTATTCATTATCCTGGTAATGAAAGAAAAATAATGAATATTATGGAGGATTCAGACGGTTATCTTTGGATCGCTGCCTATGATGAAGGTGTTTATTGTTTTAAAAGAAATAATAAAGTTCTCTTGCATTTAAATATTAAAAATGCCCTGGGACTATTTCAGGACCATGAGAAAAACATCTGGGTTAGTTCTGAATCTAATGGCATTTATTTAATTAATCATGATATGATGACTCAAAAACACTACGATCGTAGCAATTTTGACGATTGTGGTGTTCACCTGCTTTCTGATTTCCCAGGAACGGGTGTCTGGTGCACTAATACAAAATCAGTATTTTTATTACATAACGAGTCCTTTTTCAGATTATCTGTACCGGAAGAATTACAGCCTATCAATCTGTTACATTACTTGAGAAATCAAAATCTGTTTCTGGGAATGAAAAGCACAAGGGCTTGCGGATATTCTGAAATGAAACTTGTATCCAACTCTAAGAGTATTCAGTATGGGAGAAAAAAAAAGTATCCGGATCTTCAGGCAAAAAAAATCTTTAATGACCATACAGGAGTATATACCATACTATTTGAACAGGATCGGATACTGGTGACCGATGCTGGTTTGCCTACTACTACTCATGGTTATAAATGTGTCGGAGAAAGGATAAACAATGCTTTCTATGATACCGGAAATCAACTCATAATTAACGCCAGAAAGAATTATCTTTTCAAAAACGATAAATTAATCCCGTACCCCGAATTATCCCGGTTTGATGGTACCGTTATTACAGACCACCTGGTGCTGAATGATAATGTTGAACTCTATAGCATTGACGGCGATAGTTTATACCTTCTGAAAAACCATAAATTCTATAACCTGACTGAAGCCTTTAATACCCCCATCGCTTTACCTATTGAAAAAATTCTTTATGATGATACAACCTTGTATGTATCTACCCTGAAGGACATATTTGTATGTCATAACCCATTAAATGCAATTTCCGGAAATCCTGTTCAACTGGAACCCCTGAACATTGGCTTCAACAACATTAACGATATCCTGATTCATAACGATTCGCTGTATATAGCAAGCGATGATGGCCTCACAATCATCTCTGAAGCATCCATCACCAAAAGTAATGCGCTTCCCCCCATTCCATACACACAATCGGTAATGGTCAATGATGAGGAATACAACCTTTCCGGTGAGGGAATCAAACTGACCGGAAAAAATAAAATACAACTCACTTTCGGATGCATCAGTTTTTTCTCAAGTTCACTCTTTTATTCGTATTTGCTGGAAGGAGCCGAAAACAAATGGACAGTCGGGACCGGCCATGAAATGAAACTTATGTACCAAAATCTTCCCAGGGGGCATTATATATTTAAAATCAGAGTGAGAAAGTCAAACTCCGATTGGAGCAAGCCTCTGGAAATTCCTATTATTATAAAGCCGACCCTGCTTGAAAACCCGATATTCTGGGCAATAGTATGTCTTGTAGCAGCCGGGATAATCACCCTGATCCTTGTCACGATAAGAGCACGGAAAATGAAAAAGGTGGAAGTCGACCATCAACTCATTGTTATGGAACAAAAAGCGCTGCAATCGATGATGAACCCCCACTTCATTTTCAATTCACTGGGCTCCATTCAAAACTACCTTCTTACAAACAAAGGAACTGAAGCCATAATTTATCTTTCGAACTTTGCCAGGCTAATCCGGCAAAACCTGAACGCAATTAATACCCCCATGATTCTGCTGGAGGAAGAGATTGACCGGCTCAACAATTATTTAAACCTTGAAAAACAACGTCTTGAAAACAAATTTGATTACCATATCGAAATTGATGATTCCATTGAAGATGATCAGGTTTACATTCCCAGCATGATGATTCAGCCGTTTGCTGAAAACTCAATATGGCATGGGATTGCTACGTTGGAGGAAAAAGGCCTCATCAGTATCTGTTTTTATGCAAACAACGAAAAATCAATGAGGATCATCATTGAAGACAACGGAATCGGGATGAAAAAAGCACAGGAATATTCTGTCAGGGGTTCTCATCATCAGCAACTCGGCATGCAGATAATCAGAAAACGCTTGGATCTGCTCAGCAAAAAGTATCATACAGAAACAAAAATAGCTTATTCTGACTGTCATACGGGTTTAGATAACCCGGGTACCAGGATCGAAATCATTATTCCCATTTTAAACAGTACGGCTGATTTCTGATTATCAATTCTTCATATAAAAGGAGCCTGAGCTGCCTTTTTTATGCCCTGATACCCCTTCAGCATGACCGTTCTTTTCAAAAAATGTCATTTCACTCAATTTCTGATACCGTTCACTCAATTGCCAGGCGTGAAGGAATGTTACACTATTATATTTGCTTCGTCTTATGAGTGACAATTCATTTATTGTACGACCAATTTGTGTGATGAGTTTAATTTTCCAAATCATTACTATTTAAAGCCTGTTTTAACTTCCATGTAAGCAGGTTAAGGCTAGTTTCCATTTTACAGCCGTCCGTTAACGGGCGGCTGTTATTATTTTAAGTTTCATGTTGTATTATATTTCATTTCCTGCTATTTGAGATAAATACCAGTCTGGCCCTATGAGACCACAACCTTCCGTGTATCATTAATCATTAAAAAAATGCGGGTCGCCAAAGGGAGGGCACTGAAAAAGTATCTCTTATTAAATTAATCCTTAGAAATAAGTTGGCAGATGAAGACCAATTCTTCATCTGCCAGTTTTTTTTCTTAAAGTTCGAAGTATTCCTTTGTAGAT
>Ga0116171_10003729_pt1 | contig 13993 bp, 10 predicted proteins | sample AD_JPNHW2_MetaG_FD_89798 | JGI IMG/M metagenome (GOLD analysis project Ga0116171, IMG submission 89798) | Active sludge microbial communities of municipal wastewater-treating anaerobic digesters from Japan - AD_JPNHW2_MetaG | ecosystem: Engineered > Bioreactor > Anaerobic > Digestate | place...
ATACTCGCGGGCTTTTTCGACCGGATCGCCAATGTCCTGCGTGTTGACAAACTTGACGCTCTTGGCCAGTTTGCCGTCGCGGACATCGAGGCAGGAAATGAGGCGTTTGCTTAACATGGGGGATGCTCCGTATTTCATCCGCTTGAAATCCGTCGGATTGATTCCGCGCGATCAAGGGTTCCATTTCGTGAAATTTTCGATGAGTTTCAGGCCGTAACGCCCGCTTTTTTCCGGGTGGAACTGGGTCGCGAACAGGTTCGCCCGCGCCAGCACACAGGGAAACTCGTACTCGTAGTCGGTCACGCCGTACACCAGATTGTCCGGGACGGCGGCCGGGTGGTAGGAATGGACGAAATAGAACTCGATCCCGCTGGCAATCCCGTCCAGAACCGGATGCGAACGCGTGACCCGAACGGCGTTCCACCCCATGTGAGGGACCTTGAGGAGGGGATTCTGGATCTGAAACTTGACGACCTGGCCTTCCAGAAGACCCAGACAGGGGACATCCCCTTCCTCGGAATGCTGGAGGATGATCTGGGTCCCGAGGCAAAGCCCCAGGAACGGGATTCCCCGGCGATAGGCGGTCCGCAGCGCTTCGTCCAGACCGGTTGAGCGCAGCGTGGCCATGGCGCTGTGGGCGGCCCCGACTCCGGGGAAAATGAGCCGGGTGGCGTTGGCCACGGCATCCGGGTCGCCCGTAATAACCGACTCGGCTCCCACGGCGGCGCACGCGCGTTGTACACTTCTGAGATTGCCCGCGTTGTAGTCAACTATGGTGATCATGATGAGGGTTCTGCACTCCCTTACAGTGGCGCTTCAAATCGTATTAAAGCAAATCGGGGAAGCGGATGCACGATTTTTTCGGGGAAAACCGGTATTTTTCCCCTTCTCGCTCCCCTTGCGGGTTCCGCCAGGAAGAGGCAGCCCCCCCGTTTCTCCTTGAAACTGAACCCGATACAAACAATTCTGAGTCGGTACCCGGAAAAGGCTTGATTCCCGGTTTTGAGGTGTTACTATGAAGGCACTCTCTCACGTGGTCGGGAAGGAGAGACTCGGCTTTCTCCGACCAGTGGAAATTATCCGCAACCGAAAGGGCAAAGATTCTATGGAAGACGGCGACGGTCCTAGTACCTACCGCATCTGTCCTCCTGACATGCGTGCATTTGTGGAATTTCCGAGACTTGGGGCCGCGAACCAACCGCGTACAGCCCTGCCCTCCTGAATCTGTCTTCTCCCGGTTAAACCGACAGATTCGCCTTCGGCAGGCCGCGTGGATGCGGGCCTGTTGGAGGTCGAATCATGATGAATATCTATCGAGACGCCGGACAACCGGCCTTCGGGAATAGGATGTGTCCCCGGAAGGATGCGTCCCCCTCTCTTTTTTCTCAAGAACCGTTATTTCAAATCGCGCACCGGCAGGAGCGGAATTCGGCCTCCGGTACCGGAACGCTTCACCCTCCCTCTACCATCGGGCGCTGAGACAGAACCGTCGCCGGTTTGTGTCCAGCGTCCTGACCCACCGGTCCAACCGCCGATCGGGAGTTGGAACCGTGGTACCCGGGGAAACGGAGGATCTTTCCGGAAACGGGAAAAAGAACCTCCAAACGGTGAGAATCAGGTAACGATCAACCCGCCCCCCCGGGAGTTTCACCCATCAGCCGTGAGGGAGGCGCTCGAGCGCCCCGAAATTCCGGCACACTGGGTTGGGAGGGATGGCTATGTTGAGAAGCCTGTTCGGAAAAATTTCTTCGACCCAGATCGTCAAGGAGGCGGCGACCCACTCGCTCTCCGAACACGAACGACGCCTGATCGAACTGTGCGCCTGCCAGGCGAACCGTTCGCTTCAAACCCTCAAGACCGACCTGCAGGGGTTGAACTCGGACGAGGCCACCGAGCGGCTCGACGAGTACGGGCGCAACGAGATTTCCCACGCACAAAGCGTCGGGTTCTGGAGTGACATTTTCCGCCGCTGCCGCAGCCCGCTGGTCGTGCAATTGCTCGTGATCGCGGCCGTTTCGGCCGTGATCGGGGAATTCAAGTCCACCGCAATCGTGGGGGGCATGATCGCCCTGAGCGTGGGACTCTCCTATGTGCTGGACCGCCGTTCCTCGAAAGCGGTCGAGGCGCTCGGCAAGCGCGTCCAGTCGCACGCCCTCCTGATCCGCGACGGCAAGGAAGTGGATGTTCCCCTGGCCGAAGTGGTCCCGGGCGACATTGTCGTGTTGCACGCCGGGTCGGTGATCCCGGCGGACCTGCGCCTGCTCACGGCCAAGGACTTCTTCGTCAGCCAGTCGGTCCTGACCGGGGAATCGCTGCCAGTCGAGAAAAACGCCGAGCCATGCGATATCAAGGGGCGCGTGGTCCACGAATTGACGAACGCCTGTTTCCAGGGCAGCAACGTGCTGAGCGGGACAGCCCGCGCCGTGGTGGTCAACACGGGAGTACGGACCTATTTCGGTTCGATCGCCGAGCGCCTGTCGGAGACGCGGGTCGAAACCAGCTTCGACAAGGGGGTGCGTTCGTTCACCTGGCTGATGATCCGGTTCATGATCGTGCTGGTGATGGCCGTGTTTTTCATTGTGGGTCTGACCAAGCACGACTGGGGCGAGGCGCTCTTCTTCTCGCTCTCGATCGCCGTCGGTCTCACTCCCGAGATGCTGCCGATGATCGTGACGGTGAACCTGGCCAAGGGCGCCCTGACGATGTCGAAAAAGAAAGTCATCGTCAAGCAGCTCTCCTCGATCCAGAACTTCGGCGCCATCGACACCCTCTGTACGGATAAGACGGGTACGCTGACCCAGGACCACGTCGTCCTGGAACGCCACGTGAACATCACCGGCAGCGAATGCGACGACGTGCTCCGATACGCCTACCTGAACAGCTACTTCCAGACCGGTCTGCGCAACCTGATTGACCGCGCGGTGCTCGAATACACCGAATTCGACGTCGAGCGCAACTGCCGACTGGTGGACGAACTGCCCTTCGACTTCCAGCGCCGGCGCATGTCCGTCGTGGTGGACTACGAGGGCGACCATGTGCTCATCTGCAAGGGCGCGGTCGAGGAAATCTATTCCTGCTGCGACCATTACCAGGTGGATGACGAAATCTACCCGCTCATCAACATGATCCGCGACGACCTGTACGAAGAAGTCGAAGATCTCAACAACGACGGTTACCGGGTGCTGGGCCTGGCCTACCGCGAGTTTCCGCGCGACAAGACGTCTTTCACCGTAGCCGACGAAAGCGAACTGACCCTGCTCGGATACATCGCCTTCTTCGACCCGCCGAAAGACTCGACCGCCCAGGCTCTGGCGCACTTGAAAGACGCCGGGGTCCGCGTGAAAATCCTGACCGGCGACAACGCCCTCGTGACCCGCAAAATCTGCCATGATGTGGGACTGGATGTGAATCACTCGGTCACGGGCGACGAACTCGTCCACATGAGCGGCGAGCAGTTCGACCGGGTCGTTCAGGAAGCCGACATTCTGGCGCGCCTCTCCCCCTCGCAGAAGGAACAGGTCATCCAGTCGCTGCGCCAACAGGGGCACGTGGTGGGCTATATGGGGGACGGCATCAACGATGCGCCTTCGCTGCGCGCCGCCGATGTGGGCATTTCGGTGGATTCGGCGGTGGATGTGGCGAAGGAGGCCGCGGACATCGTCCTGCTCGAGAAGAGCCTCCTGGTGCTCGAGGACGGGATCAAGGAAGGCCGCAAGGTCTTCGCGAATATCATCAAGTACATCCGGATGGGCGCCAGTTCCAATTTCGGCAACATGTTCAGCGTTCTGGGCGCCAGTTACCTGTTTCCCTTCCTGCCGATGAAACCCGTTCAGATTCTGGTCAACAACCTCCTGTACGATGTTTCGCAGACGGGGATTCCGACCGACAATGTGGATGAAGAACTCATCGCCAAGCCGCTGAAGTGGGATATCAAGAACATCAAGTGGTTCATGATCTGCATCGGCCCGATCAGTTCGCTTTTCGACTATGCGACTTATTTCCTGATGTGGTTCTTCTTCAACTGCAAGGCGTTTGCCTCCCTGACGGCGGGCGGCGCCGAACAGGGCGCGCTCGAGCGCCTGTTCCAGACCGGCTGGTTTGTCGAATCCCTCTTGACGCAGACCCTCATTGTGCATATTATCCGGACGGGTCGTATCCCGTTTTTCCAGAGTTGTGCGTCTCTGTCCATGACTCTGACCACCCTCGGGGTGATGGCGTTCGGCGCCTGGCTGCCGTATTCCCCCCTGGCGCCCATGCTGGGATTCGAACCCTTGCCGGCCATCTATTGGCTCTGGATCGCCGGGTTCCTGCTCACCTACAGTGTGTTGACGCATAAGATCAAAGTCTGGTTCCTGAAACGATTCGGAAGGGAATAACGCCTGACCGCGGTTGAGGATACACGGAAAATGGAACCTGTCGAGAAAAAACAGGGATTCTGGAGCCGAGTATGGAACACCTTCCTGGACAGGCTTGCCCAACTGATTTGCGGGGGACTTGTCGGACTGTGTGTGGCGATCGGAACCGTGGTCTATATTATGAACAATTCGATGTTGAAAAGTCTTTCCGGGCCCGATATGCCGTGGTATTTCCACTCCCTCTGGATCTTTCCCCTTGTCGGAAGCGTGTACGGCGTTTGCTGGGGACACCAGAATCGGTACCGCCCCGCGCGAAAAAAAGGAGAGGATAAAGAATGAACAGTCTGTTGGATGCGTTGCAGGAAGGGCGTCTGCTCGAACTGCCCGACAATGACAAGGAACGCTCGCTCCAGTTGCTTGCCTGTCTCATCGAGGCCATCCCCTCCCTGCCCGCCGGGACCGACGTGGCCGGCCTCGTGATGGCGCGCGAGAAAACGTCGAACACCACCATCGGGATGGGATGGGCCTGCCCCCACGCGCGCATCGCGTTCGAGGGCGACCTGTTCTGCGCCATCGGGTGGAGTCCGACGGGGATTGACTACGGCATCCCCAACGGCCCGCTGGTGCGCCTCATCGTCATGTACCTGGTGCCGGAAAATCAGAAAAACTACTACCTGAAAGAAGTCTCGATGCTGGCACGCGCCCTCAAGAAGGAACCGGGCTTCGAGCATCTCGAGGCCATCTCGGACCTCAACGAGGTCCGCAACCGCCTGCTCGACCTCATCAGTTCGTCCAAGGAAGTGGCTGGCCCCGAAGCGCGAGCGCGGATGATCCAACTGGAAACCCGCGAAAGCGCCGCGGCGGCCGCGGCGGCGGCCATGCCACTGGCCTTGACAAACATGCTCATCGAGCCCGTCTCGCTGGTCGTGAGCCCGGGAACCCGTCCGGTGGTCCTGACGCAGAACCGCGAACTGCTCGATGCGCTCGACAGCAACCCCGCACTGGCCAACGCCATCGCCCTCAATGGGGCCCATGAAAGCGCCCCTTGGCGGGTGCTGCGCCGCGGTTCCACCCCCTACCAGGGCGACCGGGTCCTCTACGACTGCCTGGCGATCCGCCCGACCAATCTCAAACCCCAGGGGGGACGCTGACCCCAGACCGGTCCGGATCATCCCGGAACGACCGGAGACGTTCGGGGGGCATCTTGAAAGTGGTACACGCCGACACGGCCCCTCCACCCCAAAGAAATCCCTGAAAGGGATAAAGATACGGCAACCCGGAGGAGGGCAGAAACGAGTCTTTTTCACTCAATTTATGAACTGAAAACTGTTTTGGTTCTCTTTCCTCTTGGGTGAATCTTTTGTCTGCGCCAATCGGGAGATGGGCGCTCCCGGGAACCGCTTTCTCCCCATAAGAATGGGCATTTCTGGGAGGGCGGGCGTCTCGCCCGCCTGAAAAGAAAACCGAACGACAGGCGCTCAACTGCGGTTTTCAGGTTTATGTTTCCCAGTCTCCCGACTCAATCCTTCACGTTTCTGTCGCCCCCTCCGGGGGTTGAAAACAGGGAAAGATTCTCTATCTTTCGAGCCTTCCAATCCAAGATGAAGAATCAAGGTCCCCCGACTCCGGGGAGCATTTTCCTTGTTTCCCGGAAATGCGATCTCTATAGTCAAACATGTTGTGTTCAACTGAATTTCCAGACTCGAAAGGACTCGACAGCCATGAATGGACCGAACAGACGGGTGGAATTCGCCAAGGTTTTCTTTCTGGGTTTCTTTTGCGCCGTGGCGCTCATTGCGCTGATGGGCCAGCGTCTCTCCCCCGCTTCACCCCAACGGATCGGGCAGTACCAGATGAAGATCGACCGCGCTAGTAACGGGAATACCTCTATTCTTGTAATCGATACGACAACAGGCGCAGTCAAATTAGTTCCGGCAAGTGGCATTCCCTTCGAGGGGGAATCTGCGTATAAGGGGAAGGAATAGAGATTTCCGGTAGAAATACCCCAGACAGAGGCAGGATACAGACGTGCAACACGATTTCGATCTGGCCATTATCGGCGCGGGGGTGGTGGGGCTGGCCATCGCGGCGGAGATGGCGCAACCGGGCCGCGAGGTCTGCCTGCTTGAACGCCACGACTCGTTTGGCCGCGAGACCTCGAGCCGCAACAGCGAGGTGATCCACGCCGGGTTGTATTACCCCAATGGATCGCTCAAGGCGCGCCTGTGCTCCGAGGGACGCAAACGGCTCTACCTCCTCTGCGAACGACACGGCATTCCGCACCGACGCATCACCAAACTCGTCGTGGCCGCGAACGCGGCCGAGGTGGCCCGGCTCGAAAGCCTGATGGAGAATGCGAAACGCAACGGCGCGGGCGCCCTCGAAATCCTCTCGAAACAGGAAACGCACCGCCTCGAACCCCACATCCACGCCGAAGCCGCCCTGCTCTCACCCGAGACGGGCATCGTGGATTCTCACAGCCTGATGGCCCATCTGGCGCGGCGCGCCCACGCGCAGGGAGCCGTGATGGCCTACCACACCCGCGTGACCGGCATCGAGCCCCTGAACTCCGGTTATCGCATTCACCTCGACGAACAGGGACAGGCGTCCTCATTTATAACCCGCCAGGTCGTCAACAGCGCGGGCCTGGGCGCCGAAGCGGTGGCGCGGATGGCGGGCATCGAAACGGAAAGCGCGGGCTACCGGCTGTATTTCTGCAAGGGGGAATACTTCGCGCTTCACCCCGCCGTGGCCCGCCGCGTGGGTCGCCTGATCTATCCCCTGCCGCCCGGCAAGGCGGAGGGGCTGGGCGTCCACGTCACGCTCGACCTCCACGGCCGCATCCGGCTCGGCCCCAACGCGCGCTACGTCGAGGAATTCGACTATTCGGTGGACCCGCTGCAACACGACTCGTTCTACGAATCCGCCGTGCGGATGCTGCCGTTTCTCAAACCCGAGAACCTGCACCCCGACATGGCCGGCATCCGTCCCAAGTTGCAACCGGAAGGGGGCGAGCCGCGCGATTTCGAGATCCGCGAGGAGTCCGAACGGGGACTGCCGGGGTTCGTCAACCTGATCGGGATCGAATCGCCCGGCCTCACGTCGTGTCTGGCCATCGCGCGCCACGTCGCGTCCCTGCTGGCCTGAAAAACGGGACTCATCCCCGTTTGCATTCAAGAAATGACTGTTTCCGATACACAAAAGCGATTGCAGGACAAAAAAGCACAGGATTCACAGGATATGTCAGAGAATTATCCTGTGAATCCTGTTATCCTGTCAATTCGTTACGGGTATCATTTCAAATACAATTGAGTATCAAATTGTTACTCCAGCCAGTTCATTCCTTCTCGAAACCGATCTTCCGCACGCGCAACGTATCGCCCGCGCCCGCTTCCAGAGCCGGGTCCAGCCGGATTCCCGTCACGATGCCGCGCCAGGCCGGACACGCGCTCAGGTCTATGCGGCAGGTCTGGAATTCCCCGTTCGAGGTCAGCGCGAAATCGACCGCGCGCGTCTCGTCGAAACCGGCCGATTCGGCGGTCTTGAAATAAAGCCGTCCCTTTTTGATCTGCCCCGTGGAGGCGGCTTCAATTTTCAGGAACCGCGCCTGTTCGGCGGGCGTCCAGAACGACGGCGAGATCAGCGATCCGACCGGCTTCGCGAAGGTGAAACGCAACTCCCCGGCAATCGGCCACCCGCCGTCGGTCAGGTTTTCATACGTCCAGTGTTGCCGATCCGCCTCGAACCGCCAGGCGGGCAACGCGTCGCGCCGGGCGACTCTATACACATAGTCGCGGATCTCCTGAAGCGACCCGACGATCAACGTGTAACGGTACTCGTACTGGATGTTGTGGTCGAGAATCTCGTTGCGGATCGGCGCGATGTACCCGGTCGGGTTGTCTTTTGGTCCGCCCTGTCCCGGTTTTCCGTAGAACCCACCCACGAAATCGAACGTATCGGGCGCCCAGACCCCCAGCCCCCGGTCGTCGTCCCCGACGAGCGCCGCCCAGTTCTCCGTCGCCTTCCAGTTCTCCCACGGGAACTCGCGCTTGTCGTCGGGCGCCCGCTCGATGCGGGTCAGCGGCCCGCCGGTGAACGGCTTGTCCCCCTTGTACGACATCAGTTTGTACCACGGCCCGTTGGTGTAAACGGCGGGCTGCTCCTGCGAGCGCGCGGGGAAAAAATCCTTCTCGCTGCGGGCGTTCGTGATCCGGCAGCGCGCCTGGACCGTCGCTCCGTCGAGTTCCAGCCACGACTCGAACACGCACGCTCCCGGCACGTTGTTCAGCGGCCACTGCATGGGGACACACTTCACATAGAGCCGCTTGCCGTCGTTCGTGTGTTCGAGCACCTTCGAGCGCACCCCGGCGCAATCGCCCGACTGAATCGGGTTCCACCCCAGCCCGGCCCACGTCGGCGTGGGCTTTTTCCCGTTCGGCTCATAGGGCACCGGCCCCGAGTAGAACGACATCTGAATCTGCCGCCCGAAGTCGAAACTGTTCACCAGATTCGGCCCCTTCGCCTCCGACAGATACGTGATCGAACCCCCGACATTCAGATCGATCCCGAGCCGAATGGTCCCATTGTCCAGAAAACTCATCTGTTCCTGAGGAGGCGGGGGAGGGGGGGGAGTTCCTTTTGAATCTTCCGAGAAAATGGGAAGAGTGACGACGGCAAAGAGACAAACGGCGAAAATAAACGGGAAAAGGCTATTCGGTTTCATACGAGTTTTTCTCTCTTTCATTTCCTGTTGAATACACTTGCGCCTTTTATGGGTGGTCAGTTGGAGATTGGCAGAGGATTTCGATGGTGGAAATGCTCAGCGGTGGGAGGTTGATTGACCAGGTGGCTAGGTTGACAGGAAGTTGTTCGACAAACACGGGAGATATCTGGGTTCCACTGAGTCGAAACACACGGACGGAACCGGAGACGTTCAGTCCTGCAAAGCCGACAACCTGGGAAATACTCGAACGATTGATGATTACAGCGACATAGCGGCTGGGGTGAAGAGAATCCTGGCTGAAATAGGCGGAGACGCTCGCAGTGTCACTGGAGATGGCTGGAATCGAGAGATCGCCGAAGGAACCGAGGTTGCCATCGTAGTCACGGAACATTTTATATCCGGCCAGAATGAAGGGAGAACTGTGGCTGGTGGGATAACCGGCAGCGGCGAAGAGACCGTAGCTGCCAAAAATACCCAAATTGTCGGCTTGCGCAATAGCGCCGGCGATGTGATTATCGCCACCATTAGCGTATTCTGTAATCGCAAGGCGGGTTTCAGGGTAGTTGGTGTCGATGCGTGATTGGATTCGGTCCAGGATATGGATTGGGCCGCCCAAGTAGTCGGTAATCCAGGAATTCTCGCTGTAAGTGGGATCCCAAAGGCTGCGTGGACTTTGCACAATGGCCTGAATCTGGGCATCGTTGAGATTGGAACTGGTAAGGTTGATAATGCGAGTCCCACCGACGGTCACCTCGGAATACCAGTGAAAATCGTAGACATCAAGCAGGCGCACACCCGCGGCCTCGGACGCGGTTTTCATCGCTTTCAAATACTGGTCGGTAAACCAGTAGGACGAGGAATAACCGGGGGCGTTTTTCCAGTTGACGAGGCCGTTGAATCCGTAATGGACCGGACCAAAGAGTTGGATCTTGGGGTCAAGAGTCTTCAAAGCTTGGCAGAGGCGGATGCTTTTCTGGATAAATTCGTCAGGAGTGATTGGTTGGGGTTGGATTTCGAAATGCGTGCTATTCCACAGTTCAGGTTCGTTATCCAGGCTGACAAAGGTGGGGTAGACAGGGTCAGCATAGATGTCATTGGTGAATCGGCTGCGCACCGTCCAGAGGAACTCATCCATGTACACATCGGTATCCGAGGTGGAAGGGCGGTTGGTGAATGGATCTTTCTTCTGATAGGCTACTTGTTTGAATCGGGAGGCGAGGTGGTTCGGATCGGACGCGTCAACGTTGCCATTTTTGTCGGCGGCGACGTAACCCTGCAATTGGACCGTTATGAGGCTGGCGTTGGAGCGGGATCGATCCGCATCGATGATTGAGCGGACAGCTTCAGCCGGTATGGAGGATTTGCTCAGGCTGTCATCGTTGATGTAGGGACCCCAGTCGCTACCAGCATTGGAGAAGTTGTTTTCCCAATTATAGGCGGTCCATCGATTACCACCCGTACGGTTGAGAGTCAGGTTGCGCGGGGCTTTTGAAATGCTTTCATAGGCATTTATGCCATAGATCCATGGTGAGATTTTTCGAGAATGGGTGGTATCAACGGTGATGATGATGTTTCCAGCCGAGAGTTCAATGGCCAAAAGGTAAAACAGCATTACTAGTATCCCCGGAATGAGCTTCTTCATGTTGTCTCCTTAGTTTGAGTTCATGATGTCATTGCAATTGTATGATACTCCGGCTTATTCAGCGACGACTGGAACTTCCAAGGTCCTGGATGGGAAATCACTGGACTGGACAATCAGAGTGATTTTTCCAGCCTGCCCCGTGGGACGCAGGATGGCTTTCGAACGCCCATGCCACGTCGTGCCTTTGTCCGGGTTTCGAAAGCTGTAAACATCCTTGTGGTAACCGTTTCCGCACGCTTCCAACACACCGTCCCCCTTGACTTTGTAGCTCACGTTGTAACGTCCGGTTTTCACGAGTTGTCCTTGAGCATCCACGACTTCGACATAAGCCAGGTCGCTGCGGCTCTTCGTGATGGAAGAACGGTCGCTTCTTACACGAAAACCGACGGGCTTGCCCGGCGTGATGATTTTTTTTGCTGAACAAAACTTTCCCATTTTCAAATCCTTCAGCCAATAACTCTCCGGCTTCGTAGGGAACCAGGAAAACGTGGTCCATCAACACATAACCATTCGTGTCGGGAGTATTCGTGAATTCACCTACGACCTTGCCATTGAGTTTCAGTCGCAACTCACGTGCGCGACACACCACCCGAACATCAATCAGAAGAAGTGTGGAACGAAGATTTGGTTTCATGAGGCCCCCTTGTTTCAAACGGTCAAATAGACTGCCCAGAAAAATACGGAATGTTTCCAGAATTGTCCAGTCCCTAAAAGGCAGAGCGGTTCTCGAAACAGTTTTCCCCTCGCAACCATCGGAAACGGATTTCCAGTGAGTTGCGAGGGGAAAAGGATCGAGAACCGCTTTTTCTTTATTCGGGAACCGGTTTATTCAGCAGCGTCCTGGCTCCGGCCCCAGCGTTTCCAGAACGGCTTGCGTTCGGACTTTTGTTCCTCGCGGGGTTCGTTTTCGAAGCTGCGCGGCGCGCTCTGGGGCGCGTCGGCCACGGCGACCAGACGGGGCTTGAAACCGGCGTTTCCGTGGGAACGGGGCTTCTGCGAGTCGCGCGCGCCAAACCGGGATTCGCCATTCGGCGCGCCCGGTTTGCGCCCGGAATCGGACCGCCAGGGACGGCTGCCGCGTTCTTCTCTGCGTTCACCGCCGCGTTCGGTCCGGCGTTCTTCCGTTCGCGCCCCACCGCGGTCTCCACCGCGATCGGTTCCCCGGTCGGGGCGTTCCTCGCGGCGGGCGTTTCCAGACTCACTGGAACGGGACGACGACGCGAAATCGGACTTCGTCCGGGTTTCCGTTCTCTGGGGCCGACCACCGGATGTTTCCGGACGGCGGCGTTGCCCGCCAGCCGGCGCGCCGGAGGAGGGTCTGCGTTCCGATTGCGTTCGGGGCGAGGCCGAGCCCGTTCTTCCCGACCGAGCGGACTGATTCCGCGCCGGTTGGGCAGACTGGGGCGACGCGGAGGCTTCCTGCTTGAAACCCTCGATCTCGACCACCTCAACCTCGCGTCTGGTCAGGCGCTGGATCATATCGAGCAGTTTCATTTCGTCGGCGCACACGAGCGAAACCGCTTCGCCGTTGGCGCCCGCGCGGCCCGTCCGGCCGATGCGGTGGATATAGTCCTCGGGGACGTTGGGTAGTTCGTAATTCACCACGTGCGGCAGACCGTCAATATCGAGTCCACGCGCCGCAATGTCCGTCGCCACCAGGATACGCACCCGTCCGTTCTTGAAATCCGCCAGCGCCTTGGTGCGCGCGGGCTGGCTCTTGTTGCCGTGGATCGAAGTGGCGCTGATGCCATCGGCTTCGAGGGTTTTCGCCAGGCGATCCGCGCCATGTTTTGTACGGGAGAACACCAGCACCTGGCGCCAGTCGCCTTCTTTGATCAGGTGCGTCAGCAGATCGCGTTTGCTCGAGCGGGCAACGGGGTGCATGACCTGCGTGACCGTCTCGACGGCTGTGTTGCGATGGCCCACCTCGACCAGTTCCGGCGAGCGCATGAACCCGTCGGCCAATTCCTTGACCTCGTCCGAGTAGGTGGCCGAGAACAACATGCTCTGACGCTCGGCGGGCAGTTGGTTCAGAACTTTGCGGATGTCGTGGATGAATCCCATATCGAGCATCCGGTCGGCCTCGTCGAGCACGAGGATTTCCACATGGGAAAGATCCGCATTTTTCTGATTGATGTGATCGAGCAGGCGGCCCGGCGTCGCCACGAGGATATCCACCCCGCGCCGCAGGGCGTCAATCTGGGGCTGGAAACCCACCCCGCCGAAAATCACGGTGGAACGCAGCCGCATGCCGCGGCCGTAGGTGCGCACGCTCTCGGCCACCTGGGCGGCCAGTTCGCGCGTCGGGGTCAGAATCAGCGCGCGCGGCTGACGCCCCTTTGCCGTGCGCCCGCCGAGCAGTTGCAGAATGGGCAGCGCGAACGCGGCGGTTTTGCCCGTGCCCGTCTGGGCGCCCCCGAGGATATCGCGACCCGCCAGAATGATCGGAATCGCCTTCGCCTGAATCGGCGTGGGGGTGGTGTAACCCTGCTGCGTGACCGCTTGCAGCAGTTCGGCCTGAAGGCCAAGTTGTTCAAAAGACATAGAATCTCCTGTGCGGCGAGTTCCTCTCCGGCGGCGTTTCGGGTCTTCCAGACCCAAATAGAGAAACGCTGACGCCGTTCGAGACGGAACATCGCTCGTTGCCCACCTGCACAAGGGAGAACCCTGGGACCGGTCCAGGCGGAATGCTAAAATATTTGCTTGCGGAAAGGCTGAAAAAAGGGAGGTTTCAACCGCGACAGAGCCAGCGCCGACCGGATGGCGCCTATTAAGTCCTGTAAATTAGCAGAGCCTTTTACAAAAAGATAGAAAAATCGGAAGAAAAAAACAAACGTACCGATTCCGGGGGTTCTTAACCACCCCTGTTTCCGCTTTCAGAAGCGGCAAGACACTGTGGTGAAGCAATGTGCCGAAAACACACAGATGTATTCCCAGGAGAACCCATTCTGTTTTTTCCGCGTTTTTGTTGACTTGTCCGCCGGTTCTCCTTACGATGCGGGATGATCTTGTTCCCTGGGAAAGATCGGGAGAGAGGGGGGTTAAGTCCTTTCGGCGGTCGTTCCCGGAACCGGACAAACCCTGAGAACGCAGCTTTGGAGGCGAAAAACGATTATGGCGATCACGATCACCCTTCCCGATGGGTCTCAACGCAGTCTGCCCGACGGCGCGACGGTGCTGGACCTGGCACAATCCATTGGCGCGGGCCTGGCGCGCGCCGCGCTGGCCGGACAGGTCAACGGTACGCTGTGCGACCTGACCACCCCGCTCACC
>Ga0116171_10003732_pt1 | contig 13991 bp, 11 predicted proteins | sample AD_JPNHW2_MetaG_FD_89798 | JGI IMG/M metagenome (GOLD analysis project Ga0116171, IMG submission 89798) | Active sludge microbial communities of municipal wastewater-treating anaerobic digesters from Japan - AD_JPNHW2_MetaG | ecosystem: Engineered > Bioreactor > Anaerobic > Digestate | place...
CGCCGCAGCGGAACATCGCGGGCCATGAAAGCCGGAAACAACCTTGGCCGGCAGCTATGCGGACGCCGTGACCCGGTTACCGGAGCCTGGCGACGTTCACTGCCGCCTGGCTTAACGAGTAAATCAGCTGGGTTGTGGTTTCGTCCGGACGAACCTGACGCGCCAGCACCATCAGCCGCTGCTCGTTGTCCGCGCCTTCGCAGGTGGAAAGGGTTAGCAACCGGTCGCCTGACTGCACGTCCAGAGGCACGGAATAAAGCGAGAGCCGGCGCGCGGTTTGCAGGTAATTCTGAAAATCAGTCTCCGTGGCAAAAGCGATCTGCTCCATGCTGGAAAAATATAGCGGTTGGTTGGGTTGCGTATCCACAACCATCACAGCGAACACCGCATAGGCGGCCTGCCCGTACAGCGTGCGCAGGGCCAGAAGCCCGTGGGTTTTCAGGAAGGACGCGCCCTGAACCTCATACTTTTTCAGGCACCCGAACATTGCGCCGGTTTTCATGTTGTGGCCGTGGATCATCAGGTTTTGGGAGGCGGGGGATAGCGCGCAGCGCTCGTCCAGAAATAGCGCGCCGGTGATGCTTTCATTTCCCAGCGCGTCCCTGCTGAGGTAGGTGGTATTGTCCCGCTGCACAACCGGCTCGTCCAGCAGGTCCGGAATATTGAGCCAGCCGATGATATCGGGGTTTTGCAGGCGGAGGGCTTCCAATTGCGGATCGGCTGTGGGGGTTGAACCGGCTGGGGGCGCGGAGGTTTGCGCCGCAGCGACCGCCACGGGGGAGGAGCCTTCGGCCGGCGGGTCTGTGACAAACCAGCTGACCAGCGTTACGGAAGATGGCGCGGGGCTTGCCTGCGATTCGGCAGGCAGGGCGGCGGAGGCTGAAGCATCCGTCGGCGCGGCAGTTGTATAATACAGCGCGCGCAGGGCCGCCGTTGCCTGCTTGGCGCGCAGGGTTTGCAGCCCGTAAACCGCAAGGGCAACGCCCGATACCACCATTACCGCGATGAAAACGTACAGCGCGGCTCGTTGCCCCCGGGCGCCCTTTTTGGTTTTTGACGGAGTCGATGTTACTTCCGTAGATGGGGATTGGGACGTTATCCGGTTGGCCGGCACATGGTAAAGATTCCAGTCGGTTTGTGGGGGATGCTGATGAAAGCCAGTCCGTTTCATGCCGAACCTGCCTTCCTTGCGTTTGTTGGGTTTGCGGGGATTTTCGGCTTTGCGACCGTCCGATACGCGATTTGCCAGCCTGCCAATCAACCCCCGTAGAAGCGAGCGCCCTGACCCTTTGCGCCACAGCAGGAACAGCGTGATGCCGTCGGGCGGATGCGCTCCCCTTTCCGGGCTACCTTTTGCGAAGGGGGGTGCGCCAACGCTTTACAGCGAATGTTTCCGTTTCAGGCGCAGCTTGGTCAGCAGCACCGCCGTACCCGCCATGGAGAAAATCAGGCACAGCGCAACCGCCGTAAGCGGGAAGGTATCGCCGGTTTTGGGGGCGGAGGCAGCATCCGTGGCGAGCGGTTGCAGATACTTTTCCTCGTCGGCAAGGGTGTATTGGCTGTCCAGCGTGGCCACCGATGTGGTCAGGGACATTTCCGGATCGCCCAGCAGGTTAAACTCGTAATAACAGTAACGGTACACAGAATCGCTGGAAAGGTACCCCTTGGCCAGCACATCCGCCTTGCTCTTGGCCAACAGCGCGCCTAAACTGGTGCGAGGCGCTTTGTTGTACTCGTGGATCATGAAACGGTTAAACGCCTGAGACGCGCCGTCTGTACTGCCACCGGCATACCAGCCGTAACGGGAGTTGAGCGCGCAGGCGACCGCGCCGCGTTTGGCGTTGCTTACAACCAACTGTTCGCCGATGGAATCGACATCGTAGTAATAATTATCGGCATCCATGTTGTCAAATGCGCCCGGGTAACACCCCTGACTGTACAGGAAGAATGAATACTGGTTGGTCAGGCTGTTGAGATTGTAAGGGATCATACGCATCAGGTAGGTATTGTTACAGTGCCCCAGATGGAAAACAATCTCCGGGGAGCGGTTAAGCTGCGTAATCAGCGCCGACACCGGCCAGTTATGGTTGGCGTAGGTTTTGTCATACAGCACGGATACGTTATACCCGGAGGGGAAACCCTTGGTGGTGATGCCGTTGGCCGTAGAACCCTTGCGGATTTGTTCCATATAGGACATGCCGTAGGTATCCGAGTCCAGCTTTTCGCCCACCGTGAGAGCAAATTTCTTTTTAGACCGTTTTTCATAGGCGATGGTTTTGTTCACAAAGTTTTTGACTTCCGTGATGCTGTTCACAGGCGCGCGGCCCACGTATACATCCGCCAGCAGGTCCACGTCCCGGCCGTAGTTGCCGTCCGTAGGCTCGCCATAGATATTGTTCTTGTTATGGTCGTAATCGCCGTCCAGGCAGGCATAGTACAGGTCGGAGGCGATGTAGTTGTTGGGGGTGCTGAACCAGGAAAGCTTGCAGTACAATTGCCGGGTGGGCACGATGCTGTAATCCACAATGCTCTTGGGGTTTCGGGAGTTAGCGTCCGCATCGCCGCCCAACAGCACAAAGCGAATCCGGTTGTTTAAATAAGCGTCGTGCAGAAAAGCCCGAATCTTGTACGCATAATCCCTTCCGCTGTAATGGTTATAAACCGATTCAAGCGAAACGGCTACCGCTCGCACACCTTTGCTCTTTTTATAGGTAATCAGGGGAGCAAAACTGTTGATAAAGCCCTGCGGTGTGATAATCACATAATCATACCTTGCGGTGCCAAGCAGGGCGGATCCGGCGGTGCTTTGGGTCGGCGTTTGGCGGTAGTAGGTGGACAGGTTTTCGGGGCAGTCGTAAACATCCGGCAGAAAGGAGGTATCAACCACGGTGGGGACGTAGGCTTTGGTTTCGGCAGGCGCGTCCTTCAGGGAAACGGAAAGCTGCATATCCTGTACGGCGCTGAGCGTTTTGCCCACGTAGGTTACGGGGTACAGATCGATCACAAACAGGGCGAAACCCCGCTGGTACATGACGGTGCCCTCCGAGGCGTGGCTGTCCGCCGGTTTGTCGCCGGCAGGCATGGAAAGGCTGTCGTCCGAGGTGGTATAGTACCTTGGGGGCGTGGGCAATTCAACGTTTTCCACGGTTTTTGCGGTGGTGTAGGTGACCGAATAATGGTCAACGGTTTTCCCGTAGGGCAACAGAACCGGCACATGCTTGACAGGAAGCTCGGCGTTGGAAAAGCAGACGTTGTTCAGGCCCTCGATGGATACCTGCGTCTGCCCGTCTTTCGCGGTGCACAGCGGCGTGCTGAAGTGATAGTCCAGCACCATCTGTTGGGTTTCCTGCGCCCAACCGACTGGGCTTTGAACGGAAAGCGCAAACAGCAGTACGCAAACCCAGAGGAACCCTTTTTTTGCAATTTTCATTGGGATCACCTTTATTTCTTCCATATTTAGTTTCAAACGAAGCATCGGGAAGCGCCATGGATGGAAAGGTCGCGCCTGCCGCCGAACCGCGCGGGCGCATACAACAGCCTGGGCTAACCTTGCAAAGAAACGATTGATTTTACAATTATGACAGAGAAAATATAGCATAACAAGGAAAAGATGTAAATGAATTTTATAAAAAAATACAATCCCCAAACGCAGACCGTCCTCCGCGCCCGTAAAGGATTATATTGCTTGTTCAAGAACCGCTGCAAGGCCGAAGGCCGCCCGCTGCACTGTCTTTTAAGCTGTCGCTTGATTTGGTTTTCCAGCGGAGGCAGAAGGCTTTAGGATTCCGCGCCAAGCTCCGGAAGGGTTTTCATAACCGACAATCAGACGTGCGCTTTATCTCTGGCCCTGTTTTGCCGCAGCTGGGGTTTAGGGAGAAGCTTGCGGGAAAACTTCCGGCGCTCGCCCGGCCCCGGAAGGGTACGCTGAACCTACCTGCGAAAAACGAAGGCGTTGCTCAAATCTTTTCAACAAAAAGAAGCCCCGTCGGCAGGGCTTCGCAATCAAAACGGTTTCGGGGGGGTGAAATACACGCGTTACCAGACCACGTTGCCCGTCGCCAGCTCCCGTACGGACAGGAACATGGCATACAGGCGGTTGTCCAGCGGCGCATCCATATGCAGGTGCCCGAAATACCAGCGTTTGTAGGAGACGTTGTCCATCACCCACTGTAAAAACACATTCAGTTCCTTTTCACCGTCGTGATCGCCGAAAATCTGCCGCATCATCTTTTCAGGCGCGGCATGGGTCAGGATATAATCCACATCGTTGCCGTAACGGGAAAAGTTTTTGCGCGCCTCCGCATATTCATCCGCGTTGGGCATTTCGCACTTCCACCAGTCCACGCCCTCGTAACGGCGGGTTTGATCGATTGAGTATCCGCCGCCCATGGTAAACAGGGTGTGGCCCTCAATTTCAAACACTTGCCCCCGCATCAGGTGGTATACGTTGCGGCGAATGCGCCGCGCCATGCCGCCCTTCCACTGGATGGGCGGGTAACTGTTGAGCAGATCGAAGTTTTCTCGGTTTCCATCCACAAACAGGATGGTGTAGGGCCGGAAGCTCAGCTCCCGCAAAGCCAGTTCCTCCCTTGGCCCGCCCGCGAATAGGTAGCCGAAATCTCCGCACACAATCAGGGTATCCCGCTTGGTCCAGCGGTCCGCGAAGGGCATGGTTTCGCGGCTGAGGCGTGCAGGGCTTCCGTGAGTATCGCCGGTGATATAGATCATGATGCCCCTCCTGTTTCCTGTATCCTCCGATAAGGCCCGGGGATCGCCGCGCGGGTTGGCCTTATGGGGAGGTTGATCGGGGGATGGCGGCGTCCAGCGCGAGCGCGAGATCATCGCGCACAATCAGGTTCGCGCGTTGGTCATAGGGGGTTTCTTCCCGGTTGATGAGGATCAGCGCCGCCTGATTGCGAAAGCCCAGCAAACCGGCCGCGGGGTATACGGTCAGCGACGTGCCGCCCACAATCAGCAAATCGCAGGCTTCCAGCGCGCGGATGGCCGCGTCCATCACGCTGTTATTCAGCGGCTCGCCGTAAAACACAATATCGGGGCGGACCGTGCCTCCGCAATCGCAATGGGGCGTGCCGTCCGCGGCAAGCACCTCCGGCAGGGTATAGACATGGCCGCAGCTCATACAATGGTTGCGCTGCACGGTTCCGTGCAGTTCCAGCACGCGCTGGCTCCCCGCTGCCTGATGAAGCCCGTCAATATTTTGGGTGATAACCGCTTTCAGCTTTCCCTGCCGTTCCAGCCTGACCAACGCCTCATGGCCCGCGTTGGGTTTGGCCTCAGGATGCAGCATCACGTTACGGTAAAACGACCAGAACACATCCGGTTGATTCAAAAAAAAGCGAATGGAGAGCATCTCTTCATAGCTTTTTCCTTCAGCCGCCTGATAGAGGCCGTGCGCCCCGCGAAAATCGGGGATTCCGCTGGCCGTGCTCATGCCCGCGCCGCCGAAAAAGACGATATTGCGACTCTTCCGAATCATATCGCGCAAAGTTTCCACAGCCGCAGATTGATCCGACATCGAATCTCCTCCCCTCGGATGCGGTGTTCCTTGCCGCCCCGGCCCAAAGCGCGGGCATGCGTGCGTCCGCGCATGCGTTTGCCCGCGCGAAGTCGCCTGCATGGCGGTTGCGCTTCGTGAGGGCAAGTCCCAAAATTGTTTTTTCGACATGGGTTTCGGAAAATCCTATCCCCAAATGGGCTTTTTCTTGTATTGATTGGAAAAACATACCAAATATTTCCCGAAACCGAGGGGACAGAAGCCCCCCGTGCGCCGGGCGCAAAACAGAAAACGTTGATAGGCAAAGACTTTCAGGCGAATCGCAAGCCAGTTAAAATGCAAGAAATTTTCATGAATGAGGAGGATGCGAAAGTAAATGGAAAGGAGCCTGAGCAAACTGGCCCGTGAAACAGGGTTTCTTTTTGAGCGCGTCGCGCGTCCGGATTGCGCGCGGGCGGAGCCAATCGGCGCGGAAAACGCTCTTGACACCGGTTGCGGGCCGTGCTATTCTACATCCATCATCGGATGAAGCGGAACATGCCGCCCGTCGGGTATCGCCTCAGAGATTGCCGCCTTGGCTGAAAGCGGCGAGCGAATACCGGGTGCGGATACCATCTGCCGACGGTGCGCCGGGCGCGCGATACAGCGCCTCCAAATGAGTGGGAATCGGCCTGACCGGTTTCCAAGCAGGGTGGAACCACGAACGAGCCAATTCGTCCGTCCCCGCACAAACCATGCGCTGGGACGGATTTTTTCTGTCCCCGGAAAAACAGAAAGGATGGAACCCTATGAAACTGACTGTATTGGGCAACACCTACGACGTGGCCGACCATAGTTCCGTCGGCGACCTGCTCAAGAACCTGTACCCGGACGATTACAAAAAGTACTATGCGGTTCGCTTTGCCGACGGCCGCATGGCGGACCTGTTCGCGCCGGTGGACGCGGACGCGGAAGCGACGCCCGTGACGTTTGCCGACGAGGATGGCCGCAAGGTGTACCGCCACTCCTGCTCCCACCTGCTGGCGATCGCCGTGAAAAACCTGTACCCGGAAGCGAAGCTGGCCATCGGCCCGGCCATTGAAAACGGCTTCTACTATGATTTTGACCTGCCTACCCCGTTCACGCCGGACGATTTGCCCAAGATTGAAAAAGAAATGGACCGCGTGGCCCGCAAGTCGCTTCGCCCGCGCCGCTACACCTTGCCCCGCAGCGAGGCCATCGCCCTCATGAAGGACCGTGCCGAACCCTACAAGGTGCAGCTGATTGAGGACCTGCCAGTGGACGAAACTCTGAGTTTTTATGAAATGGGCGACTTTGTGGACCTGTGCGTTGGCCCTCACCTGCCCAGCCTTGCCTACCTGAAGGCGTTTAAGCTGACGCAGATCGCGGGCGCTTACTGGCGCGGCGACGAGCACAACAAGATGCTCTGCCGGGTGTACGGCACCTGCTTCCCCACCAAGGAGGAGCTGGAGGAGTATTTAAAGCAGATTGAGGAAGCCAAAAAGCGCGACCACCGCAAGCTGGGCCGCGATCTGGACCTGTTCGACATCCGTGACGAAGGCCCGGGTTTCCCGTTCTTCTACCCCAAGGGAATGATTTTGCGCAATATTCTGGAGGACTACTGGCGCAAAATCCACCTGAAGGCGGGCTATGAGGAAATCAAGACCCCGATCATGCTCAACCGCGCCCTGTGGGAACGCAGCGGACACTGGGCCAAGTACCGGGAAAATATGTACACCACCCGGATTGACGATACGGATTTTGCCATCAAGCCCATGAACTGCCCCGGCGGGATGCTGGTGTATGAGCGCAAACTGTGGAGTTACCGCGACCTGCCCTGCCGTAGCGGCGAGCTGGGGCTGGTGCACCGCCACGAAAAGAGCGGCGCGCTGCACGGCCTGATGCGCGTGCGCTGCTTTACGCAGGACGACGCGCACATCTTCATGACCCCCGAGCAAATCCGGGATGAGATCAAGGGCGTATACCACCTGATTGACACGGTGTACACCCAGTTTGGCTTCCCCTACACGGTGGAGCTTTCCACCCGCCCGGAAAACAGCATCGGGACGGATGAAATGTGGCGGCTGGCCACCGAGGGGCTTCAGGGCGCGCTGGATGAGCTGGGCGTAAAGTACACCATCAACGAGGGCGACGGCGCTTTCTACGGCCCGAAGATCGATTTCCATCTGCGGGACTGCATTGGCCGTACCTGGCAATGCGGCACCATTCAGCTGGACATGAACCTGCCGGAGCGCTTCGACCTTACCTATACCGGCGCGGACGGTGAAAAACACCGCCCCGTGATGATCCACCGCGTGGTGTTCGGCTCCATTGAGCGGTTTATCGGCATCCTGACCGAGCAGTACGGCGGGGCCTTCCCCACGTGGCTTGCGCCCGTGCAGGTGAAAATCATGACCATCACCGACCGCAGCGACGCGGCTGCCAAGGAGCTGCAAGCCCTGCTGCTGGCGGAGGAGCTGCGCCCGGAACTCGACCTGCGCAATGAAAAGATCGGCTTTAAGGTGCGCGAAGCTCAGATGATGAAGATTCCCTACATGTTTGTGCTGGGCGACCGGGAAGCCGCCGAAAAAACGGTGACCATCCGCAACCGCAAGGGCGACAACCTGGGCACGTTCCCCTTTGCGGAAGCCGTGGCCATGATCCGTAAGCTGAACGACGATAAGACCATCGACTGACCGAATCTCATTAAGAACCCGTAATCGTGAACGGGGTTGCCTGAAACACGGGCGACGCCTAGCCCATGAAACCGCCGCCGGTTTCCCCCGCCTTTGGGGGGCCGGCGGCTTGCGTTTGCGCGCATTCGCGGAGCGCCGCGTGCCGGGCGGCGCGCGGAAGCCAACGTTATGCTCGCGCGACGGTGAGCGCGCGGGGCAGAATGAGAGCAGCGCGCAGGCGCAGGCGTGCGCCGCCGCCTGTAAGCCTGCGAAGCGGGCGGGAGGGTATGGCAGGCAAAGGATGGCGATCGGCTCGGAAAGGCTGATGGGGCTGGCGACGGCAGCGGTTTGACAGGAATCAAAGAGCATGCTAGAATGACGGTCCGGCGCGGTCGCCGATGGAGCCGAACTAAACTCCGGAGCAAACCGCGCCGCCCCACAGGCGCGGAGGAGACTTGATTTGAACGCCGCCGACCGGCGCGGCCGGCACATAAAAAGCCGCCGCACGCCTTGCCGGCGAGCTGTGCACAGGAGGAAACCCGATGCCAGAGATTCTTGAACTGCTGCCCGCAACCCCGGAGGATTACGCCATGCTGGCGGCGGTGGGCCACGAGGCGTTTCTGATTGATAAACTTACCTATGGGGAAGGGCCGGATATCTTCGAAAATCCGCGCTTTCTGATCCCCCTGCTCGCGCGCGCGGACGGCGCTGTGCAAAAGCTGACGTTGAACGGGGAAATCATCGGCGTTGTGGTTACCTTTGAGCAAACGCCTGTCGCCCGGTGGCTGGGGTGCATTTGCCTGTTGCCCGCCCATCAGGGCAAAGGGTACGGCCAAACGGCATTGCGCCTGTTGGAGCAGGCGTACCCAACGGTGCGTCAATGGGGGCTGGATACGCCGGAGGGCAATCCGCGCAACCGCCGTTTTTACGAGCATGCCGGTTACCGCGTCACGGGGCGGTCGGAGGTTCGGCCCGGGTTCACGCTGCTTGTGTTTGACAAACGGTTGTAATTTGTAGAACTGTGGCCCTCCCCCGCCGCAGCGGAACCGGGTCAAGGGCGAAGCCCTTGTGGGGCGCAGGGGCGAAGCCCCTCGCCCGCCGGAGGCCCTGCGCCGCAGCGTATATAGCAGGAGCGCTACGAGCGCCCCAAAGGCGCAATGCGGCGCGCGGGAAGGAATACATAAGGTCATAAGGTAGGAAAACAAACGTGCCTCCCCCGCCGCAGCGGGGGCTTTATCAATGGAAAAGGCGCGCTGCCCTTTATTTATGGGCAACGCGCCTTTTTCCCAAAACCGTTTTTACAGCTCCTCGTTCAGGCGTTTCCACACGGGGTCCACATCCAGCGTGGCAAAGTAATCTTTCGGGGTTTCGGCGCGCCGAATCAGCGTAAAGCCCCCATCCTCCCGGTAAAGCACCTCTTTGCAGCGAAGCTTCCCGTTGTAGTTGTACCCCATGCTCAGGCCGTGCGCGCCGGTATCGTGAATCACAAGGATATCGCCGATTTCCGCTTTGGGCAGATAGCGGTCAACGGCAAACTTGTCGTTGTTTTCACACAGGCTGCCCGTTACATCCACCAGCTCGTCATGGGGCAGTTGCTCCCGGCCGACCACGGTGATGTGGTGGTACGCGCCGTACATGGCCGGGCGCATCAGGTCGCAGGCCGAAGCGTCCAGCCCGAGGTAATGCTTGTAAATATTCTTTTCATGCGTAATATGGGTGACCAGCCAGCCGTGCGGGGCGGTCATGTAACGCCCAAGCTCTGTTTTGAGCGCTACGCCGGTAATGCCCGCCGACGTGAGCACATCCTCATACGCCTGCCTCACGCCTTCGCCAATCGCTTCAATATCCGCTTCCGGCTCCTCCGGCCGGTAGGGCACGCCGATGCCGCCCGAAAGGTTGGCAAACGCGAAGCTCAGCCCGGTTTCGGCAACCAGATCGCGGCCGGTTTCAAACAGCAGCCGCGCCAGCGCGGGGTAATAACTGGGGTCGGTGGTATTGCTGCTTAAAAACGCGTGCAGGCCAAACCGCTTTGCGCCATAAGCCTTCAGCGCGGTCAACGCCTCGCTGAGCTGCGCGCGGGTCATGCCGTACTTCGCGTCGCCCGGGTCGCCCATAATGGCGTTGCCAACGCGGAAATGCCCGCCGGGGTTGAAACGGAGGCAAACCGTTTCGGGGATACCGCCGTTTGCGCGCAGTTCTTCCACGTGGGTCAGATCATCCAGATTGATCAGCGCGTCCAGCTTGCGGGCCAGCGCAAATTCCTCCGGCGGCACATCGTTGGCGCTGAACATGATCTGCTCGCCGGCAAAGCCGCACGCCTCAGCCAGGCGAAGCTCCGTCCAGCTTGAGCAGTCCAGCCCGCAGCCTTCCTCGCCCAATAGGCGCAGTATGGCGGGGTTGGGAAGCGCTTTGACCGCGAAATACTCACGAAAATCGGGGCTCCAGGCAAACGCCCGGTTCAGCCTGCGCGCCGTTGCGCGGATGCCGCGCTCGTCGTACAGGTGCATGGGCGTGGCGTAAGCCGCGCAGGCGGCTTCAAATACGGAATCATTCTGGGAAAAATTCGGCATGGGCTCACCCTCCTAAACGTTTTATCAGGAACGAGTGGACACACCCGACAACGGCGGCGCTTTGTTGAGCTTGCAGCAGGCATGGCTGACCCTTTTGGCCCGCGCCCGCAACCTTTCGGCCCGAAACGAGGCAAACAGGGCCGCGCTTGGAAACGCCTTCTCGCCAGCAGCCTTCCCCGGACAGGCAAACCCCGCCGACGAGGCCCAGACAAACGCGGCGCGCGCAAACCCGGCGCGACTGGCAAACGCGGCCAACAATAGCGCAAGCGCGCGAGCGTAACCCAAACGGATTACGCGCACGCGCTCCCGCAATGTCGCCATGCAATTGTCTGTCGCAATTTGCTTCATTGGCTTATTCCCACTCAATGCTCGCCGGCGGCTTGGTGGTAATGTCGTACAGCACGCGGTTAACGCCTTTCACCTCGCCCACGATGCGGGTGCCGATGCGCCCCAGCAGCTCGTAGGGGAGCTGAGCAACGTCCGCTGTCATAAAATCATCGGTGGTAACAGCCCGTATGGCCACGGCATAGGCATAAGTGCGCTCGTCACCCATTACGCCCACGCTGCGCGCGCCCGTGAGCACCGTAAAGTACTGCGAGATGGAACGGTCCAACCCCGCCTGCGCGATTTCGCCCCGCAAAATGGCATCGCTTTCGCGCACAATGCGCACCTTTTCCGGCGTCAGCTCGCCAATGACGCGAATGGCAAGCCCCGGGCCGGGAAAGGGCTGGCGGTATACAAGGCTTTCCGGCAACCCCAGCGTGAGGCCGAGCTTGCGAACCTCGTCCTTAAAGAGCATGCGCAGGGGCTCCACAAGGCTTTCAAAACCAAGCTCCTTGGGCAAACCGCCCACATTGTGGTGGCTCTTGATTACTGCGCTGCCCTTGACGTTGCCGGATTCGATCACGTCCGGGTAAATGGTGCCCTGAGCGAAATGATCGCGCTTGCCCAGCTTTGCGGCTTCGGCCTTGAACACTTCCACAAAATCGCGACCGATGATTTTCCGCTTGGCTTCCGGCTCGGTTACGCCGGAAAGGTCTGCGAAAAATTTCTCGCTTGCGTCCACGTGCACCAGCTCCACCGGGAAGGTTTTGGTAAACAGGTCCACCACCTGATCGCTTTCGCCCGCGCGCATAAAGCCGTGATCCACGTATACGCAGGTCAGCCGGCGACCGATTGCCCGGTACAGCAGCGCCGCGGCCACGGCGCTGTCCACGCCGCCGCTTAAACCCAGCAGCACCGTGCCGTCGCCCACCTGCTTGCGGATGCTTTCGACCGCCAGCTCGGCATAGGCTTCCATGTTCCAATCGCCTGCAAGGCCGCAAATGTTTTTCAGGAAGTTCTCCAGCACGCGGCGGCCTTCCTCAGTGTGGGTTACCTCGGGGTGGAATTGCACGCCGTAAATACGGAGCGCCTCGTTAGCCATGCCGGCAATGGGGCAGTTGTCCGTGTGCGCGATGCTTTCAAACCCTTGCGGAAGGCTGGTAACCTGATAGGTGTGGCTCATCCAGCAGAAGCTTTTTTCGCTGAGGCCGGCCAACAGGCCGTGTTCCCGCTGATCCATGGTCACGACGGAGCGGCCGTACTCCCTGAGCGAGCACGCGGCGACGCCGCCGTTGAGCAGCACCGACGTCAGCTGCATACCGTAGCAAATCCCCAATACCGGTATGCCAAGGGTGAACACCCCGGCGTCGCACAGGGGCGCGCCATCGTCCAGCACACAGGAAGGGCCGCCGGAGAGGATCACGCCTTTGGGATTATGCGCGCGAATCTCGCTCAGCTCCGTGGCGTAAGGCAGCACGACCGAGAAAACGCCGCACTCGCGTACGCGGCGGGCAATCAGCTGTGTGTACTGACCGCCGAAGTCCAGAATTACAATACATTGCGGATTTTGCATGGGAGCCTCCTCAAATTGCTTTTGGGAAAGCGACGGAGCGTTTTTTCCGAACAAAAAGCGGAAGCCGCCTTGAAACGCTCGCCCTGTATTGTGCCATAAACCGTGCGTTCCCGCAAGGGGATACGCGTAAAAAAGCAACGGAAACCGCTCCGGCCCCGTCCGCGCCCGCGTCGCGCGCGGCTACGGCGGTTGAAAAGGGCGACTTGATTGACAAATCCGCAGGCGCGGACTATGATGGCACCAAAGAAGGTAAGGGATGATGGCGGTGAAGGTCAGGGACTGGTGGGCGCGGCGCGGGCGCTGGCAACAGTTGCTGTTGCTGGCGGGCGTCGCGTGCTTTGCCGTGCTGATGTCGGAAGGGCTGCATAACCTGCGGGCGTTTACCAGCCTCGGGTTAAAGCCGGTTGCCGTTCCGGTGCAGGCATTCGCCTGTGAAAGCGACCTGAACGTGCAGCTGGACGCGGGCGGCGCGCATGTGGAAAAAGGCAACAGCCATGTGGTGGACCTGATTTTGCCGGCGACGGACCTTCAGCTGCATACGGTGGCGGTATCGCTGACCGGGGGCGGCTCGGTGAATGTGTCGGTGCTGCTCAAGGATGAAGCGAGCGCGTTTTCCCTGGTGCAGGTGTACAGCGCGTATTGCGTACCCGGCGATTCCGCACTGCGCCATGTGTACGCCACGGCGGAAAGCGCGGGCACGGCGGGCGAAGTGCGCCTGCGCTTCAAGGCGCTGACGGACGAGCCTTACACCGTGGCGCTGGTCACGCTGAACGCGCGCATTCCGTTCCAGTGGCAGCCGGTACGGATGGCGCTTGTTTTTCTTTTGACGTTTGGGCTGTTATGCGCGGCGTGCGTGCGCGGCGTTACGGAGGCGGTTTATCAGCCGGAGCGGTTATCCCACCGGCTGGCCGTGATGCTCCCGCTCGCCGGGGTTATGGTGCTCATGCTGTTTGTGGCCCTGTGGATCAAGACCGACACGCCGCTTTTTTCGGGCATTACCGACGAGGCGGCGGCGAAAAGCACGGATGACGCGTATGCCGTGCTGTACGAAACCGTGCGCGCGGGCCGCCTCGCGGTGGATGCGGAGCCGAGCGCCGCGCTGGAAGGGCTGAACAATCTCTATGACCAGAGCGAGCGCGTTTCCAAAAATGTTCGCTTCAAGTTTGATTACGCCTACTATCAGGGGCAATATTACATCTATTATGGGCTTGCGCCGGTGCTCACGGTTTACGCGCCCTACCGCCTGCTCACCGGCAAGGTGCCCGAGAGCCGGGACGCGACGCTGCTGATGGGTTGGCTGGCGGTTGCCGCTATCGGCTGGGCGGTGTGCGGGC
>Ga0116171_10003733_pt1 | contig 13989 bp, 12 predicted proteins | sample AD_JPNHW2_MetaG_FD_89798 | JGI IMG/M metagenome (GOLD analysis project Ga0116171, IMG submission 89798) | Active sludge microbial communities of municipal wastewater-treating anaerobic digesters from Japan - AD_JPNHW2_MetaG | ecosystem: Engineered > Bioreactor > Anaerobic > Digestate | place...
CAGATACAATACTTCTTGTTCCCGGAAGGGTGTCAGAATCGGTCAGCTATGATGATTGCTGGAACCGTTCGGTTAAAGAGATAAAAAAGATAATCCCACTGGCAGAGAAATTAAATATAAAAATTGCAATAGAGAATGTCTGGAATAATTTCCTGTTAAGTCCGATGGAGGCCGCAAATTATGTTGACCAGTTTAACTCTCCGTTTGTCCGCTTTTATTTTGATTGCGGAAATGTACTCGTTATAGGATGGCCTGAACAGTGGATAAAAATTCTCGGCAAACGCATTGTGAAAGTTCATATTAAAGAGTACAGCCGGAAGATTGCCGATAAGCAGGGCAAGTGGGCAGGTTTTGATGTTAAGCTGCTGGAAGGCGATGTTAACTGGCCTGTTGTGATGAAAGCACTTGATGATATCGGATACAATGACTGGACAACTGTCGAACAGCCTGGTGGCGATACAAACGAGGGATTAAAAGACCTTTGTGACAGGTTGAAGAAGATACATGCCAGCTGATGCATATTGTCAGTAATAACATAAAAAAGCAGGTATAAAGCCCGGCTTGCGATTATTTAATGTCCCCGGAATCAAATCCGGGGTCATTTTAATGCACTCTGACCATTATTTCGGGCATTCATTTTCATGTCAGGATAAGATTGCCTTTTAGTAAAATTTCTTAAACAGTATCATGGCTGGTGTAATGAGGTAATCCAAAAGAAATTAAAACCGGCTGTCCAAGACAAATATTTATTTAATTTTGGCTACAAACAAAACAAAATGATTTAATTTGATATGAGAAATGAAAACAGATTTCATTTTTTGCATTTATCAGATAGTATAGTCTAAATAAAAAATTATAAGTTGTGAACGAAATTCTGGAAAAAATTGCGTTATGCGTCGAATATGGGAAGATCAATAAAGTATCTCCCTACCCGCCGAACATGAAAGATCAGGATGGTGCCGATGAGCTGGCAAAGAATGCTCTTGAAGAAGGAGTCAGACCTGATGATATTCTTGACCATGCACTTGTTCCTGCAATGGCAAAAGTTGGAGAAAAGTTTAGCAGGAAAGAAATATATGTCCCACAGATGCTTATGGCAGCTAAAGCAATGAATAGTGCTATGCTTCATCTGAAACCATACTTTCAGTCGGGAGAAACAAAACGAAAGGGAAAATTTATTGTGGGTACTGTAGCCGGTGATCTTCATGACATAGGGAAGAACCTGGTTGCAATGATGATTGAAGGTGGAGGATGGGAAGTGATCGACCTTGGTGTAGACGTCAGTGCTGAAAAATTTTTAAAAGCTATTGATGAGAATCCTGGTGCAGTTGTTGGTTTGTCTGCTCTACTTACAACGACAATGGAAAACATGAAAAATACTGTTTCCACCATAAAAGAGAAGCACTCTGATTCAGTAGTTCTGGTTGGGGGAGCTCCGGTTACGATGGATTATTGTAAAAAGATTGGGGCAGATTTTTATTCTCCCGATCCACAGGGTGCCGTTAATTATCTTAGGCAACTTGCATCTTAATAAAGTAAGAGACATATGAATACAACACTCCGGGGAAAAAACAGTGAGGTGGTGATTAATACCAATGGTCCGGTAATTATTATTGGTGAATGTATTAACCCGACAAGAAGAAAAAAGCTTGTTTCAACTTTACAGGAAGGGAGTTTTGATTATATGCTTGAACTGGCTGATAGCCAGATTAAAGCAATGGCTGATGTGCTTGATGTTAATGTGGGCTTCCCGGGAGTAGATGATGTTAAATTGCTTCCGGCTGCTGTGCTCGCAATAAGGGATAAATTTGACATTCCTCTTTGCCTCGATTCACCTAATCCGAAAGCTATTGAAGCTGCACTGAAAGCTGCAGGTGGAAAATGTCTTATCAACTCTGTCAACGGAGAAGAGAAATCGATGAATGCCCTGTTACCCATTGCAAAGGAGTATGGAGCCGCAATTATAGGTCTTGCAATGGACGATGATGGTATTACACATGATCCTGAAAAAAGACTTTCTATAGCCGAAAAGATATTGAACAGGGCAGTAAAAGCTGGTATAAAAGAGGAGGATGTTGTCATTGATCCGCTGGCTATGGCTGTAAGCGCTGATCCTGCTGCCTGCATTGTAACACTTGAGACAATCAGACTTGTCCATCAGAAGCTGGGACTTAATATCACTCAGGGAGCCAGCAATATTTCGTTCGGATTACCAAACCGGGAGATTTTAAATGCCGCATTCATGTCGTTGTCAATACTTTACGGACTGACATGTCCTATTGCAAATCCGGAGAAAATTGCTGCTGTGGTGCGTGCAACCGACCTGATCATAGGAAGAGATGAATATGCAGTCAGGTTTGTTGAGAATTTTCAGGCGACAAATAACGTTTGATCTCTTTAATCAGATATGTCTGGCATAAAACCTGCCCGCAGATGGCAACCGGCTTTTTTCCCCTTTAAGAAGGAGACGTTTGGCCGGAGGGTTTTGGCAAAAACCGAACTGTGTATCAAGGGACCAATATTTGGTTGCCGTATGTGCGGAAACTGCCTGCTGCAGGAGACTGCCTTCATTTGCCCTATGGAATGTCCTAAAGGATTGAGAAACGGACCATGTGGCGGTATTACTCCTTTGAAGCGTTGTTATGTTGATCAGACACGAAAGTGTGTGTGGTATTCAATATATGACAGAGCCCTTAAGACAGGCAGGGAAGAGCTACTTCTCGAAGTATTGCCCCCTCTTGACTGGGACAAGGTTGGTACAGAAACATGGGGCGATGTTATCAGACAGGTAAGGAAAGTTGGTGCAGGGAATTTCTTTTGGTCATTATTCTCCAAAGATAAAAAGAAAAATGTTGGGATATGGGACAGCGTTTTTAAGACTATACGCCAACCTGACTGGTGGCAGGGCGATTCTGAATATCATCCGCCAAAACATACTGAACCTGCTTCCGGTCTGGAAGCAAAATTCCGTACCGGAGAGTTTGTAATAACTTCCGAAGTAATGCCACCTATCGGTACGAATGTCAGTAAACTCACTGAAAGCATTGAATTTATCAGGCCCTATGTCTCCGCAATTAACTTCACGGAGTCAGCTTCAGCCCGTCCACGAATGTCGAGTATTGCCTGTTCTTCTGTTGCTCTCAAACTTAACGCTGAACCGGTCTTTCAGGTTGCTTCACGGGATATAACCAGGTGTGGCCTTCAATCTGCTATTGTGGGCATAAATGAACTGGGTATTCGTAATGTTCTGTGTGTCTCGGGCGACAGTCCCAGAACAGGGCCTTCACCTATCAGCAATATGAACCTGGTTGATTTGGATTCTGTTCAGATGCTCTGGATATTAAGGAGAATGAGGGATGAAAACCTATATCTTGATGGGAAAGAGATGAAAGATCCTCCGAAATTATTTTTAGGGGCTGCTACATCTCCTTTTGCATCAGATCCTGTTTTACAGGCAATTAAGGACCATAAGAAAATAAATGCAGGAGCACAGTTTCTCCAGACGAACATCATTTTTGAACCGGAGAAGCTTGACTTTTGGCTTGAACAACTTGACAAGAGAGGAGTTCTGAATAAAGTATATATCCTTGTAGGGGTAACGCCTCTGAAAAGTTTAAAAATGGCCCGGCATCTTAATTCAGAAGTCCCTGGCGTACGCATTCCTGAAATAATAATGAAAAGGATGGAAAAGGCTGGTGAGTCTGCCCCTGAAGAAGGCATAAGGATAGCCCTGGAAATGATCGATTCAATTAAAAATAAACCGGGAGTGAACGGGATCCATCTTATGACTTTGGGCTGGAGTTCAGTGATTAAAAGGATTGTGTCTGAGTCAGGATTTTCTTTTCAGGCGGGCTGAACTTCGGCATTCTCAGGTTTATTTTAAAGTACTGTTTAATGATTAAATCAACATATCAATTCGATTTTAACGATCTGAAGATAATCTCTTCACAGATCGAAAGTGCCATTGGATATAAAGATGGGGAGGATTGTGGGCTGGTAGCCGGACTAATTGAAGAGGTACTTCAGGAATCAAAGGATATATGCAATATCAGAGCAGAGTATCTTATTTACCCTGATATACATCTTAATGATGTTGATAAATCAGTTGACATCGGCAAAATAAATTTCCAGATTAAGAAAATTGTATTTGGGCAGCTTAAAGAGTCTGATTCAGTTGCTGTATTTCTTTGCACTGCCGGTAAGGAGATAGGAATAAGAAGCAGACAGGCGATGCATGAGAAAGATCTGCTTAAAGGATATATCTATGATTTAGTGGGGAGTGAGGTTGTTGAAGCTGCTGCTGATATGATGCAGAATGATCTAGAAAAGAATGTTTTACTTTCCGGAAAAAAAATTACAAATCGCTACAGCCCTGGTTATTGCGGCTGGTATGTAGGCGAACAACATAAGCTGTTTCAGCTTGTTCCTGATAATTTCTGCGGTATAAGACTTACCCCTTCAGCATTGATGGATCCTGTTAAATCGGTCAGCGGGATAATAGGTATTGGCGAACATGTTAAGATGAATCCTTATACCTGCGGTTTGTGTGATATGAAAGACTGCATCTACCGAAAGAAAAGAGAGTAGTTTCTTTATAATCCTTAACAGTTAAAAATAAGGCATCTAAATTCTTTATAACTTTTAGTGCTTTTACAGCCTTTATTGCCTTTACAGCTTTTACAGCTTATACAACTCCTACAACCTATTTCATTCTTTTGTGTATTTATCAAAGGCTTCCTTTATCCGGGCCTGTTGATGGTCACCGGAATGTACCAGGACACGGTAACGCAGATTGACAGCCGTACCTTTTTTAATAAAGATATCAGTCCCGTTCTCAGGCCAGTACATCGGGGTTGGAGATATGAAGCCATAATCGCGCGTGAACCATGGAGATGGGTACATTGGATTTGAAGGATGCTGCATAATAGCCAGCCCTTCGATCGAGTTTCTGCGTTTGCCATAATAATCCATCCATGCCGATTTCTTTCCAAAGGTCTCTTTTTCCCCTGTTGTACCTTCCGCATTTATCATTGTGCCCCCGTTTTTAACTGACAGATCACCAGCCATTCTTACACTGAAGAGTGAATGGTTTGTTTTCTTTATGGTAACATCTGCAAGCATTTCGAGTTGGATGACAACATCTATCTGGTTTACAGAATCCGAAGGAGACGTTATAGTAATTGTTCTGTTGTCTTTTACCGGTGATGTTGAACCAGGTCTGGTCCAGATGCATTCATCAGTAATAACGACAGTATCTTCCCCCTGCTTAACTATTTCTGCATTAACCGAAATGATTCTTCCTCTTTCAAGCCCTTCCTGCCAGTAGTTGCCTCCGTTTACCATATCGCATCCGAAGAATAAAGAGCTGTGATGAGGATATTCCCCGTTGCGCATGGAGGTGACAGAGCTTCCCGTTACCGGACCGTTAACCGGATAGAAAAACGGATATTTCTCGTCATCTGAAAAAATGTAGCTGGTGAAAAACTGGTTGTTAATTGTGACATTGATTTTTGAACCGACCTTTTCTGCAATGATCTTTGCTGCTGATACAGGAATAACTATCATCAGGAATGCAAGGATAGAGGTAAAAAAGAATAATTTCTTCATAACATCAGGTAATAATTTTCACATTTTAATATAGTCTGTCCCAAACGGTGCACGCTGGGCACGGTAAAGCATTGAATTTGCTTCATTATCGTTGACGAATAGCTCTTTTTCCGGATCCCATTCGAGTCTCCTTCCCAACTTCATAGCGATATGGGTTATCAGACAAACAGTACATGCACGATGACCAATCTCAACCGGAGAGATCGGTTCTTTGCGCGACCTTATGCAGTCAAGCCAGTTACCATGTTGTTCTTCACTTATATACAGGTGTGTTTCGTTTTCTTTGATAGTGCTGGTGAGTATCGCGGGATCACTTGCATCAAGTGCTTTGTTACTTTCTGCCTTAGCAACAGGATCGCTTGGGGAGGCTTTATAATTGCCCCTGGTTACAAATATCCAACCTTCTGTCCCTTCATACCTGATTCCGTTAGGATAACCGCCACTGGTAAGCATTGTTATTCCGTTTGCATATTCGGCTTTGGCCATAAAATCTCCGTGAACATCCCAGAGGCCAGATTTAGGGAATTGTGCAACTGCCTCAACAGTAACAGGTCCGGTAAGTTCAGTATCCATTCCCCATGCAGCAGAGTCGAAATGATGCTGTCCCCATCCTGTTATCATTCCGGCACCAAACTGTTCACACCGCAACCATCCGGGACGATCGGTAATACTGTTTTGTGGATGAACGCGCATTTCTGTGTAATAAACTTCCGGAGTGGATCCAAGCCACATGTTGTAATTGAGATTCTTCGGTACAGGCATTTCTGGTGCTTCCGGACCCGACGGATCGCCCGGAAGACCTATCCTGACTGTCTCCAGTTTCCCTATCCTTCCGTTTCTTACAAGTTCAGCAGCAATCCGGAACTGAGACATTGAACGTTGCTGGGTGCCAACCTGGAGAATTACTTTTTTTCTTCTTACAACATCACTCAGTAACCTGCCCTCTCTGACAGTCAATGAAGTAGGTTTCTGTATATAAATATCTTTCCCCGCAAGGGCAGATTCTATTGCAGGCTGGGAATGCCAGTGATCGGGTGTTGATATAATAACAGCATCGATTTCAGGATTCTCGATCAGCCTGTGGTAGTCTTCATAAACCTTTACATCGATGAAGTTTGGACTTTGTTTTTGCTTTGCATAGTAATTTTCAATAAACTTTTTACCTTCAGCCGCTCTGTGTGAATCAAGATCAGCAACTGCAACAACTCTTGCAATGTCATATTTAAGTGTTTCTGCAAGGTCGTGTGTCATGGCGATCCGGCCAAAACCAATCTGCCCGATGTTTATCTTTTCGCTCGGAGCATTTTTTCCAAAGATAGTGGAAGGAACTATTTCAGGGAATCCACTGAATGCAACTGACGAGATCAGCGAGGCTTTTACTGATTTATCAATAAAATTTCGTCTCGAAATTTTTGTCTCTTTTTTCATCTGTCAGAAAATGAATAAAATATGAAAAATTACTGTGGTTTGAATTTCAAGTTTACAATAATCGGAATTTACAATAAAAATTTCTAACTTATCCTCGTTCTTATTCAAAATACACCTCTTCCTGTATTTTTCTCCCAGGGGAGAAGACCTTTACTTGACTATTATTTCATGGCTATAGTCATAATATTTAGTATATTTATCATCTATGTTACTTCATGAATTTTTAGTGTTATTCTTATTATTAACGGAAGAAAATTAAGAACTTGCGTAAATGTGCAGAGGGAGAAGTATTAAAGATAAAACCAGATAAGAATGTATTTACTTGGAATAGACCTTGGAAGCTCCTCAGTAAAAGCTTCGGTAATAGATGGTGATTCGGGGAAATGCCTTGCAACGGCATTTTACCCTTCTGATGAAATGAAAATAATTGCACGTAATCCGGGCTGGGCGGAACAGGATACTGAAGTATGGTGGGAAAACCTTAAAGAAGCTATCAGATTCTGTACGGTAAAACTCGGACCGGGGAAAAACAATATCGGGGCAATAGGTATTTCGTATCAGATGCATGGACTTGTGGTTATTGATGAAAACATGAAGGCACTTCGTCCGTCAATAATATGGTGCGACAGCAGGGCAGTCAGATACGGTGAAAAAGCTTTGAATGCAATGGGCTTTGAGTTCTGTCTTTCTCATCTTCTTAATTCTCCGGGTAACTTTACTGCTTCAAAACTAGCCTGGGTTAAGGAAAACGAACCGGATATCTTTGCGAAGATTTATAAGATTTTATTGCCCGGTGATTATATAGCATTAAAACTTACGGGTGAAATAAGTACTTCCTATACCGGCCTGTCGGAAGGAATCTTTTGGGATTTTGAGAATGAAAGAATTTCAAAAGAACTGATGAACTATTATGGATTTGACTCTGAGCTTCTTGCTGATGCAGAACCCTCTTTTTCTATAAGCGGGAAGCTTTTAAAATCAGTTGCAGAGGAACTGGGCTTGCCAGATGGTATACCTGTATCATACAGAGCAGGAGATCAGCCAAATAATGCTTTATCACTCAATGTCCTGAATCCGGGAGAGGTAGCTGCAACAGCTGGTACTTCGGGTGTTATTTATGGAGTGACTGATAAGAAAAAATATGATCCACTCTCAAGAGTGAATACCTTTCTTCACGTAAATCACAGTAAATCAGATACCAGACTTGGCGTTTTGTTATGCATTAACGGAACAGGGATACTCAATTCGTGGTTACGAAGAAATACGGTCGGAAAACTATCGTATAACGAGATGAATGAACTGGCTGAAAGGATTGTACCAGGGTCCGATGGTCTCAGAATACTTCCGTTTGGAAACGGTTCTGAGAGGATGCTTGGGAACAAAGATACAGGAGCACATATAGCAGGTCTAAACTTTAACACACATACAAATGCTCACCTGTTCAGGGCTGCACAGGAAGGTATTGCATTCTCATTCAGATACGGACTGGATATAATGAAGGAGACAGGTATTCATCCTCAGATAATCAGGGCCGGGAAAACCAATATGTTCCTGAGTAAAATTTTCCGTGATACTCTTGCTTCGGTAACCGGAACAGTAATACATCTTTATAATACTGATGGTTCAATAGGAGCAGCACGTGGTGCAGGTATCGGATGTGGTTATTATGAATCTGAAAAAGAGGCTTTTAACGGACTGGAAGAGCTTGGTATTACAGAACCTTCTGTAAAAGGAGCTTCTGCCATTGAGGAGTCGTATCAGAAGTGGCAAAATCTTTTATTGTCGATATAAAAAATTGATTTTGATTTGAGGTCATTTAGGTATTTAAATAATTTTATAAAAAATATTAGCTATGGTTTACAAAGGAAATAAAGAAGCATATCCCGGTATAGGGAAAATTGATTATGAGGGTAAAGAATCAAAAAATCCTCTTGCATTCAGATGGTACAATCCCGAAGAGGTTATTTCAGGAAAAAAGATGAAAGATCATCTTCGTTTTGCAATTGCATACTGGCATTCTTTTGGAGCTGACGGTACTGATCCGTTCGGAAATGCAACGAGGTTTTTCCCATGGAATGACGCCAGTAATGAAGATAAAGTAAAACAAAGACTTGATGCTGCTTTTGAATTCTTTACAAAGATCGGTGCAGGTTATTATTGTTTTCATGACGTGGATGTTGTAGGAGGTGAAGGGTCTGTACTGGATATTGAAAAACGGCTGGAGAAGATAGTTCCTGTAATGAAAAAACTCCAGGAACAGACCGGTGTTAAATTATTATGGGGTACAGCAAATCTCTTTTCGAATCCGAGATATATGAATGGTGCAGCAACGAATCCCGATTTTGCTGCTGTTGCAAATGCTGGTGCCCAGCTTAAGAACGCAATTGCTGCAACTGTTGCTCTTGGTGGAGAAAATTATGTCTTCTGGGGAGGCCGCGAAGGCTACAACAGCCTTCATAACACTGACATGAAAAGGGAACTTGAACACATGGCCATGATGCTTTCAATTGCACGCGACTATGGAAGGAAAATCGGATTTAAAGGAACATTCCTTGTTGAGCCAAAGCCGATGGAGCCTACCAAACACCAATATGATTTTGATGCAGCCACAATAATTGGATTCCTGCGTCAGAATAATCTGGATAAAGATTTCAAACTGAATATTGAAGTCAACCATGCCACTCTTGCAGGACACACTTTCCAGCATGAACTTCAGGTTGCTGCTGATGCAGGACTTCTTGGCAGTATAGATGCCAACAAAGGTGATTACCAGAATGGCTGGGATACTGATGAATTCCCTACAAATGTATACGAAGTGACCGAAGCAATGATGGTCATTCTTCAGGCTGGCGGGTTTACAAACGGAGGTGTTAACTTCGATGCCAAGATAAGACGTAATTCAACCGATGTTGAGGATCTTTTCATTGCTCACATCAGTGGTATGGATACATTTGCAAGAGCCCTGGTTATTGCTGATAAAATATTGAAAGACAGTGATTATCTGAAAATGAGAAAACAGAGATATGAGTCATTCGATAAAGGTACAGGAAGAGATTTTGAGACAGGGAAACTCACTCTTGAGAAACTGAGAGATATTGCAGCTGAAATTGGAGAGCCTGCTATGAGAAGCGGAAAGCAGGAACTTTATGAACAGCTGATCAATATGTATATTGCATAAATATTGCTGTAATTCTGTGGTTCTCTGTGTATTCTCAGTGGTTCTCCGTGAAGTCTTTTAAGAACTTACACAGAGTTTAATTGAGGATACACAGAGTTGCACAGTGAAAAAATGTCAATTATGACTGCATTCATGGTCATGAGAATGGCAACTGTTGCCACTGTCTTCCACTAACCCGGAAAGATAGAGCTTCACAACTTCCGTGGCATCTCCCGAGCATCCACGAATAACTTCTATGCCGTTGTAGTTAAGAACGTTAATGGCCCCGTCGCCGATTCCTCCTGCAAGCATAACGGTTACCCCGTCGGCTGCAAGTGTTGATGCAATATTTGATTTACATCCGCATCCCTGAGGCGATGCAATATTTTTCTTATCTGTTATCTCTTTGTTGTCCGATATAGTAAATATCCCATATCCTTCACAATGGCCGAAATGGCTGTCAATTTGATTTTCTCGTGTTACAGGAACTGCAATTTTCATGTTTGTTATTTTTTAGATGTTGTAATTTTAAATTTTGGCTGACTTATTATTGTTTTTTTGACTTTGCATAATTCAGCCACATTGATAACTGATGCAATGTATTTCTCAGGAAAGTTTTCCGGTAGCTGAATTTCAAGATCAATATTGGTAGGAAGCCCCGTCTCTTTATCATATTCAGCGCTTTGGATAATTTTTATATCCTCAGCCGGAATATTGCGGTTATCGCAAAATGACTTCACATAAATACCTGCACAGGTTCCAATTGAAGCCATAAAAAGTTCAAACGGAGTAGGAGCACTGTTGTTGCCTCCACTTTCAACCGGCTGATCGGTCCTTATTGTGTGGCCATGTATGTGAGCTGTTATTACTTTACCGCCATCAAATGTTATTTCCATTTTAGTAAGAGTTAAAGTTATTATTATGATTGCCTGGCCTTATTAAGACTGATTAATTCGTTTTCTCCATAAAGTGAGCAGTTTTTACATCTTGTGTGGTTTTCTGCGCCTTGTATAAGCTTATAGCATTTTTTACACCGGTACCATTCTTTTTCAAACTCGTAGTTTCCCCCTTCAATTGCTATTGCTTTACCTTCAACAAATGATTTTGCTATTTGTTTTAAAGCGTTATTATATATCCGTGTAAATGTCGGACGTGATACATTCATCTGAGAAGCTGCCATATCCTGTGAAAGCATCTCATAATTGATCAGCTTAATACTCTCAAACTCTTCAAGTTTCAGAAATACAGGTGTGTTATCACACATTCTTATTCCAAAAGGTTTAAAACCTTTCATTTTTGGGGGGTTACATATTCTCCTGCACTTTTGTGGTCGCGCCATTATTAATAAATCGGATAATTTTCACTGCAAAAATAATGAACCTACGTTCATTATACAAATAAAATTCATGTTTTTTCAGAACATAATAATTTACTATGATTGCGTTCGGGATAATTTCCGAAAGGAGATTAAGGACGCAATGCAGTAAGAAGGAACATATCAAATTCTCTGGTTTCCGTATCAGATATATCCTTGCTGATGGTGTAGCAATGTGAGTGGCGGATATTCTGAAATTTGTCTTTTCGGAGGATGTCAGAGAGTTCTTCCGGATCAAATCCGTTGTGACCGGTGAAGCCTTTCCCATGAAATGAACCATCTTCCTTGTATAGATCCGCCAATGCCAGATACCCTCCTGGATTCAGCAGCAGGGATAGACGATTTATCAAAGCCTCGTGATCAATAACATGATGAAGAACCAACTGGGCAAAAATCAGATCGAATTTGCCATTTATATAATCAGTGCATTCCAGGTTAAAGTTAAGTGCTTTGAGGTTTTTTACTTTTGCAGCTTCAATATTTTTATTTGTCACTTTAACCATCTCAGCGGAGTTGTCCATAAGAGTAATCTCCCTGACATAGTCTTTCAGAAGAAGGCTTGTGATCCCTGTACCGGCTCCGTATTCAAGAACAGTCATATTCTTTTTTAAAGGTATTACTGCTATCATTTTATTTACAACAGCTTCAGATATTTTCCTGTGAACAGGATTCTTGTCCCATTCTGCGGCTTTTATATCGAAATCATTCATAAATCAGAATTAGTTTTAAAAATTAAGGCATAAAAATATTTAAATAATCTTGTCTCTCATGCTTGGTTATAAAGGTATTGCATTTACTTTTCTATAATAATTTTTTGTGAAAGAATTCAATGAATATCAGATGTGGTTGCTTCAAACAGTATTTTTAAATTCAATGTAATATTCCTCCCGGGATTGTACAAACCGACTTCTTTCAGGGTTGATAAATGATCTATGTATTTCTTATCAAACAGATTATTAGCACTGATGCTGACAAAAATGGTTTGTTTTGAAGGTTTGATTTTAAATCCTGAACTAGTGTCAATGAGGGTGTAACCAGAAGTGGGTGTTTCATCCGGCGCAGCATTATTTTGATTGAAGGCGGTATTGGTGCTAAATGATATAAAGGCATTATGGAGAAAAAGCAGCTTTTCTGTTTCTGCTTTTATTATAAAATTTAATTTGTGTGCAGGTATAAATGGCAAATAGTCGCCATTATTTTGTTTTCCGATGACTGATGAGAAGGTGAGTTCAGAATGTAACCATTTTATCTGTTCCGGGTGAAAATGTAATCCTGCTTCACCACCAAACAGAAAAGAATCTGTCTGTCTGTACCTGTAAATGTTCATCCCCGAAGTAGTCGTATCGTCAGTTGGTGAAATGAAAATGTAGTCATTGATTTTATTGTAAAAGCCAGCAAGGTCGAAGATGAAATTGTCAATATGGTAATGAATACTGAGATCCGATTCGAAAGAATTTTCGGCGACAAGATCCTTATCACCAATCTCGAAACGCAATTCATGAGGGCCCTTAGAGGTGAGTTCTGCCAGGTTAGGTGTGCGGTAAGCCGCCGCAAAGTTGGCCCTGAACAAAAGGGATCCGGAATAATTAAAAGTGGCGCCGAATGAGCCGCTGAGGCTACCGTACGATTTATCAACAGGGGCCCGGTATGTCTCAGTAGTTGCAGGGGACCCTATTGCATGTGTTGAAATTGATTTGTTATCGTAGCGAACTCCGGTTTGCAATTTTAATTTTTTGAAAAAAGTATATTGCAACAGACCAAATGCTGAATAGTTATTTGTAGTAGCATCAGGTAACAGTATTGTTTTTCTGTTATTTATGTTTTTATTTTGTTGGTTAAATCCTTGAAATCCAATAATGTATTCTGTGTTTTCTTTTGAGGGTAAGTGAAGCATAGCTTCATAGATAAGGGTTTCGAGTCGCATCTGTATTTCTGTAACATCCTCTTCCCCAAAATGAATAAGTTCGGTATTCTGATAAGATGAATTAAATTCTAACCTGGTTTTTCCAAGATACAACTTGTTTTGGGAAGAGAGCAGATGGGTATTAAACTCCTGATACCAGATGTTGTTTTTTCTTCCTCTTTCTCTTACTTCATCAACAGCATCATCTTCCACCAATCCAAGTTTTTGATTACTATAGTCATAGAAAAATTTAAATGTTCCGTTTTTTCCAGTGTATCCGGCATTTGTCTTTATGGATAATTCATTAGAACGTGAGTTGGGGGCAAAATCGCCTCCACCCTGGAGAAAATCGGCATTTGTCTTTTGTCCGATCCTAATTCCTCCGAAAAATTTCCTAGAAGCACTTTTTATTCCAAAATTATTTGTCATTCCATTTGTGTTTGAAAACAATTGCATGTTGTAATCGCCTGAAATAGTATTTACAGGGGCTGGTTTTTCTTTAATGAAATTAATTACTCC
>Ga0116171_10003734_pt1 | contig 13982 bp, 16 predicted proteins | sample AD_JPNHW2_MetaG_FD_89798 | JGI IMG/M metagenome (GOLD analysis project Ga0116171, IMG submission 89798) | Active sludge microbial communities of municipal wastewater-treating anaerobic digesters from Japan - AD_JPNHW2_MetaG | ecosystem: Engineered > Bioreactor > Anaerobic > Digestate | place...
TGCACCACGTCTCCAAAGAGCGGGACTTCACAGTGCCCTTTGGAACTGCCATGGTGATGTGGCTCTTCTCCTTTGATTACCCCTTGCCTGAGCTGCAGCGAATCCTGCTCATCTGCATCTTCGCCCTGGTGCTGGGAATTGGCGCCTACTGGGCGAAGGCGGCGGATTCGGATGCCGTGCTGAGCGAGACCATAGTCTGTCTGCTGGTGATTCTCTTTGCGGGCATCACATGGTTCATCCTGCTGCTCGCCTTCTATCTGCTGGGTGGTGGCTTTACTCGCTACGGATACACCCAGAAGTTCAAGCTCGGCATAGCTCAGTCGCATGGTGGGAGGCGCGGCTACAAGAACGTCTACAGCAACAGCCTGGTGCCGCTCATTCTGGCTATCTGCTACGGAGTTTACGGCAATGATGTCTTCATCTTCGCATTCATCGCCTCAGTGGCCACCGCCAACGGTGATACTCTGGCGAGCGAAATCGGCGAGACCAGCCGGTCCAAGCCCCGCATGATTACCACGTTTAAAGAAATTGAGCCGGGAGTGGATGGGGGGGTAACGCCTCTGGGCGAAGCTGCTTCGCTTGCGGGAGCGATCATCATCGGCCTGCTCGCCACCGGCATGGGGATGGCTGGCGTTTCAGGTATCGTCGTCGCCGTGATTGGCGGATTTATGGGAACCAACTTTGACAGCTTTCTCGGAGCCACGCTCCAGAGCAGGGGCATTTTGAGCAATAATGGTGTGAACCTGGTGGCCACGGCTTTTGGTGCCCTCGTGGGAGGAGCCCTCTGGTATATCATGCAAATTATTAGATGATTATTATGAAGATATTCGGAATCTTTGGCGACCCAATCGAGCACAGCCTCTCTCCGGCCATGCAGAATGCAGCCTTGCGGGCGCTTGGCGAGGATGGCTGCTACCATGCGTTTCGCGTTTCACAAAAAGACCTGGAAGTTGCTCTTCGCGGCGCGGCTGTCATGGGATTTTGCGGACTGAATCTGACCATTCCCCTCAAGGAAAAGGCACTGGAGCTGGACTTCCTGAGGCCGGACCCTCTGGCCCGGGCCATCGGTGCGGTGAACACAGTAGCCTTCGGGCCGCAGGGGGCCTCGGGCTACAACACAGACGGATGGGGAGCGCTCCTGGCGCTGCAGGATGCGGGAGTTGAAATCAAGGGGAAAAATGTGCTGATCATCGGCGCAGGAGGCGCGGCGCGGGCCATTGCCTACACCCTCTCGCAGGAAGGAGCGGAGATATCTATTGCCAACCGCAGCGAAAAAAGGGCAAATGAGCTGGCGGCCTGCGTTGGTTCCAGGGGCTACTCGCTTCTGGAGCTGGAGGGGCTCGTCCCACAAACGGACACAATAATAAACTGCACATCAGTAGGCATGAGAGAGGGCGACCCCAGGCTACTGGACGGCAGGCTCTTCTCAAGCCGCCAGGCGATCTTTGATATTGTCTACAACAGGGAGACACAGCTGCTCAAGGATGCCCGCGCCGCCGGTGCGGTAGCATTGGACGGGGTCATGATGCTGGTCTATCAGGGAGCGAAAGCTCTTGAGATCTGGACGGGCAAGAAGGCTCCTGCTGATGTGATGGAGAGGGCAGTTCGAGAGGCACTGGAGGCCAGGCGGGCGGGAGGGAGCTAGTAGTAAGCAGCAGCATGCAAACCCGCAAAGTTGCCTCCACCCTGAGGTCTTCCTCTGTCAGGCAAAAAGTATCAACGCCATAGTTTGCCAATTTGGATAGAAAAAGTGTTATTGGCATTCCTGCCAGTCTGGCTGCAGCCCCAGATGATAGTCTTCCCAGTTCAAAGAGCTTTATCGCAGCTGCTAGCCTCAGCTCCCTTTCCAAGTTCGTCAGGGGACATCTTGAGGGCCAGTAAGGCATCATCTGGCACCTGTAAGACTATCTCGGTCATATTATGATCTAATACTATGAGATGGCTATGTATATCTTTGCATTCATATGCCAGTCCGGCTAAGAGATTCAATTTGGATTTTGATGATGCCTATCAATACGCAGCTGCAGAAAAATATATATTAACTCTGGTGAGCTACGATCGCGATTTTGATGGCACAGAATTGGGAAGGACAACTCCTGCAAAAGTTCTGGACGGATCCTCCTGAGTATTATTATATTATTAAACTATCTCGCCAGGCTCACCACTCTGTCGCTCTCTTCCAGCATCTCTGCCAGTCGGTAGAGGCTGGTGATCTTCACCCCGTCCACATAGTCCTCGCTCTTTCCTCCCGCGGGCGAGTAGCCGCGCGCTGTGGCGCACCTGGGACAGGCCTCCACATTGACCCCAAGCCGGGCCAGATCGGCAAAAAGCTCTCCCGCATTGGCAAAGAAGGCTGGATTCTGGCCGGCCTTTGGGATATGGACCGCATCCAGGTAGAGGAAGATGTTTACCCGGTGCGATTTTGCCCTCGCCTCTCTGGCAATCTTGCCGGCCATCTCAGCGTGCTGGGAGATGTAAGGCCCGTCGGTGAGAATGATGGTCAGGGTTGCCATCGGCTGCGTCTCCGCAAATGCTTCATTTCACAGGTACTCCCGCAGGGCTCGCAGCGTCTCCAGGCTGGTGGCGAATTTGGGCTCTTGCAGCGGGGTGCATTTCTCCAGAGAGGTCTCGCCGCCCACCAGCCGGATGGCGAAAGCATAGCAGCTCTGCTCTCCGCAGATCTTGCAGTCTGTTTTAGGCAGGTATTTGTAGATCTCAGAGTGGTCAACCATAACTCTCTCTCTGGCCGCAGGAGTAACGCCGCTGGCAATGGCCTTGTTGATGGTCTCCTGTAGCTCCTTCAAGACCGCCCTGGCTTCGGCTTCGCTGCCGATCATGGTCATGGTCACGTTGCCGTTTGAATAGAGGGTAATGAGGACATTGCCTTTCTGGATGATGAGGGCGCCGATTCTCTCCGAGTATCTGGCCCGGGCAAATAAGGGCTCCAGGAGCTTCAGGGCGCCGCCGAGCTGCGGCTCCATCCGGGCGATGATGCGAAATTTGCTGGCATCGGCAATGCAGGGGAGAAGCTGCCGAACCTCAGTGATCCGCAGGGGCGCGGTGCCGGAAAGGTCCTTCTTGACCTGCACGGGCTTATCGGACTTTTCATTCATGAAGTTCCTGCCGAAATCGGTCAGGCTGACCGCATCATCCCGGAGGTCGGCAAGGCCCGCCTGCTTGAGCATCTGCAGGTGGTAGTCTAGCATGCTGGCCCCGGAGGCCTGCTCGATCTCGGCTTTAGTTCTCTCCTTCTCAACCAGCATGGCCATGATCTTTCTTCTCGTGGCATTGGCCATGGCGTTGCTCACGAGTTTAACGTCTGACTGTCCTGCAACCATCTCATCTACCCCGTTAGCATTTTTTAGAGCATCATTAAAGCATCATTTTAGGGCATCATTTTCGCTTGAGCTGTCCAGCCAGGTTGAGCATATCATAGACCGCATCGTCCGAGATCCGGTAGCGACACCATTTTCCTTCCTTTCTCTCTTTTACGAGGCCTGCATCCTCAAGTATGGAGAGATTATGGGATATGGAAGACTGCGGTCTTTTCAGAGCGAGCATCAGCTCAACGATGCAGAGCTCTCCACTGCTCAGAAGCCTGAGAATCTTGAGGCGGGTGGCGTCGGTTAAAGCTCTGAAGACCTTCATCTCCTCTGTCAATTCCTCTTCGTCTATCTTTTTTACCTGGGAGCATACCCGCAGGCATCGCTCTCTGGCTATGCTTCTGTCTCCGTAAAGCCGGAAGAGAGTGTTTTCTGCTTCGCAGCAGGGGCTATCATCCCGACAGGAGGCTTTCTCTTCGCCCGGCTGGGGAGGAAGCGATCTCTTTCTGGTGATCATTGGGAACTTTTTATCCAGCATCGATGCAGCCTGCCATGATGAATTATTAATACGAATATCAACATATTCATATATAAGGATTTCTGGATTCTATTTTTCTGCCAGAAAAGAGATGAGTCGCATAGAATAAATGAGTGGAAAAATTAAAATAATACAGAAAGCAATAAACCACATTACTGCCATCGAAAGGCGAAAATTAATTCTCGCCAGAATCAGCATCATTGAAGCTGAGCGTTGGAGCAAAAGAGGTAATGGATATGCTGCCAGATTCAAAGGAGTTCGCCATGGAATGGATTGAGTCGTGGAATTCCCACGACCTGGATCGCATCATGAGTCACTATGCCGACGATGTCGAGGTAACTACTCCCATGATCAAGGTCGCAATGGGCATTGATAGCGGAACGCTCCAAGGCAAAGCCTCAGTACGTCAGTATTGGCGCGCAGCACTCGATAAGGTGCTCGACCTGCATTTTGAGCTTGTCGAATGCACACGGAGCGTTGACTCCATTGCCATCTATTACAAATCTGTCATGGGCAAGATGGCTATCGAAGTCATGTTCTTCGATCCGAATGGAAAGGTGTCCAAGGTAATCGCCCACTACAACTGATTGGATCCGAGCAAAGATGCTCCAACGTACTGTGTCACGGATGGCCATGCTCAGATGTAACGTTAGTATTCAGAGGAATGCATGGACGTCCTCATAGTTCAAGAAAGTCCGTGTGATGCCGGTGAAATTTTGGCATTGCAGAAAATGGCATACAGAAATGCGGCGAGGTGCTCTGCGTTCACAGGCCACAATGTGCTTTCTGTCTCACTGGTGGCAGTTTCTGGGAATCGGGTGGTCGGCCACATAGCCCTCTCGCCTGTGACCATCTCCGATGGCAGCCTGGGTTGGTATGGCCTCGGCCCCATCTCGGTCCTGCCGGAATTGCAGAAGCAGGGCATCGGAAAATCCCTGATGTGGGAAGGACTGGCCAGGTTAAAGTCAATAGGTGCAAAGGGCTGCATCCTCGTGGGTGATCCCGGCTACTACGAGCGGTTCGGCTTCAGAAGTCCCAAAGATTTGGCAATTGAGGGAGTTCCGCAGCAGTTCGTTCTTGCGCTGCCGCGTGAGGAGGGCTTGGCCAGTGGCAATGTGGTGTTTAGCGAGGCCTTTTCCGCAACGGGCTAATGGAGGAAGCCAAGGGTCGGAACAGGGCGCACGGTCATGGCTTCTGGATTTAAGCAGTATCTAAAAGGAGCAGAGAGAGAAAAAGGCCCGCACAAAATGAAGACTATTGAGGATACGCAAGGGATTCTTCATCCGATACCGTTGGCCTTAATGATGATATGATAGAAGTATTAATTGATTCATGGGATGATTTCATCAAGCATGTGGAGAATTTACAGGCTGAAAGAGATGCAAATGCCAAACGAAGCTCCATACTCGTTTCAGAATTGCTCTTTCGTGGCCATCCGGACTCATGCATGAAGCTAGAGACTACACTTGAGCGATCGATACAGCATCAAATAACTCTAAGTGATTACTATAACTTCGTATATATCATAAGGGCAAAGATCGAATCCATGACCGGAAAGAAATGGTCGATTCCTTCAAGGGATGAGTTCGATAAGTGGCTTGACGAGCAAAAATACCCAATTGATGATGGATTTCCGGGGGACGAATATTTTGCGTATCTTAGGCATCATGGTCTGCCGTCTCCACTCTTGGATTGGACAAGATCTCCTTATGTGGCAGCTTACTTTGCAATGACGCCACAGCCACGAAAGGAGGTACAACATTCTGCAATCTATGTATATCAAGAGTACACAAGCACAGCTAAAATTAGTGACTTCGATGAGCCTACTATTAGTTGCCTTGGACCCTATTTTGGCACGGACCGCAGACACTATCTTCAGCAGAGCGAATACACAATTTGCACAATAGGAAAAGGAAAATCACTTAAGTTTGCTCCTCATGAGACCATAGTGAACAGAGATGATAGCACCCAGGACTTGTTATGGAAACTTATCATTCCAATTTCCGAAAGGCGGAATTTTATCGAACGCGTTCAAAGGATGAACATCAACCCATACTCGCTTTTTGAAACGGAAGATAGCTTGATGGATGACATTTTCCTTTCAGAGATATTCCTGAGGAAACGTCTCTAAAAAAAGCCTATTGATTTCATGCACTAAAACTGCGTAACATCATATGCATTGCCGGAACAAGAGAGGATTGAGCATGTTGGCTGATTAAAAAAGCTCGCCGTGGAGGGAATAAGTCATTGAACTCCTATCTCCCATATATCACATCACGAGTCGACACCATTAGGGCATTTAAATGAGAATTGCCTCACCATTATATTCAGGGCCACATTCACAGCATTATCCGCATCGGCACCTCTGATGATCGGCCAATCGCCGCCTCAAAGACCCCCCATGAATCGATTCCCATCGTTTCGGCAGGTTTAAGCTCTGGATGGCCAAGAGGTTTCAGTTATGTCCAGTCCGCACAAATCAGGAAATTTTGACGAAAAACCGCCGATGAATGTTGAAGAGTATGATAATTTCATCAGGCTATTTTGTGGGGCTTACGAGGAGACGTTTAAACTGACTCACTGCTACCTGCGAGCGATACTTCCCATGCAGGCCAGGATCCTTGTAGCAGGCGCAGGCACAGGCATGGAAATTCTGGAATTTGCCCCTTGCAATCCTGGCTGGTCGTTTTGCGGCGTAGATCCTTCTGCGGAGATGCTGGCTCTTGCCAGAAAAAAGTTCTCTGAAAAAAATCTGGCCGGCAAAATTGAACTAAAAAAAGGGTATGTGGATGACCTCAACGAGGAGGAGGTTTTCGACGCTGCAACCTGCATTCTGGTAATGCATTTCTTGAAAGACGACGGAAGCAAGCTCGAGCTGCTCGAAAGCATATGCAAACGCATAAAGACCGGTGCACCTTTTGTATTGATAGACGGCTTTGGAGAGCCTGGTAGCATGGATTTCGAGAAAATCAAAGTGGCCTGGAAGAATTATCCGATTATCAGCGGTGTGCCAGGCGAGACGGTGGAAAACATCTTCAATGAAGTTATTATGAAGACGGTCCAGTTTGTTCCAGAGTCGCGAATAATTGAATTGCTGGAAACGGCGGGCTTTACAAGGGTGTCCAAATACTTTTCGGGATTTCTCTACGGCGGTTGGATGAGCTACAAGAAATAGATATGGATATCGAGAAGGACTGCGAAACCCCGCCAGCATATCCGCGCAGTAAGTTGCGTAACTCTACAGCGAGACTACGCAGCCAAAAAATTAGATAGATCTAAATTCCATCCGTTTAAATTCCATCAGTCCCGATCCTCGCACCTCTCCCTCTCCCCATCCCCCGCAAAATACCTCTCCCTCATCCTCAGCGCCACATTCACCAGCATGATCAGCATCGGTACCTCAATGAGCGGCCCAATCACCGCCGCAAAAGCCTCCTGGGAGGCGATGCCGAAGACGCCCACAGCCACAGCGATGGCCAGCTCGAAGTTGTTGCTGGCCGCCGTAAACGATAAAGCCACTGTGTTCTCGTAGCTTACTCCCAGCCTGTAGGCCATGAAGAAGCTGACAAAGAACATTACCAGGAAGTAAACCGCCAGGGGAACGGCCACCCGAACCACATCCAGAGGAAGCTCTACGATATAGTCGCCTTTTAGCGAGAACATCACCACAATCGTGAAGAGCAGGGCGATAAGAGTCAGGGGCGAAATTTTCGGGATGAAATCTCTCTCGTACCAGGCTCTGCCCCGTGCCCGGATCAGGCCGAATCTGGTGATTATGCCCGCCAGAAAGGGAATTGCCAGATAGATGAAGACGCTCTGGGCGATCTGGGAGATGGTAACATCCACAAGCGTTCCCTCAGCGATTCCCAGGGCGGCAGGCAGCACGGTGATGAAGACATAGGCATAAACGGAGTAAAAGAGCACCTGAAAGATGGAGTTGAGCCCAACCAGGGCGGCGCAGTACTCGGTGCAGCCGCAGGCCAGCTCATTCCAGACGATGACCATGGCAATGCAGCGGGCTAGGCCGATGAGAATTATGCCGTACATGAGATGAGGAGAGTCTCTCAGGAAGACCACTGCCAGGGCAAACATCAGAATTGGGCCGATGACCCAGTTCTGGATCAAAGATAGGCCCAGGACCTTTCTGTCCTCAAAGACCCTTCCCAATTCTTCATACTTCACCTTCGCCAGGGGCGGATACATCATTAGGATCAGGCCGATGGCAATGGGTATTGAAGTAGTTCCGATCTGCAAGCTTATGATGAAGCGGGTAATTTCCGGAGCATAGTAGCCCACTGCCACGCCCAGAAACATGGCGGCAAAGATCCAGATCGTAAGGTAGCGGGACAGAAAATCCAGGCCTTTGCTGATTCCATTTGACATTTTGCTCTTCCCTCCATCTGTAAATTAAAATCTAAGTGGTCACGTCGTGCCCAGCTTTGTGTACCTCGACCCGGTAGCATCCCCTGCGGCTGGAGTGATCCCGGACTGCGTCGCTCCAGCCCCTGCCTTTTCCACCACTTCCTCGTTGGCCTTCCAGTCTTCCCAGGAATAGACGCTGGCCTCATATCCCATAAGAATCAGAGCAAACGCGGCCAGAGCTGACCGGCTGTAATCATCGGAATATACTATTATGGGCTTTTCCTTGTCCAGCCTGCTAAAGACTGTGCCCAGACCATCGCTTGTCTTGATCTTTTCTCCCTTGATCACGTTGGATGGGTCCAGCGCAATTGAACCTGGTATACGGCCTTTGCCAAACTCCACAAACGGCCGAACATCTATGATCTGGGCCTCGCCTGACTTTACATACTGGTATTCAGCTATTACATCCGGCTTGAGCGAAGGCCTGTACTCTTTAGCAGGCAGCAGATTATCAGAAGCCTCTTCAGGCAGGCCAGCAGCCTTCCAGTCAGAAAGGCTTCCATCCAGGAGCCTCACATCTTTCTGTCCCAGGTAACGCAGGACCATAAAGGCAAATTGGGCTTCGCCTGAGCTCTCTTTGTCGGCATAGAGGACTACGGAGTCATCTCTGGAGAGTCCGGCATTGCCCAGAACCCTGGCAAGCTCTTCTTCTGTTTTTAGGTTGCCGATGCTGTTAATAAATTCATTGCTGGGAATATGAATGGCACCCTTGATGTGAGAAGTAGAATAGCTGTCTCCGCTCGACACATCAATTACCACATTGGAGCTGGAAACGCTCTTCATAGCCTTGAATATCGCCCCATTGGGAAAGGATGCCGTTCGATCTACCGTCTTTTGTGTGCCACTCCCCGTATTTCCCGCCGCGCTATCCACGGCACCGTCATGCTGTTCAGAATGGCCTATTCCATCCTCTGAGTTCAGGAAGGCACTTGGGTCCCAGTTTCCCACGCTGCAACTGCAGCCTGCGTCAGCCACAGAAGCCATAGTCATTAAGTAAATAAATATAAGTCCAACCAAATTGATTTTTATTTTCGTCATTTATTATAGGCACCTCAAGAAATCATCCATTTCATCAACCCTTTTCATTGATCTCTTTCATCAGCTTCACCAAATTTAGCATCTCTATCACAGCGCCCTCAGCCAGACGGTATCTAGACCATCTTCCGTCCTTGCGTTCTCTGATCAACCCGGCGTCCTTGAGGATAGAGAGGTGATGAGATGTGCTGGATTGCGGGCGGTCCACGCCGACCATGATCTCGCAGACGCACAGCTCCCCTTCCCGGAGAAGCGACAGGATCTTGAGGCGGCAGGGATCGGCCAAGGCCTTGAATATCTCCGCTTCAACTTCGATTTCCTTTTCATCCAGCTTGCTGGTGATGGAGCGCAGCTTATCGACCTTGCACTCTGCCTTATCGGCATCACCAATCAGCCGTGCCATCCTGCTAACAGCCTCTTCTGGAATGCACGCCATAAAACGACCTCACTTAACAGCAATCGCAGCTCTTTTTAGGAAGGATATTGTGCATTTCTTCTTAAGACAGTCCTCACAGATCCTTATTCTTCCTCTCTCTTTGTGACTGACAATGAAGAGGGCCTCTGCATCCTTACTGCAAATCTCGCATTTCACTGGAATCATTTTAGCGCTTCACCTATTTCGAGCATCTTTAATTCAGTTCTAAAGGCGGGGCTCAATGCAGATTCATATCCAGCTATTTCGATATATAAGATTTTCCCGTTGTGCAGTTAAACCTCACTACGACATCTGTCTTTATTTTAATAAAATACATATGATTATTAAATTTACAAAACAAGCGAACCATAATTAACAATTGATAACGCAGGGGCCCATTTGAAACAAAGTTGATTTGCAGAGATTCAGGCCAATATTTTGTTGATGTGTAGCTATATAGGCCCGAAAGTCGAAAGTCTTATATCCAATAATGTCGATCCCATATTCAATGGGAATAAGCGTGGAATAGAATGTAATGGAGAGTGAATTTCAATGAATAAAATTGAGAAGATTTTAATTTTGATTTCGGTCATCCTTCTGGCATCCGGCAATAGTGCTATGGGTGCAGTTTCTTCTGTAGGATCTGGAAATGATGATTGGTGGACGGCTTATCCTGACCAGTCCTCAGGCGCCGGAGGAGACGTCAATCATCCATCCTGGGTTTTGGACGCCCTTAAATCCAAGCCTGTGATCATTTATGTGCATAAATCATGCAGTTATTGTGCGCCTCAGACAGCGGCAGTGCAGAATATTACCGATGAATTTAATGGTCGGATTACATTCTTCAATATCGGTGCAGATGGCACTGATTCCAGATCAGAGGAAGCCCTGCAAGCCTATGACCCCAATGGAGGCAAAACGTATGTGCCTTTGACTGTTGTAGTAACCCTAGCAATGAATTCCGAAGGCGAGGTCGTGCCGGTCTGGCACAGCACCGATGAGGTCACTGGCGACAGCTGGGTTAAAAAATATGTGGAGGATGCCATAGTCGAATATGATGAAAACTCTGCTGAATGGAATCCATGATGCGGGATCTCCAGATTAGGCTAACAGATTCTGATAATGGAATCGCGGCCATGTTTCCAAAATATCTTGAATCCCTGATATCAGGATCGGCCACATTTTTTGTCGTCCTATGTTATCTCCTATTTTTGTTCTCCACTCCGGGCTTATCTCAGGAGTCTACGGCTCCCGACTTTCAGGCAGTGGACCATAACGGCAAAGATATATCTCTTCTCGACCTTCGGGGCGAAGCCGTCCTTTTGCACATCACAAACATCGAAAGTCCAATCTGCCGGGAGTGCGAGCATGCTCTGAATGCTCAGACCGAGCAGCTTTCCCGGCTGGCACAGGAAAATCCTGGAGCAAATATCATAACACTCAACGTGAGGAAGAATCCCTATTCCAAAGACGGACCAACGTTAGCCAAAGCCTGGTGGAACATCAATGTAACCTGGCCCTGGATTGAGGACTTTGAGCCCTATCCGTTGACCGGCAAGTACATCGACTACTCCACAGTGAATGGCGGCTTTGCCAATCCCACTCTGATACTGATAGACAAAGAGGGAAAGGTGGCTGGTCTCTATCACGTCTACCAGCTTGGCAAAGGTGAGATAGACGGCATACAGAGCGCTGAGAATCTGTCCAGGGATCTGTTGGGTCTGGATGGCAGCAAGGGCTCGAGCTCAGCCTACGGATTCAAGTTCAAGAGCATAGTGAGCGGCCAGGGGGCAAGCTACCTGGGCATGTTCGGCCTGGGAATTGTAACCTCCCTTTCCCCCTGCTCTGTAGCCCTTCTCCTGGCCATGTTCTCCTACGTTATGACCGCCCGCAGGAAGGATGAGTACCTCAGGAAGACCTCATCAGCATCCAGGGAGGGCCTTCTGATCGGAGTGGCCTTCACCCTGGGGATGGCTGCCGTCTTCTTCCTGGTGGGTCTGTTCCTCTCAGACATCGGCGTCTTCATCCGCCAGGCCCGCTTCTTCGATCTGGCAGCCGGGCTGCTGATGCTGGTCATGGGGATCAACATTCTCAAGCCCATCGGCGAGATAATCGAGCCGATGCACTCCCGCCTTTCTTTTCGCCGGGATCGTTCCGGCGCCCTTGACAGCCGCGCCGGCGAGAAAAAGAAGAAGAGCATTCTGGAGAGGCTGGTCTTACTCTCTCTGGGCCTCTTTCAGTACTCGGCCTTCATCGGCGCTTTTGCTCTGGGTGTATTTTTTGCCTTGGGCTGGGCTCCCTGTGCCGTTTCCCTGGTATTTCCGGTGCTCATCTGGCTCGTCTCCCAGAATGTAGCGCCCCTGACGGGCGGCATGATGCTCTTCGTCTTCGGCGTCGGCCACGGCGTGCCGGTGATACCCATTGCCACCTTCTCCCGGGCGGTGGGCGGGCAGATCGGGGAGAAGTACATCTCGGCAGGCAGGGTTGTGACCAGGATCTTCGGGGTGGTGGTGATGGTGATCGGGCTGATCTATGCGGCGAGGTACCTGGGATTCAGGATGTGGTAAGGAGAGGGAGGCGGATGAAGCGGATGAGGTGGAGGCCTGTGTTTCCGCCTCGGGGCCTCGGGTCAATCTCTGTGCCGCCATTCCTGGAAAGCTGGCCGGCGAGCATTTCTGCCGCCCGCAATTGTATTTTTGGGCAGGGAATGCATCAATTTTCCGGCCCCGAATGCTTGCGGGAGGATCTTCATACCCTTCAATCCAGAAGCGCGCCCCAGAGAGTGTGACATCTTCCGCTGCCGTCCTTTGGGCGGCCCAATCACCCATTTTGCGAAAATGCCCGGAAGCCGGCAGGGGATAGCCGCCGTGCACCTGGTTGGGGCCGGTGTGCTTCCTACAATGCCTGTCGGCGCTGGAGGACATCGGCACCCGAGCGGGCAGGCCTCTTTCGCAGCCTGTGCAGAAGGCCGGAAGTAGGGTAGGCGGTGCGAATCCAATAAAAAGCTGGATGCCGATTGGGATGCGAGGATGGACGGCCTGGTACGAAAGGTAGGTCGAGCCTGGAAAGGGCAGCGAAGCGCAGCAGAAGTCATTTCGGATATGCGAAGGTGAAATGCATCATCGGCGCCAGCGTCTTTGTGGCCTCCGTCCGGTACTATGATCCCGCCCATCTCGCAAGCCGGGAGTTCCTTCGAGAAACACAGGTTTATGGAATCTATTGTCGAGCACTGGTTCTGACGGAATGCGCTGCTGCAATCGCCAGGTAGACAATTATATGAGGGGCATCAGGCAGCGTCACATCCACTACCTGGCCCACTGTTCACTCCGGGCTGTGTGTTGCCACCACCACTGCACCCAGGCGCGATCGTCAGCGGGCGGCTGTCGAGGCGTGCAGCCGGGCTCCGCCCGTATCGCCAAATCGGCGCCCGGCCCTCGACGATCACTAGCGAGCCGCGAGGGATGGCGGGGAGCGGGGGGAGCGATGCCCTCCGACGAGATGACGGCGATGGAGTAGATGACAGGAGCAGAAGTCAAATCTCGAAGATCCTCTTCAGATTTTCATTAACTTCGTCTCTCAGATTGCCTTGGATATCTCCAAGTTCGCCCTCGGCAAGATCCTTGCGAACTGTTGAGATTTTCGTCAGCTTAAGGACGGATGGAGCCTTCAATCTGGTTTTATTAAAGTCAGGATTTTTTTTGCTGATAAAAATATCAAATTCCGTAGCATTTGCTAATGAGGTAGTTATTGCAGCTGCAATCAAATCCTGTTTTCCTTCAAAGATGACTAAAGCAGGCCGCAGCTTTGCTGCAGTGAGATCAGTATATGGCACAGGGATCAGGACGATTTTTCCTTTCATTTGTACCTTACCTTAAGATCTGCAACGCTGTAGAGGTCTGGTTCATCCTTATATAATTCTATTAGGGATTCCTCCGACATTTTCATGAGCGCAAGCGTCATGCTTTCATCAACCACGTCATCGACCCTTTTAGAAATGTCGATGAGCATCTGCTTCATCTCCAAGATCTCTGCTTCGATATCCATGATAGCTATCTCCGCAATGATGATAGATATCTTTTTTCCCTTTCCGATTCATTTCATATGATTTTATAAATTTTTCAATATTCCTCAGTCGGGCCAGAGCTGCTCAGTTCGGTTCGCACTCACTGCTGGCCCTCTGGCTTCTCCACCGACAGCGTCACATCCACCACCTGGCCCACGGCCCACTCTGGGCTATGCGTCGCCACCA
>Ga0116171_10003736_pt1 | contig 13974 bp, 11 predicted proteins | sample AD_JPNHW2_MetaG_FD_89798 | JGI IMG/M metagenome (GOLD analysis project Ga0116171, IMG submission 89798) | Active sludge microbial communities of municipal wastewater-treating anaerobic digesters from Japan - AD_JPNHW2_MetaG | ecosystem: Engineered > Bioreactor > Anaerobic > Digestate | place...
AAATTTCCGCCAAAAGCGCCAAAGCTGGATTTGTTGGATTATGTACCCGAAAAGTCAGGGAGCGTATCATATATTAGAAAAAATTGGCTTCACCTAAATAAATGGGGATTATATGATATGTATATTCAGGGAGCTCCTTTTGAACGTGGTGTAATCAATGGGCGGCTGGCACAGGAACTCATATATACCCAGGAAAAAATATTTGTTGATGAGATTAGGAATATCGTAAAAAGCAAAATATATCTCAGTATTTTGAAATATGTTGTGGCATGGATTAATCGTAAACTTAAAAACAATTTCGGCCGCGAATATGATTTGGAGATTTACGGAGTCTCATTATCAGCTTCAAAGGATTTTAAGCTTATTGGCCCTGCATACATGAGATTGTTAAACTATCATGCAGCACATGATATCGGGCATATGTTGCAGGATATGAAACTGGTGGGTTGTACATCCTTTGCCATGCTGGGTTCGAGAACAGTTGACGGAAAAATTATTCATGCCCGGAATTTTGATTTTTACATTGGTGATGAGTTTTGTAAGGAAAAGATCGTAACTTTTTATGCCCCTGACACCGGAAATAAATTTGTGATGATTACCTGGGGGGCGTTGATAGGTACCGTTTCAGGCATGAACATGAAAGGGTTGGCGATCACTGTTAATGCAGCCAAATCAAAGCTTTCGGTAAAGGTGGCTACCCCGGTTACCATACTTATTCGTAAAATGCTGCAATATGCAACCAATATTGATGAGGCCGTTGCAATAGCACGGGAAACCAGGATCTTTGTCTCAGAGTCGATACTGATAAGTTCAGGTTGCGAAAACCGTATGCTGATCATTGAAAAGACACCGTACCGCACCGAAATATTTGAACCGGGCACTGAAAAAATTATTTGTACAAATCATTTTCAGTCGGATCAATTAAAAAATGATCCATTGAACATGGAGCAGATTGAAAAAAGTGCATCTATGTACCGTTATAAAAGAGTTGAAGAACTCCTTGATGAAATTCCGGTGCTGAGTGTAAAATCAGCTGTGGATGTGTTGCGCGACAGAAAAGGATTGGGGGGAATATCTATTGGTTATGGTAACGAAAAGGCCATTAACCAGTTGTTGGCTCACCACTCTGTGATATTTTGCCCTGCTGATCTTAAATTGTGGGTTTCTGCCGGATCTTATGGTCTTGGCGAATTCATTTGTTATGAGCTGGATAAGGTATTTAATAACTCCGGTAATTTCATGAGCGCTTCCGGAATTGTAAATGAAAATGAAACGATTGAGGCTGATAAGTTTCTTAAATATGACGGTTATTGCAACTTCGAAAAATTCAAGGCAATAAAAAGTGAAGTATCTGCTGCACGGATTACTCAGGATATTTCGCATTCGAGGATAAATGAAATGATAGCGTCAAACCCTGATTATTATGTTGCATATTGGGTTGCAGGTGATTATTTTTGCAAACGAAAAAAATTCAACGAGGCTCTTGCTATGTATGAGCAGGCACTTCACAAAGAAATAGCTACGGCTCAGGAACAAAAGCAGATCATGAAAAAAAGGGATTTTTGTGCTAAGAAACTTTCAAGACATACTTAATAGCTGTGAATACTGACATAAGCATAATGTTCGATGAGCTCAGGTGTTGTGTGATCATACCTACTTATAATAATGAACGTACTTTGAGAAGTGTGATCTCCGGAGTTTATGAATATACCGGAAATATAATTATTGTAAATGACGGATCAACAGACGGGACGAAAGAAATTATCGGCAGTTTCCCGGATATTCTGGTACTTCATTTTTCAAAAAATCATGGAAAAGGATATGCTTTACGCAACGCTATAAAATATGCCTGTGAACAGGGATATGATTACGGAATTACATTAGATTCTGACGGGCAGCACTTCCCTTCAGATCTGCCGTTGTTCTTGTTAAAGATTAAACAAAACCCAGATACCATCATGATTGGCTCAAGAAACATGGAGCAGGAGAATGTTCCGGGAAAAAGCTCGTTTGGCAACAAATTCTCCAATTTCTGGTTTTTGATCGAAACGGGCCTCAAACTACCCGACACTCAATCGGGATATCGCTTGTATCCTTTATATTTGTTGAACAACATGCATTTTTTCGGTCGCAAATACGAATTTGAGGTTGAAGTGCTGGTACGCGCGGCATGGCGCCGGATAAAGATTTTGCCGGTTCCCATTCATGTTTATTATCCGCCTGAAAAGGAGCGCATCTCTCATTTCAGGCCATTTGCTGATTTTGCAAGAATTTTTCTTTTAAATACCATATTGGTTATTATAGCATTTCTTTTTATTAAACCTTTTGGTTTTATTCGTTCAATTAACAAAAAAAACATAACAGAAATCTTTCAGAATAAAATCCTACACAGTACAGAAAAGAATTCAACGATTATAGCGTCAGTAATGGTTGGTTTTTTTTTCAGTGTGGCTCCTTTTTGGGGGTGGCAGATATGGATTGCTCTTGCCTTTGCTTTGCTTTTTAAACTCAATAAGTTTATTGTAGCAATTTCAACTACTATCAGTGTGGCACCTTTAATACCATTGATTATTTATTTGAGTTATGTGTTAGGTGGAGTTTTATATAAACAAAATTCTGTATTGCTGGCTTATTCAAACAGAATAACTCTTCAAACAATTGAAGTTAACATAGTACAATACTTGATTGGTAGTTTTTTTTTGGGATTTATCCTGTCAATCGTTGGTGGAATTTTAACATATATTTTACTAAGAATATTCCGAAAATGACCGAGTAGGGCTTCTGTTTTTAAAGATGATAAGCAGACCAATATTAATAGTAAAACTCGCAAATATTTTATAATAAGTATGAGATTTGTTTTTTTGATTTTTTTTGATTTTTTCAGCAAACGCAGGTTTCTGCTTTTTACAATATTATTTTTATTGGTTGCTTTCTTTTTGGTCATAGCTAAAAGTGTGAAATTCAGTGAGGATGTCCTCGACTTTTTGCCTCAAACAAAGGATGCAGAAAGTATTACGGATGTCTTTAGAATGATTCAATCAAATAATAAAGTTGTAGTGGTATTCAGTAGCTTAGATACGGCAAAAATAAAACCCGGCCAGCTAATTTCCTGTGCTGAATCATTCTCAACAGATGTAAAAGGTAAATTATGTCCTGAGCTGGTCAGGGAAGTAACATATAAAATAAACGAGGAGCAGCTTTCGGGTACATATGATCTTATTTGGAATAATCTCCCGTTGTTTCTTGATGATGATGATTACCGGCGCATTGATAAAATGATCGATTCATCATTTATTGATTCTGCAATGAACCGAAACTACAAAATGCTGGTTTCGCCCGCCGGGATGTTTATGAAAAAGTTCATCATCCGTGATCCTATTGGCATCAGTAAGTTTGCTCTCGAAAAATTCAATCTGTCAGGAATCGGAAATAGCTACTGTATCATCAACAACTGTATTTTTTCTAAGGATGGCCTTAACCTCCTGATGTTTATCACGGCAGCAAATCCTGCCAGCGAAAGTTATAAAAACGCCGAAATGATCAAAGTATTGGATAAAATTGTTGAAAATTATAATAAAAAATATGGTGGCAATTTGATAGATATTAAATATTGTGGTGCTTCGGTGGCCTCGGTTTGCAATTCCACGCAAATAAAGATTGATTTTTTGGTAACAATGGGAATTGCTGTCGTACTCTTATTAGTGTTTTTGGCATGTTTCTTCAAGGATAATACTTCTATTTTGGTCATGCTGTTTACTGTTGCTTTTGGCGGCTTATTTTCGCTTGCCATGATCTGTTTAATAAAACCTGATATCTCACTGATCGCAATAGGCGCAGGGTCGCTGCTGCTGGGTATTGCATTGAATTATTCGATACATTTTTACGCGCATTATCTTCATGTTGATACGGTAAGGGAAGTTATAAATGACTTGGCAACACCATTGATAATAGGAAGTACTACCACAATTGGAGCATTCCTGGGATTACTTTTGGTCCAGTCTGAGGTACTGCGTGATTTTGGGTTGTTTTCAGCACTATGCCTCGTGGGTTCGGTTCTGTTTTCTTTAATTTTTCTTCCATTTTTAATGAGGAAAAAAAAACTAAAATCAGAAGAGAATAAGCGGCAAAATATTATTGACAGAATTTCATCCTATCGTTTTGAACAGAACCGTTATGTTATTCTTGGTATATTGGTGATGACGGTTTTGTTATTTGTAATGGCCCGCCATGTGAGTTTTGATGCCGATATGAACAAGTTAGGATACTTGTCGCCTAAACTCAGGAAAGCTGAAATGACCCTAAAAGCAATTTCGGATAGCTCATTAAGCGAAGTTTATCTGGTAAGCAAAGGCCGGACATTGGATGAATCACTAAAAAACAATGAGAGATTAAATACAAAAGTCACAGCGTTGAAACGTATGCATATAGTTAATCATGCGTCAGGTGTTTCCTCTGTATTACTTTCAGATTCACTGCAACGCAAAAAAATTATTGCATGGAAATTATTCTGGACCAGGGAACGAAAGGAAGAACTCCGCCGGTTTCTGGCCTTTAGCAGCAGGAAATATAAATTCACAGAGAATTCATACACGGGGCTTTTATTGGCTATCGATAAAAAATACAACTCGATAAGTAGTGCCGACTTTGATTACCTTAAAACCCGCTATGCTGGGCAGTTTATCAGTAACGACAATAACAGCAATATTGTGCTTACCGTATTAAAAATTAATCCGGCCAATCTCGATAAAGTGATAAAGGCTTTTCCCGAAAACGAACATACCAGCGTACTTCAGTCCGGCAGTTTGTTATCACATTTTATTGAAACGATCAACAGTGATTTTAATACCGTTCTTTTGATATCCTCATTACTGGTTTTTTTCTTTTTGTTGTTTTCGTATGGTCGTATTGAGTTAGCGATTATTGCGTTTATTCCGATGCTGATTAGCTGGGTTTGGATACTTGGCCTCATGAGTCTATTTAATGTTAAGTTCAATATCTTCAGTATTATTCTTTCAGCCTTCATCTTTGGCCTGGGCGATGATTACAGCATTTTTATCATGGATGGCTTATTGCAGGAATACAAGAAAGGAATCAGGTTGCTGAATTCGTATAAAACCGCGGTGTTTTTATCAGCGTTTACCACATTTGTTGGTATTGGAGTACTTATCTTTGCAAAGCATCCGGCGTTGCGCTCTATGGCCACGCTGACGATAATCGGGATGATTTCTGTTGTTTTTATCTCGTATACACTGGTGCCTGCCTTGTTCAAATTGCTGGTGCAACGTAAAAACACTCCCAGGAAATTTCCTGTTACCCTGTTTGGTTTTATTTATGCAACCTTATGTTATTCTTATTTTGTAGCAGGTTGTGTTTTTACGGTGGTTTTTGGTCTAACCTTCCTCAATATTTTACCCGTCAGAAAAAAGAAAAGGAGATTAATATTGCACTATATAATGATGCTGGTTTGCCGCAGCACCATGTATGTGATGTTTTTTACAAAAAAGAAGGTTTATAACTTATCTTCCGAAACTTTTAAAAAGCCATGTGTCATAATTGCGAATCATCAGTCCAGCATTGATATTCCGCTTCTTTTGATGTTTTATCCAAAAGTTATCATGATTACGAATAACAAGCTGTACTACTCGAAAATCGGGGGTGTTCTTATTCGTATGTCAGGGTATTTGCCTTCATCACTGGGTTATGATGAAATCAAGGATAAGTTGACGGACTATATCAGTGATGGTTATTCTATTATTATTTTTCCGGAAGGCTCGCGATCACCGGACCAGCAAATTCATCGTTTCCATAAAGGCGCATTCTACCTTGCCGAAAAAATGAAGCTGGATATATTGCCTGTTGTCATTCATGGGACGGGTAATTATGTTGCCAAGGGAGAGCTTTTGGGTAAGAAGAGCCTGATAAGTGTGAAATTCCTTGAGAGAATATCATTTGAAAATTATTCACATGGTATAAATTACAGTGATCATGCTAAAAACATTACCCGTCTATACAGACAGGAGTTTGACCGGCTGCTTGACAACTATAAAAATCCGCTACTTTATAATGATATTATCGTAAAGAACTTTATTTATAAAGGCCCAATATTAGAATGGTATACACGGATAAAATTGCGTTTTGAAAAAAACTATGAATTATATAACAATTTAATTCCATTTGATGCTGTGATATTTGATTTGGGTTGTGGTTATGGGTATTTGTCATTAATATTATCTTTAATTTCAAATAAAAGGAAAATTGTAGCACTTGACCATGATAGTGAAAAAATTCAGGTCGCTAATCATTGTATTTCTAAACCAGACAACTTGACATTTATTAGTGAAAATATTATAGATTTTAAATTTCAAAAAGCTGATATATTTGTTTTAAGTGATGTTTTACATTACTTAACTCCAGAACAACAGATAAATATTATAAAAAAATGTTTTTATAACTTGAATGCAGGAGGTAAAATATTAATAGCAGATGCAAATAAGGATTTTAAAAAGAGACACAACATAACCAAATTAACTGAATTCTTTTCAACTACTTTTGGTTATAATAAAAAGTGTCAAAATAAATTAAGTTTTTTTTCGGCAAAAATGATAGAAGAAATTGCTAAGGATTTAAATTTTGAAATCAACATAATTGAAAGGAATAAAACAACTTCCAATTTGTTATTTATTTTGCAAAAGAATCCTTAGTTTATTTCCTTTTTCATATAAAAGGAGCCATTTTCATCTAAAATTTCGACTAATTCCCATCCTTCATTTTCATATTGGTGGATAAGATTAATAATTGGGTTTAAATCAGATTCACCTTTTGATTGTTTTTCAAAATCTAAGTGTTTAAATTCCTTTCCATCAATACTTACATATACATCTTCTAGCTCATCATCATCGACATTTGCGATTAAGTATTGATAGTTTTTAGCTTCGGGTTCTGTTTTAAAAGCGTATAATCCTAAAAGAATTATAAGCAATATAAATATTGCTAAAAAAGGTTTTTTCATAATTTTAATTTTTATAATGCCTTAAATCTAATCCACTTAATTTTATTATTGACCTAATACTTTTTTTTAAAAATAAGAAATTTTTAAAATCACCATTATATCTTTTTGTACTAATTATTTCCTTGTTATTTGTATTAATATAAACTACCCAAATAAAAATTCCGTTACTTACTTTTTCAATACTTTCAACAATGAATAGAACACCAAATCCATTTTTATCTAAATTATATTCACTTACAACTTTTTTTATTTTATCGATATCAAGGAAATAAACCACACTTGAAATTTGTTGCTTACAATTTATCAAAGAGTTTCGCATTGCAGTTTCTGATGTGGAAATTATCAATTGTTTTTTTCTGAAGGCGCGTTTTATGAAATTCGGGTTGTCATTGGAATATGTTAAGAAATCTTTTTGTTGCAATGGGTTGGGTGATGAGAAATTAATATGATTGTTGTTACAAAATGTAAATGTCCATTCATCGGGAATTTTTTCAAATAATTCATTGTTGCTAAAGCCAATAAATGTCGCAAGAGAAAAATTAACACCTAACCATGTTATAGTCTTACATCTGGCAACATCTGTAAGACTTTGTGCATTTGTGCTAAAAGAGTATAGCAAAATAATCAATAATGTTCCTTTTTTTATTTTTTTCATGCTTACTTATTATTTAACAACTTATTTTGAATGAACTATTTCTAAGAATAGGTTTTTTTTTATTGAAGAATATGCAAATATAAAATTTTTATCAAATTTTATGAAGCTTATAAATTATTTTTGCAATTTTATTTTAAAGTGTTTTTTTAGAAACCTTTTTAATAACTGTATAAACTGTATAAAATAGTGATATGTTAAAAATATGAAGGTTTTCGATATAATAATCATTGGTAGCGGACTCGGAGGACTTGAGAGTGCATTGATATTAAGCAGGGAAGGATATAGTGTTTGTGTGCTTGAGCAGCATAACCAGATAGGAGGGTGCCTGCAAAATTTTACGCGCGACAATTGTGTTTTTGATACCGGCATTCATTATATAGGCAGTCTCGATGATGGGCAGGTGCTTAATCAGTATTTCAGGTATTTCGGACTTATGAATAAGATCAAGTTGAAAAGGATGGATTCCGAAGCCTTTGATATTGTCAATTTTGCCAATGACCCTGTAGAATATGGTTATGCCATGGGGCATGAAAACTTTATCCGGAAAATGATGGAGTATTTCCCTCATGAAAAAGATGCCCTGATAAATTATATCTCGAAAATGAAACAGATATGTGATCATTTTCCTTTGTATAATCTGAGCAATAAAAGCCTGCATCTTAATGAACTTGAGTTTTTCAGGGATAATATTGATGTATACCTGAAAGAAATAACCAAAAATCAGAAATTGCAGAAAGTACTGGCCGGTACTAATTCTCTTTACGCCGGTATTCCCGGGAAAACACCCCTTTATGTTCATGCGCTGGTAAATAATTCTTTTATCGAAAGTTCGTGGCGGGTAGTAGACGGCAGTTCCCAAATTGCCGATGTGCTTGCCGGCCAGATCATTGACAATGGCGGGACTATCCAGACATCAGCAAAAGCTGAAAAGTTTATTTTTAATAATAAAAACCTTACTGCAGTAAAATTAGCGAACGGCGAGATCATTGAGGCCCGCTACTTCATTTCAAGTATACATCCTGCCATAACCATCAGTATGATTGATGAACAATACCTGCGAAATGTTTACAGACAGCGGATCAATAACCTGGAAAATACAACATCCAATTTTACGCTTTATGTGGTGTTTAAACCGGAATCTTTTGAATATTTAAACCATAATTTATATTATTTTAAAGGTGATGATGTCTGGATGTCAGAAAAAAAAGCAGACAGTAATTGGCCGGAAAATTTTCTGCTGATAACACCGGCATCATCACATCATGAAAAATATGCTTGTAATGCAACAATAATGGCATACATGAATATTGCCGATGTCCGTGAATGGGAGAATACTGCCGTGGGGAAACGCGGGCAGGATTACCTGGAATATAAACAACAGAAAACCGAACAGGTGCTGGATGCTGTTGAGCATCGTTTTCCCGGATTCCGCCAGACTATTAAAAAAGTCTATTCTTCATCGCCATTAACCTATCGTGATTACACAGGCACTAAGGACGGTTCGCTTTATGGTATTTTGAAGGATTGTAACGACCCGTTAAAAACACTGATATCCCCGAGAACAAAAATTCCCAACTTGTTCCTGACCGGCCAGAATATTATTCTGCATGGCGTACTCGGTGTTACTATTGGTGCGGTTACTACATGTTCGGAGTTGCTTGGCATTGAATACCTGACAGAAAAGATTAAAAGCAGCAGCTGAACATGAAGAAAGTACTGTTAATGGTATTTGTTGCAGTGGCAATAATTGCAACAACATTAATTATCGGGATAAAGCGGATGATAACGATACAACCGCCGGTTGTAAACTATATCGATACCAGCCTTTTCAAAACAGTTTATATAGGCGATTCCCTTGTGCTCTGCGACAGCTCATGGTTGCACAAAAGCAATACCGGTCTGTTTGAATTGTATACCCAGGGCGATCCTTATTACCGGGGCCTTATTGAAGGGAAGCTTACACACGAATTACTACAGCGACAGGAAAAGATCTTTGTCGGCCAGCTGAAAAAATGCATTCCTTCAAAAAGCTATCAGCGTTTTTTAATATTTCTGGTCAAACTGTTCAATCGGAATATTGACTCATTTGTAAAGCCCGAATACCTGAGGGAAATTTACGGTGTTTCTCAATATGCTGATAAAGAATATGATTTTATCGGAAGTAATTATCAGCGTATGCTGAATTATCATGCTGCCCATGATATCGGGCACATGATGCAGAACTATCATCTCGTAGGATGCACCTCTTTTGCGGTATGGGGCAATAACTCAAAAGATTCGTCATTGCTTATCGGCAGGAATTTCGATTTTCATATCAACGACGAATTTGCCGAAGACAAAATCATATCATTTGTCAAACCCGATTCCGGGTACAATTATATGATGATCACCTGGGGCGGCATGACAGGGGTTGTTTCAGGAATGAATGTTCAGGGGCTTACCGTCACGCTCAATGCGGCTAAGTCTTATATGCCAAGGCATGTGGCATGCCCTGTTTCGCTGATGGCTAAACATATTTTGCAATACGCCAAAAATATTCAGGAGGCTTACCAGATTGCCAGGCAATATAAGGTATTTGTTTCCGAGTCCTTTTTGATTGGATCTGCCCATGATGGAAGAGCCTATATCATTGAAAAAAGCCCGGAAAAAACCGTGTTGTACAGCGGCGATTCAAGCGTTATTATTTGCACCAATCATTTTCAAAGCGATGCATTCAGTTCAGATAAGTTTAATGATCGGCAGAAAAAAGAAACACCCTCGCTGTACCGCCTGAACCGGACCAAACAACTCATAAAAAAAAATTGCCCGTTGGATGAAGCGGGCATTGCTACTGTATTGCGCGATCCAAAAGGGATGGATGATTTAAATATTGGTTATACAAATGAAATGGCCGTTAATCAGTATGTCGCACACCATTCTGTAATATTTAAACCCGGCAAACTGCTGGTTTGGGTATCTACAAAACCTTACCAGCTCGGTACATATGTCTGCTACGACCTGAACAACATATTTAACAATAAAGAATATTTGAAGCCGCATCATGAATTATATGAATTTGACTTATCTTTGTGGCCCGATTCAGCATTACTGTCTGAATATTTCAGCAAGGTATCGGGTTATATAAAAATAAGAGATTCATTTATTAATGATATCAGGTCAAAGTCTGCTTTAATAGGTGAACAGGATATAAAGAGAATGATTCAGTTAAATCCGGAGTTTTATCAGGCCTGTTATCTTGCTGGAGAGTATTATTATAATACGGGGATGTATGAAAAAGCGCTTACATATTATAAAATGGCATTAAACAGGCAAATTCCTTATTATTCTGACAGGGAGCTGATCAAGGAAAGGATAAATTCATGTAATGCTAAAATGAATTAATACGAATACACCGAATTATGAAATTTAAACTCATTTATCCCAAATGGGAAAAACTCGAAGGACAGACCACATTTAACCTTCCGCCGCACGGGCCGGTGGTGATGGCTGCAGCTTTGCCCGCTTATGTTGATGTGGATTTTGTGGATGAAAATGTCGATGAACTGACATTCGACGATGATGCCGATTTTATTGGCATCTCGATGATGCTGACCGGACAGGTGAAACGAGGCTGGCAAATTGCCACGGAATATCGCCGCCGTGGAAAAAAAGTTATTTTTGGAGGTATCTCCACCATGCTTCATGCCGAAGAAACACTGGAGCATGCCGATTCTATATTTTTAGGCGAAGCCGAAGGACGCATGGAGCAGGTGTTTGAAGACTTCAGGAACAATAAACTCCAGAAAGTTTATAATTTCCTTGCCGTTCATCCGGATATTAACCTGGTAGGACCTGCACGGCGCGACATTCTTAACACGGAAAAGTATTATCACAAGGGCGTCCGCATGGTTGATTTATTCCATGCATCGCGTGGTTGTAAATATAATTGCTATCCCTGCGCGGTAGCCTATCTTGGCGGCAAATGTTTCCGTCCGCGCCCGCTCGACCGCGTGGTTGAAGAACTGGCCACCATTGACAATAACCGGCTTTTTATCGTGGATAACTCATTGGCACAGGATAAGCAATGGGAAATGGATTTATTCCGTGAGATGATACCCTTTAAGAAAAACTGGTGTTCTCATCCTATTGAAGATGATGAAGAGGTACTTGACCTAGCTGCCCAGGCAGGAGCATGGTTTGTTTACCAGGCCGTTTTTGACACATCTGATTATATCCGCGACAGGATCAAACGTTATCACGATCACGGTATTGCTGTTGAAGGAACCATACTGCTCGGAACGGATGACCATACCGAAGATGATATTAAACGCCTGATCGATTTTCTCCTCGAGGTTAATCTCGATCTGGCCGAGTTTACAGTGCTGACACCATTCCCGCATACCAAAGCCTACGACGACCTGTTGCGGCAGAACCGCATCATCGACAAGGACTGGAATAATTTCAACGCGGGCAAGGTGGTAATCCAACCTAAACATATGACGCCGGAGCGTTTGCAGGAACTTTACCATTATGCATGGGACACCTTCTATAAAGATGAAACCCAATCCGAGAAAATGTTCAAGCTTTTCAGGACGGTAATAATGAAAGAAATTGCCAACGGAACCTATAAACCTATACGCGAGGAGATGGCCGGCAGCAGTTTCGGTCGTAAGGTAAAAAGATAAATGATAAATTTTATTTTACTATGATCAAGCAATTTAATAAAGATATTAATTCTGATTATTTTAGCGAGCTGTATGATTTCAGGGGGCAGTGGGATGTTCCTTCACGCTGTGGCCTTAAAATAGTGAAAAAGGACGAAAAATCCATTGTAATAGCCACCGAACTCTATGCTGAAAACCCCGGCACTTCTGTGACCAATTTCTGTGCTCCGCTGGCAACCCAGATATGCAGGGATTTTGCAATAAATCATGACAGCATGGTATTTATCGTTCATACACCCGATGCCAAATCAAAGCTTACTTTTTTAAATGAAAACTTTTTTCAGGTAAGCTTTAAATGGGACGGCAGCAAATTTATTGATCCGTGCTGGGAGCAGCTTGATAAAGCCAGGGTGGATGAGATGCTCGGAATAGCCCTGAAATCCTAAGTCTGCCTATGTTTGTATATCGCCTGACGGTCCGGGGGTATGAGCTCGACTCGTACGATCACGTAAACAACGCGGTGTACCTGAACTATTATGAACAGGCACGCTGGGAAATTATGCGTGAAACTGGCCTGCTCGAAAAATTGCAGCACCAGAAAATCCTCCTGGTAGTCACGGAAATCAATATCCGTTATTCAAAAGAAGCCCGCTTGTTTGATGATATCAGAATAGAATCTGATGTGGAGTTTTCAGGACCCTATCTTATTTTCCGGCAACGGATGATCAATGAAGCAACAAGCCAAAAACTCTCACATGCCACTGTAAAACTGATCCCGTTGAACAGCGACCGGGTGCCATGCGGAATAAGCCCGGAATATGAAGTGTTATTAGCAAAAAAATAAAATGTTAGAAGACGGCAATAGCATAACTTTCGAAAAAACAGGCTGTATTGCAGTGGTGAAAATAAACAACCCGCCGCAAAATTTTCTTGAGTCACCTGTTTTTATCAGCAAGGAAAGTATCCGTGCTCTGGCCGAAGATGAAAATATCAAAGGGCTTGTTATTTCAGGTGAAGGCAGGCATTTTTCAGCCGGCGCCAACCTGGACAGCCTGTTTAATATGGCTAAAGACGTAAATGTACTGAGGGATAAGATGTCGTCAGGAGCATTACTTCTGGAATATATTTCGGAATTAAAAATTCCGGTTGTGGCTGCCATTAACGGCGTTTGCTGGGGCGGCGGGCTCGAAATTGCCATGTCGTGCCATATCCGCTTTGCTTCACCGAAATCACTTTTTGCATTCCCCGAAATTAATGCCAACCTTATGCCCGGCCTGGGCGGCATAGCCCGCCTGGTAAAACAATCAGGGCAATTTAATGCTGTAGCGATGTTGCTGTCGGGTGATGTTTTTAATGCTGAAGAAGCCCTGAAATATAATATCGTTCATCAGATAGCGGATGAGAATGTTTTGGACTTCTCGGTAAAATATCTTGAAAGACTTATTGGGTCTAAACCTAAAAAGGTTATTGTTACCATTATGCAGGCAATACATAATGCATACAAACTGCCGCTGCACGAGGCCTTGCACGAAGAAACAAGAATGTTTTGCGACCTGGCCCTGGCAGAAGGGCTAAGAAGAAAATCTGAGCTGAAATAATGTATAAGACCATCAACTGGCATCTTGAGGATGAGATTGGTTTTGTGGAGTTGAATAGTCCGCCGGCCA
>Ga0116171_10003737_pt1 | contig 13968 bp, 16 predicted proteins | sample AD_JPNHW2_MetaG_FD_89798 | JGI IMG/M metagenome (GOLD analysis project Ga0116171, IMG submission 89798) | Active sludge microbial communities of municipal wastewater-treating anaerobic digesters from Japan - AD_JPNHW2_MetaG | ecosystem: Engineered > Bioreactor > Anaerobic > Digestate | place...
GCTTCCAAGCACAGCTAAACATGTTTTACGCATAGTTTTTTCTTAAACGATAAATACTTTTATTACAAAAAGGGAGACTGCTTCTAAGGCTGTATCAAGCTAAAATCGAGTAGTTAAACGAGATGAATGTTGCATCATTCTTCTTTGACTCACCCCGTCCGTCGCAAGCTCCGGCCTGCCCCTCTCTTTCGAGAGAGGGGCAAAGCACATCAACGATGGGCTTGGGGTGAGTTATTAAAGAACTCATATTAAAGCGTATTCTTCGGCCTTTTTTAGCATTGACATCAATGCTAATTGCAGCCACATCCTCCTCCAACTTTACCACCATCGGCACCGGACGCCCCTTCGGTTATCGCCTGGAAATAATTATCGCCTTTCTCTACCTTACGCATCGAAAGTTCCATCTCCGAATCGTTGATTTTGTTCTTCTGAAATTCTTTAACCGTAACGCACGAGCTCAGTAATAAACCTGCAACCAGCGCAAACGGCAGTCCTTTTAAATTTTTTGTTTTCTGCATGCAATATGTTTTAGTTTGAATATTTCGAATTGCTTATTATTTCATTTTTAATCTGTAACACACATCTATGAACTGCTTTTTTCTTGTTTCCCCTGGTTCCGGCCAGAGATCCCTCATTATGTTCGGGATGACAATTTATTCTTGTCTTCTTTGCGGAAGGATAATCGGGCGGCTTCGCCGCCCGATTATCCTTGTATTTACGATTATAAAAATGTCATTCCGAATGAAGCCAAGCGCAATGAGGAATCTATTTTCCCCATCGAATTCTCCTTATCCGAAAAACCTGAATATTAACTCGTGATGACGTACCTCGCCCATTTTCTAATGCTTTAAATGAATATTCTTTGATGTAAATAAATTGTTGTAATCGTCAATAATCACACATTCCACGCCATTCAGCTGATTGATCAGATCAACGCCAAGTTCAACGCCGAGAATGGTTACCGGGGTAGCAAGTGCATCGCACAATTCGGCATTGGGCGAAAAAATAGTCACACTTTTAATTCCCCTGACCGGAAGCCCTGTTTTCGGATCAATGGTATGCGAATACTTTTTACCGTCGATGACAACAAACTTTTCGTAATTTCCTGAAGTAGCTACGGCCCCTTCTGTAATTTCGAGGTACGAAAATGGTTGTCCGGCGCTGTCGGGATGCACAATACCAATGGTCCAGGGCTTTCCGTCGGGTTGATTTCCCCAGACCGCGAGATCGCCCGAAGCATTCACAATGCCACTGGCAACACCGTTTTCCCTCAGAAGTTTTTTAGCCATTTCGGCGGCATATCCCTTTCCGATACCACCGAAGCCAATCCGCATACCTTCTTCTTTCAGAAAAACAGTGTGGTTCTCGCAGTCGAGTACTATATTGCGGTAATTAATCAGCCGAACCATTCGTTTTGCCGTTTGCTTATCGGGCAGCGAAGTCATTGTTTGATCAAAATTCCAGAGTTTTTTGTCGATTGAACCGTATGTTAAGTCGAATGCGCCTTGCGTAACCGACGAAATACGGATGCTGCGCTCGATTAATCCGAAAGTTTCTTCACTTACTTCAACCGGTTGAATACCTGCATTCCGGTTGATCTGATTTGTTTCGCTGTTTTCCTTAAATGTCGAGAGCAATTCTTCAATTCGCCTGATTTCAGCCACAGCCGCGTCAATTTGTTTGTTGGCCCAGTCTTCGAGCGACGCAACTACTGTAATCTGAAACCAATTTCCCATCAGCTTCATCTCTCTTTTGTATGCCTGAAGCTTCATGCGCTTACTTTTTTGCTTCAATCAACTGTTTTATTTCGCTGGTAAAGGCGTCGGCTCCCAGGGTATAAAAGCCATCCCATTGCCTGATAAGCTTTCCATCGCAATCGATGAGCACGGTTAGCGGAAATGTGCCTTTTGAATTGTATGTTTCGGCAAGTTCTTCGTTTTCCTTTTGTATATCTGCCGCAAGCTGATGCTTCTTCATGCGTGGAAAATCGGCATTGATGTAAACCAGATGTGCATCAGCGTATTTCCTGAATGCTTCATTGTCTAAAATTTCCCTGTGCATCCGGATGCATGGCCCGCACCAGTCGGATCCGGAGAAATTCAGCAAAATATATTTGTGCTCTGCACGCGCTTTTTGTTCTGCATCTTCCATCCGGTTGGGCGCAGCCTTTCCTGTAATAAATGCGAACAGCATTAACACTGAAAAAAGTAGTTTCATTTTGTCTTTTTTAATAAACATTGGGTTTCAACAACTGCTTTTCAGAAATGTTAGCCTCTTTAACTCTGATTTAGCATAGTTTAACATTCCATTTTCTCAAATCATTTTCAAATCCCGAAAGCTAAGTCTGATGCAGTTAGCCGAAAATCTTTTTTTTAACTAAAACATCGGCACCGGCAACATCCATCCTTTTCGAAACAGCCGGCAATTCCCTGTTTTCTCGAAATCTATCCGAAAATAAAAAGTTCTACCCTACTCCATCAGAAGCAAAGATTTCCTCACTGAGGCTTAAAAAATGTTAAACCTGAATCCGGAAGTTGCGGCTGGTTGTGAAACGGATTCACTTTTCCGGAAGATTGATTCAGAAAAACCGCATGAGAGCTTACATTAACATCAGTACTGATGCTGCAGCAAGTAAAATAAGTGAAATGACAAACACTGCAACAATGTCGATGGTTATCCCAAACATTCTAACCGTAAATCGATCGAATCTTTTCTGAAGACGATGCCTGTGTTTCAGTTTCATCTCCGCTTCATGAGCCTCGTGCATTGCCTGGGTTTCGTGTGCCAGCTCTGCTTCCTGTTCTTTAACCAGGCGTTCGCGCTCTTCGGGGGTAACACTGTGTCCGCATTTCAAACAAATAACATCCCACTCGCTAATGTGGCCCTTACAATTTGGACAAGTAATTGCAGTCATAGCTTTTGTGATTTATTGAATGTCATTTATCTATATGGCGCGTCGTGTAGTTTTGTTTCAGAAAAGAACAACTATTTTATTTGTTTGAAGTTCCCGATTAGATCGGTTATTTTCTTGTGATTTTTATATTTTTTTCCAAAGGTCAATCACTTCTTCCAACTTTTATTTTGCTCAAAAAGGGTTCATCAATTCCGTAACTAAATGGTTTGTGCTATATTTAACGCTTCAGAACACAAACAAAAATTTAAATTACAAACCAACAAAAACAATCTACTATGTCAACGATGCACAATAGAAGAGATTTTTTCAAACTGTCAGCTGCAGGCGCGCTTGGTATTGCTGTACTGGGTCAATACGGATGTGCTGCCGCTGCTGCACCTGATCGTAAAAGCTTTGGCGTTGGGCTTCAGCTCTACACTTGCAGAGACGCCATGGCTGCTGATGTTCCCGGAACATTGAAGAAATTATCAGACCTTGGTTACAAAAATCTTGAACTGGCCAGCTATGCTGATGGCAAATTCTACGGTTTTGCACCAAAGGAATTCAAAAAAATGGTGAATGATTTGGGTATGGATATCATCTCAAGCCATGCTGCCGTTGAATCAAAAGGAATTACCATCGACGTTGCTAAAAAAATGGCCGACTCTCATGCTGAAATGGGCGTTAAATATTGCATTCAGCCTTGGGTAAACGACGAAGACCGCACCATTGAGAAATTTAAACAGATGATTGGCGACTGGAATCAGGTTGGTAAAATCATGAAAGAAGTCGGAATCCAGTTTGGTTACCACAACCACAATTTCGAATTTAAAAACATGGACGGCGTTGTTCCTTATTACGACATTTTTATGCCTGAAATGGACAAAGACCTCATCACCATGGAGCTTGATTTGTTCTGGGCCAATAAAGCAGGACAAGATCCGGTTGAAATGTTCAAGAAATACCCTGGACGTTTCCAGTTGCTGCACTTCAAAGATATGCACCACAAACAAGATCCGTTCTTTGATGTAATTAAAGACGACGTTTGCGAAGTTGGTGCTGGTGTTATCGATTTCAAAACGATCCTGAAATCAAAAGATATTGCCGGAATGAAATATTTCTTCGTTGAAGACGACAATCAAGGCAATGGAAAAACTTTCGAAACCCTCGAAACAAGCATTAAAAACATCACAACCAAAATTTTGGTATAAGAAGTTTTATAATTTTTAACCACAGATCACACAGATAAAAAAACACAGAGTAAAACAGAGAATAAATTATTCACTCTGCGTTACTCTGTGCAAATTCCGTGAGACTCTGTGGTTAACTTTTAAATGAGAATATCCGTTTGAGTACCTAACATATCCTTTGCCGTCTGCTTTAGCTGACGGACAGATAAAACACAAACACGAATGGCTTTAGCCACTCCTACCTGGGCTAAAACCCTGAATGTGCGGCATTCCTCTAACCGTTGACTGAAGTCAACGGCAAAGCATATCACCGCAATTTTGTCTGTTTAGGTATCGGATATTCAATTTTTTAAATCGCCCTGGTTTCTTCCTTCAGGAAAGCTTTCAGTTCTTCATTCAGCAAAGGCGACAATTCGTCGTAAACCCATTGGTGATAGTCGTTCAGCCATTTTATTTCCTCATCGTTCAGCAAACTTTTATCGATAGCACCCAAATCTATCGGACAAAGCGTTAAGGTTTCAAACCGCAGAAAGTCGCCATACTCTGTTGAGCGGTCTTTTACACAAACCATCATATTTTCGGTTCGTAAACCATATTCTCCCAGGCGATAAAGCGCTGGTTCGTTCGACATAACCATGCCTTCTTCAATCACACGGTCGTTAAACTCCTGACGAATACTCATTGGACCTTCGTGCACATTCAGGAAATATCCAACGCCATGCCCGGTTCCGTGACCGTAATTCAGGCCATTTCGCCACATGTCTTTCCGGGCCATAATATCGAGGTGATATCCTCGTGTATTTACCGGAAAAACAACATTCGTAAGCGAAATCATGCCTTTCAGCGTGATTGTAAAGTCGCTTTTTTGCTTTGCCGAAAGTTCAGATAGCGCAATCGTACGTGTTGTATCGGTTGTTCCGTCGAGGTATTGTCCGCCAGAATCGAATAATAAAAATCCGTCGGCCTCAACAGGAAGTGCATTGTGTTCTTCCACATGAAAATGTACAATAGCGCCATGTTCTTTATAGCCAACAATGGGGTAAAAGCTTATGCCTTTAAATCCATCCTGCTTCGCCCTGATTTCGTTCAGCTTTTCGGCAACTGTATATTCGGTGACCGGCGTTTTTCCAACGTTCGTCTTCACCCAATGAATAAATTCGACCAATGCAACGCCGTCTTTTTTCTGGGCATTCCGGATGTGATTAACTTCACCTTCGCTTTTGATCGCTTTTAGCTGACATGGGATCGACAATCCTGAAATAATCTCGCATTTAGCCGGAATGTTTTTCAGTATGGCCTGGTTGGTACGGTCGCGATCTATCAAGATTTTTGTTTTCTCCGGCAATTGATGCAGGTAGGCAGTAATTTCGCCATATCCCCTTATTTCAATGTTCTCCGACTCAAGTTTTGCCTTGAGCGACGCCGATATTTTTGATTCGTTTACGAACAGCACCGTTTTTTTGGCCGAAACAAGGGCGTAAGCCACAAATACCGGGTTAAACTCCACATCGCTTCCACGAAGATTTAAAACATAAGCTAAATCGTCGAGTGCACTCACAATTTGCATTTCGGCGCCAACTTTTTCAAGCTCTTTTGTCGCAATTGCAATCTTTTCTGTTCTGCTTGTGCAGGCATATTGAAGTTCGTGCTCGTAAACCGGCGAGTCTGGTAATTCTGGTCGATCTGTCCAGATCGCATCGAGTAAGTCTCCGGCTTCAGCAAAACTTATTCCTGATTCGTTCAAGCTTCTTTGCATTGCTGCAAACTGATTAACCGAAACGCTCCACTCATCGGTTCCAGCTATCGATCCTTTTTTCAGGTTTGTTTTAAGCCATTGATCGGGTTCAGGGAATCCGGGCGTACGCATTTTCACCAATTCTATCCCTGTTTCCGCAATTTGTTCTTCGGCCTGAAGAAAATAACGCGAATCGGTCCACAAAGCTGCTTTATCAAGGCTGACAATTACCATTCCGGCAGAGCCTGTAAACCCAGAGATAAAAGCACGGGTTTGCCAGCGTGCCGGCAGATATTCGCTCATATGCGGATCTGTCCCGAAAATGACATAAGCATCCAGCCCTTTTTCCTGCATCTTCATACGCAGGTCGCTGATTCTGTTTCTAATAAGTTCCTTCACGTTTTATCAATTCTTTGATGATGTTTTTCATTGAAATGGAAGGCAATTCTTCCAGATTAACATCATGTGGTTTATAAAATTCGAACGATGAAATATCGTCCATGGCTTTCATTTCGTTCAGTTGTTCGGTTTGAGCCAGAAAAGCTATATCGAGCGTAAAAACAGAGTATTCTGAGAAAATATATTCGTTGGGAAAAGTGCAAAAATACTTCAGCGAGTGAATTTCGATGCCCAGTTCTTCTTTTATTTCGCGAGTTGCAGCATTTTCGGCTGTTTCCATCGGATCAATAAACCCGCCCGGCAAATCGAGCTTGCCTTTGTGGGGTTCAATAGCCCGACGTGTAAACAGAAGTTCGCCCTTTTCGTTAAAAAGTAACACAGCCACTGCTGCCGACGCATTTACCCAATAAATGAATTTACAATCGGGGCACTTAAACGACCTTTCGCCGGTTGCTACGAAATGTTTCGATCCGCAACGGGGGCAAAACTTCAAAACATTTACCGGATGTGTAGATGAATACATGTTTAATGAATCTTAATTCGATGATTATCAGATTAAAGTTATAACTGTTCTCGTTGTTATCATGGTTATAATTGTTGGGTTTTTATTCAATCCGATTTTTTTATTCAAACAACAATAACTATGACAACACTTACAACTCCGACAACAAAAAAATCAATCCATCTGTACTTCAATCCTTCATTTATTTTGTTATTCCCTGCGCTTTCATCCACTGTGCAAACAGGTTTGGCCACTGATCAATCGGCAGATTTTTCTTATTCATGCCGAAACCATGTCCGCCATCGCGGAAAATATGCATCTCTGCCGGAATTTTATATTTCTTGAGCGCCAGATAAAACTCGATTGAATTGCGGGGAGGAACTCCGGAATCGTCGTCGGCCAATATTAAAAATGTTGGAGGCGTTTGAGCTGTAACCTGTAGTTCGTTCGAGTATTTTTCAACCATTTCCCATTTATTTCCGGCGCCAATCAGGTTTGTACGCGAACCCATGTGCCCAAAATCTTCTCGGAATGTGATGACTGGATAAAGCAATAACATGAAATCAGGGCGGCAACTGTATTTTTCTATCGGATCGTTTGAATCTGGTTTTCCCAAATCGAATTTTGTTCCGGCAGTTGAAGCCAAATGACCTCCTGCCGATGACCCGGCAATTCCAACTTTTGATGGATTTATTCCCCACTCAGCAGCTTTCTGACGCACGATACGCAAAGCCCTTTGTGCATCTTCCAATGGAATCTGGTCGTGTCCATAGGGAAGGCGGTACTTCAGCACAATTCCTGCCACTCCCTGCGTTGCCAGCCATTCGGCCATATCGTACCCTTCGTGGTCCATCGCTTCGATCATGTATCCTCCGCCCGGACAAATCACCACTGCGGCGCCCGTATTATTTCCTTTCTTCGGAAGGTAAACATACATCTCAGCTTCAGAAACATTGCGTACACGCTTGCCTTCGTATGTTTCTTCAGGAGTTGTGATCCCGTTGCTATCGGGAGCTCCATTGGGCCAAACTTTCAATTTAAAATCTTGTGCCATAGTTGTAAAACTGATAATGGCCAATGCCAAAGTAAATATTTGTTTTCTCATGATTTTTACGATTTAGCTCCCACGAAATAATGTTCTTTGTCTGAAAATAAAACATTGAATGTGGTTAGTGATCCGTAGATTCGGGTGATGTATTGCTGAAGGTTAATTTTGTCTTCGTCGCTTAAGCCCTCGTGGCTATTAATGTTTTGCTCCAAAACCCGCAAACGGTCGCGCAGCATCACTATTTTATGAAAAAAAACTTCAATCGGAACTTCCTTTGGTTTCAGGGTAGAGTTGGCTGGCTGTAGAATCATGTTTCCACCAATCCATTTATCACCTAATGTCACCACTTCCTGAAGTGCGCCTTGTTCTTCAAGAACAAATCTCAACGCTTTTTCTACTTCTTTGAGGGTTAAGCCTGTTTTCGGTTTTTCTTCAGGAGCATCTATCACTGTTAGATCGTCGCTTCGCTTGGTGATTTCCATTTTGCCACCTCGTTCAAAAAAAATCTCGTATGAAGTGATTTTATTCTTACTCACTATTCCTTCGCCATATCGCGGGTGATCCACACGTGTTCCTACTGCAAGTTCTTCCATTTGTGTAGTTTTTTAGGTTCGTAACGGGCACTAAAAGTACAAATTTATGACAAACCGTTCGGGTCAATGTTAAAATTTAACCAAGCGAAATTCGTTTTACCGATTAGAAATAAATTCGTTTATTTTTGCGATATGATTATCACTTTAATTATAAAAGGCATCCTGATCGGCATGTTGGTTTCTATACCTCTCGGTCCAATTGGTGTTTTGGTAATTCAGCGAACTGTTAACAAAAGTCGTAAAGCTGGCTTCCTTTCAGGACTTGGAGCAGCATTATCTGACACGCTTTACGCTATTATTGCCGGATTCAGCCTTACTTTTATAATCGATTTTATTCGCAAATACGAAGTTACTTTTCAGGCTTTTGGGGCCTTGGTTGTGCTTGCTCTCGGCATTCATATTTTCCTGAAAAATCCGGTGAATGATTTAAGAAAGAACAGGCTTCGCGGAAGCAACCATTTTCAGGACATTGTTTCCAGTTTTCTGGTTACCGTTTCCAATCCACTTACAGTATTTGTTTTTCTTGCGGTTTTTACCAGTTCGGGAGTGGCTGTTAATCTTGAAAAACCATATCACGCGTTGGTGGTCATTCCAGCTATTTTTCTTGGTGCGTCGATCTGGTGGTTTTCATTATCCGGATTAGTGAGTCTTTTCAAGCATAAAATAAACCTTCGTGTTTTATGGTGGATTAATAAAACTGCCGGAGCGCTCATTATCTTATTTGTAATTGTAACTGTTATTATCGCAGTGCAAAAGGGAATTCCGGTAAGTTAAGTTTGGTCTTTATTCTTTGGGTTTATTAAAAACTCTGGCCATTTCCTCAACAAAATACTTTGGAGCTGGACAAGGTTTTTGTGTTTTCGAATTAAAAAAAGCCAAAACAGTTTCTCCGTAATTGATTAACTCGCCGCTTTCGTTATAAATCTCTGTTTTAATTGGAAATTTCACTTTGGGAATTGATTCTATTGTCGTTCGAACGGTCAGTAATTCGTCATAACGTGCTGGCTTCAGGTAATTTACTTTTAAACTGTGTGCAGGAAGCATAATGTTCAACGCTTCCATCTCCTTGTAGGTAAAACCCAATTCGCGAATCATCTCCGTTCGACCGATTTCGTAATATCGGGCGTAGTTTCCGTAATAAACCACTCCCATTTGGTCGGTATCTTCGTAATAAACCCGAATTTTAGTTTCAGAAACAATCATTCAAAAATATTTTTCTAACAGTGTTTTATTTAAATGGAGAATTGGGCTCTTTTGCCATGTGCCCGTATGTCAGTTTATCGAGCAATGAGGGTAAAAACTTGCCAAGAAAAACAGTTAATTTGCCTTCAACAAACGTTAAGATCAGCTCCCTTTTACGCTTTTCAATTGCCTTTACTATTCGGTGTGCACATTCTTCAGCTGACATCATTTTTTCTTCATTTCGAGGGGTTTCTCCCTGCTGCGTTCCATCGCCGGTTAGAGCAACCTTACGAACTTCGGAAGCGGTAAATCCTGGTGCAGCAACCAAAACGTGCAACCCCCGTTTCATATTCTCAATCCGAACAGTATCAAGAAATCCCCGAATCGCAAATTTCGAGGCCGAATAACCAGTTCTTCCTGGCAAACCAACAAACCCCGCAATAGAAATCACGCCAACCAGGCTTCCTTTTGTTTTAAGCAAATACGGAAGCGCATATTTACTGCAATATACTGTTCCGTAGAAATTTACGTCCATCAGTTGCTTAATCACTTTTAAATCGACTTCCTCAAAAAGGGCACGCATCGAAATACCGGCATTGTTAATCAAAACATCTATCCGCCCAAACTTTTCTATCGTATTTTCAATAAGTTGCTTACAGTCTTCTTCTTTGGAAACATCTGTTTTTGTTATCAGGATCTCTGTACCTTTTAATTCGGATTTCAATTCTTCCAACAGCTCCGTACGACGAGCACAAAGCGACAACAATGCTCCTTTTGAAGCACATTCCAAAGCTAAAGCCCGTCCAATTCCAGACGAAGCTCCAGTGATAACAACGACCTTATTTTGCACCTGAAAATTTGATTTTGAATTAATAAAACAAAAGTAGATTATTTTTTAAAGGTGCACATAAAGCAAAACTAACAATTGACTGTTTATAAAATATTCGCTAATTTCACGAGAAATTGCAAAAACGGTTTGCATATACGAAAATAGCGGTTACCTTTGCAGCGCTTTACCAAAAAGGTAAGCACATTGAGGATGACTCAGTAGCTCAGCAGGTAGAGCACATCCCTTTTAAGGATGGGGTCCTGGGTTCGAATCCCAGCTGGGTCACACCAAACGACATCAAATGAAACTAAAAGCGCTTAAATCAAAGGTTTAAGCGCTTTTTTATTTTCGGCAAAGTGTCAAAATATGCACCAATTCGCAAAATAAACGAGACTATATCGAGACCTATCACCAGAAAACTCCAAACAGGTCTCGGTCATCGATGTAAGATTCTGATAATTAATTCATTTTAAATGATTTTGGCTCGTTTTAATGCTTGGAAATAAGACCCGCAAAGGATAGTTTTAAGCATGAAAACGAGACCATTTTTTCTAATCAAAAAATGAGTCTAATTATGAGATTAACTGTTAATTTTTCATTGAAGAAATTAAAATCCCGTGCTGACGGGAAATGCCCGGTTTATGTACGGTGCACCATGAACAACCAACGGTTTGAATTGTCTTCAAGCATCTTTATTTGTCCTGAATCATGGGATGATATGCGACAGCAAGTTGTTGGGAGATCCGAAGAAACCAAAATTCTAAATAATCAGCTTAATAAAATCAGCAACAGAGTACAGGATGTTTATAGCCAACTGGAATCAAGAGGAGAACCTTTTTCCACTGTAAATGTAAAAGATAAACTACTGGGGATTAGCAATGACAAAGGTGTACTTAAAATTCTAGATATTATTATTAAAGGTATTGAATTCGGGTCGGGAATGATTATTCTAAAGGAACATTTAAGCATTACAAAACAACCAGAGAAAGGCTTTTCGAATTTCTTAAAAAGAGACTTGGCCGGAATGACATTGGTATTTCATTGGTAGATTACAGTTTTCTGAACTCATTTGACATCTATCTGAAAACTGAATACCAATCAAAACCCAATACGGCTTTAACTTACCACAAGCATCTAAAGAGAGCTTTGAACACGGGCATAGCCATGAATAATATATTACATAATAATTAAAACTCATTCAAAGTTTCTTGGAATGAGACCCACCGCGATTATCTCACCATTCAGGAATTGGAGCAAATCAGGAATAAGGAAATCAATACAATAAAAATGGAATATGGAATTAATGCAACAAAAAAACGAAGCGCTAACTTCATATAACAGTCAAGTTCGGCTGCATTGGTCTTCAGATGGCATCTTTCCGCTCGTACTATCTATGGCCAAACAATCTGCTCCTGCATCCATTCGATTTTTGTATCCGCTTGCAATTACGTTGCATCTCTAAAAATGCTTACATTTAGCCAAACTAAATCTTAATCCAACATGCAACGAAGAAATTTTCTGAAGAACTCAGCTACGGTTGCCGCAGTAGCAGCCTCCGGAGGAATTGCCTCCGCTACAAACCTACCTTTACAAGACAAAGAATTTTACGAATTCAGGATTTACCAGCTTACTGGCGGGGGATCGAAAAATATCCTGAAATCGTATTTCACCGATGCGCTGATGCCGCTGTTTGGCAAATTCGGTGTCAAGCTCGGGGCTTTTGAAGAGTACGACAAGGAAGACCCACCCAAGGTATATACCATTTTTGTATATCCTTCAGCACAGGTTTATTTCCAGGTTCAGAAAGAATTGACAAGCAATAGCGATTACCTCGCCGCTGCCAAAACATATTTTGAATTACCGGCAGCCAAGCCGGTTTTCGAGCGTTATGAAACCTTCCTGACTGAAGCCTTCGATAAGGTTCCGCAGTTAAGAATGCCGGACAAAAGCCGCGGATTGCTTGAATTGCGTACCTACGAGAGTTACAACGAAGACGCTGCCCGCCGAAAAATTGCCATGTTCAACGACGAAGAAATCAATTTATTTGACAAGGTTGGCCTTCAAACCGTATTTTTCAGCAAAATATTAGCCGGGAAATGCATGCCAGCCTTAATGTATATGCTTTGGTTTAAAGATATGGAGGAGCGGGATGCCAATTGGAAAAAATTCTCCGACAGCCCTGAATGGAAAGCAATGTCGGCTAAGCCGATTTATGCCGACACGGTGAGTAAGGTTCACAAAAAATTCCTTACACCTACCGACTATTCGCAAATCTGATGGGGAAACACGCTATGATAATCCTGGTGCTGGCAGCAGTCGTTTGTGGCGGCTGCACCAGTACCCGTTATTTGTCCGACAAGCAAAGCATCGACCGGCAGCACGACATGCGCAAAAACCGCACAGGCACCAATGTGGGCGACGTTTTACTAAGTTTTGCCAATATGTTTATTTCTGGTGTATTAAATACTGACTACGAAATCACACAGAGTGAACGGGCATTTAAGCGAATCTGCATTATCAACCAGTCGGCCGAAACGCTGACTGTAAATATGGTGACCGATATTGTTTGGAAAGAAACCGGTTACTGCGATATTATGGGCATTGAGCTTCCGCCCGGTGCCAAACAAAAATTACTGGCGCCCCACCCTGCTGCATACAATGTTTATTTCAGGACGCCCTATTCGGAAGAAGAAAAGCTGGAAATACGAACCGATAACCAGCACCGGCGGTTTGCACTTCGTCCAGGAATGACAAACTGGTTGCAGGAAAAAGAAAATTGAGATTTAAAGTCCGGCAAACCTCTTCACTCAGGATTTTTCATTCCGGATATATTCCTGAATCATTCGATTGTACCTGTCCATCAATCGGGTAACCGCATCATTCCTCACGTTAAAAACCTGTTCCCCAACTGAATTTACAGGCAATACTTTAGGCGAAGTACCTGTAAGAAAAGCGGCTTCAAAATCGCAAATCCGATCGCTCGATATTGCCTTTTCAACCACTGTAAATCCAAGCACATGCAGGCAGTCAAACACTTTCCGGCGGGTAACTCCCTCTAAAATCATTGAAACCGGTGCAGTATAAAACTGATTATCTTTCACAAAGAAAACATTGGAACGGCTGCCTTCAGTAATTAGTTTATCTTTATTCACCAGCAAAACTTCGTACAGCCCTTTTTCTGCAATTTCCCTGTTCGCCCTGTCTCTCACAGAAGTCTGCACAACCTTTGCATTGGGGTTTTTCCTTTCGGCAAAAAGCAAATCGGTTTTGACTCCTTTGTGGTAGTCAGCAGCCATCGGATAACTGTGCGGAATAAAACTGCAAACCCATTGAACCTGATTATCAATCTGGGAACATGAAAATTTGACGTTTCCTTCAAACTGGCGGTTTCGACGAGTAAGTTCTGATATTATCGTTTTAAACTCCTGAAATTCGAGCTGAAGATTCATTTTTTGCAGATCAGTTGAAACCGAAAGTCGCTGAAAATGATCTTCAAGGAACAAGGCTACGCCATCAATTATTCGAATCACCTCGTAAACCGAATGTTCAACATTTAGTTTCGATTCAAAATAAGACGCCGACTCTGCCGCCCCTTCC
>Ga0116171_10003740_pt1 | contig 13963 bp, 13 predicted proteins | sample AD_JPNHW2_MetaG_FD_89798 | JGI IMG/M metagenome (GOLD analysis project Ga0116171, IMG submission 89798) | Active sludge microbial communities of municipal wastewater-treating anaerobic digesters from Japan - AD_JPNHW2_MetaG | ecosystem: Engineered > Bioreactor > Anaerobic > Digestate | place...
CTTTGGGAGTTTGATATGCTTGTTTTCGATGCGGATGTTGTTTCCTTGATTGTTAGTTGTATATGAATTGTGTCCCGAGTGCTTGCTCTTGAACTTTGGGAATCCAACTGATTTGTCGCGGAAGAAGTTTGCGTATGCTGATTGAAGATTGATTTGTGCGTTGGCGAGAGCGAGATTGTCAACTTCGTAAAGCCAGTCAAATTCTTTTTTGTAGTCACTATATGTCCTAGGCTTATGGAGTTTAAGTTCCTCTTTGTCGTTTCCGTATTGACTGTACAGTTCTATCCTATTCGCAAGCATTTGATTGTAGATGAATCTGACACATCCAAACGCTTTTGCAAAATAGATCGCTTGCTCTGTGTTTGGATAAAGCCTGAATTTGTATGCTTTATGTTTGACCACTCTCTCACCTCCTTGCATATGCAATATACGCTAACTATCTTAATTCTAGCGACTACTCCTTGACCCCATAGCTAAAGCAAGGGGAGTGCGGAGCGTTTTTTCTTCAACTGTCAACACCGTCCACGTTTACAGACTTGAACCGCCCGGTTGAGCGGTCACGGGCTGCGTAGTCTGAAATTTTTGCTAGGTTTTGCAGGCGAAGGGACTCGTACATCTCCATAAATGACCTACGCTCATTGGCGGGGGAGTGGAGTGCCTTCAAATCGCTTGATGTAAATGTGTTAATGCGGGTTTTCATCTTGGCGACATCGCGGGCGATATAAACCTCAAACGCAAGATCGCCGCCGATCAGTTGAATTTCCTCATCGGTCAAGTCCTCTAAAAAATCATCAGTTTCTTCGTCGATAGCAAAAGTCAAATCCGTTTCGCACTTGCGCTTCAGAAGCGTAATTGCTTCCTTTATGTAGGTATTTGCTCGTTCATCGGCTATCGCTTGGATTTCTGTATCCTCAAGACCTCCATAGTATTGGTAGAAAGCGTTATCGGACTCAATCCGATCATAGAACGCTTGGCGGACTAGCGCGCGGTCGGTCGCCACATTTACTCACCGCCTTTATTAAGTTTTCTTTGCCGGTCTTCCCGGAGATTTTTTTGCCGACGCAGGATCTGCGGAGGAACTTGCCGCCTGCTGCGCCGCTACAAGAGCCGCAATTTGTTCCTTCATCGCCTTAAGTTCATTTTCAAGGACTTCATTCTGCATCTTGAGTCGCTGCTTTTCTTTATCTTCACGTTCTTCCGGCAGGATTACGGAAAGATTAGAAACCTTGCGACCACGCAAAAGTTCTTGCCAACGCGCATTCACCAAAACGACCACATTGTCAATTGGCTTACGGATGCTAGTGTTGATAAGCGAGAGCATTTTGCCTCGAATTCTCTCAATAGTAAGAACGTCTCTTACTGCAAGAATGCGATTCATCTTAGCAACAGTAGGATACATAAGTGCATCTTCAATGAGTTCTTCGTCCCAGAACCGTTCTCTCCAATTCGGGAATCCGAGTGCTTCGTAAATTTCGTCGCGCTCAGATTCCTCAAATGTGAGAATGCCACTTACGAACAAATCGCCGTTTTTACTATTGGCAAACTCAATGTCAAGGAATGACAAGGGAACCATGACTGAAATGCCATCACGCGCACCATCAAACATGACTTCCCTTGACACGCCCTTAAAAGATACAGGACTTTTGCAAGAATTGTAGACCTTGATATTACTGCGATCCCTAATTTTTGCGATATTAATAATGGACACCCCTTACTTCAAATTTGGCTTAAATTAAGCGATAACGATCTTAGCAACCTTCGTCGCGTCAGCGATGCAATAAGCAAAGGTATAACCGTTCATCTTGAGGTGGATCTGCTCCTTGTCGTTATCCATCGTCTCGTAGACATTGAGAGAACCAACGGTCTCAAGGGTGCCGATCTTGCCAGCGACACCGATAATGGTGTTGTTGGGAACCTGATAGGAGCCATCCGCAAGCAGCTTCTGCCCAGAGTAGCCAAGGAGAGCAACGCCAGAGTAGAAGGGGAGGAAGCCCTTGGAGAACCACATGGACTTTTCGGTATCGGTCTTGTTGGTATCAGCCTTGGAAAGATTAGCAACAGCTTGGATGTATTTGTTCAGACCAAACGCAAACGGAGAGCCATCCTCAACCATATCAGCAAGATACAGCGCAAGAGCAAGCATGGAGGTATCGGTAGGAGCAGTAGAAGTTTCATTGATATAATTCGCAGAACCAGAGCCGATAGCGGCGGAGACAGCAGTCATGACCATAGCAACCCGCTTCATTTCAAAGGCTTCACGCGCCCAGTTGACATAGTTGGCAACATTTTTATAACCGCCGCGACGAAGCTCCTGATAGGGGATATAAGTCTCGATAGCAAGACTCTTGCGAGTGGGGACGGTAATGCTATGATCAACATAGGATGCATCAACGTTGCCGCCAATGGTGGCTTCGTGCGCAATCAGAGTGTTCTTAGGCATGCTCTCAACGCGGGTATCATCAAACTCGCCAATGGTGCCTTCGTTGAACATACGACCAAGAAGTTCACCGGGAGCCATAACAACGTCGGGGGTAATGACACGAGTCAGAAGGGCAGCGAGTTCCTGATCCTTATCAAAACCAGTACGACCAACTTCCTTCCAGTAAGCGTCGGCGGCGGCATTCATTTCCTTGTCTTCGGAACTAAGCTCGCAGTTGTAAACAACCTTGCGCGCCCAATCGTTAATGAAACCGGGCTGTTCAATAATCTGGGCAAATTCGGTATTCATTGTTTTTCCTCCTTATAAAAAAAGCAGTTTATCTTACACGGTCGCCTTAGCGACGCGCTCGATGATGTACAGGGTGCCAGTAGGATCAGCGTAGGTGCCGCCATAAACCCACTGATAGGCATCGCCAGTAGTAGCTTCAGCGAAAACGCCAGCGGTAGCATCGATGGGATCGCCAACAGAAAGACCAGTCGTAGTGACCTGATCAGTTGCAAAGCGATCACCAACATAAGTGGGGATGACATTTACAAACGCGTACTGCGCGATGTCCTCAAAGGCATCATCTTCGGGATTCACAATGGAATAAAGACCGGTATAGGACTTGGGAATGTCCACCAGATAGTCGCCAACACCAGTAGCCTTGTCAACTTCAGAATTGGCGTAGTCGAGAGAAACAGCCATACCCTGAGTCATGGCTGCACCAGCCTTAAAGTCCGCCTTAATGGGGCGATTTCCAAGAGGGGTAAGATTGCGAAGCATTTTGTTTCCTCCTTTAAAATAGAAAAAGCTCCGGCATATGCCAGAGTTATTGGTTAATGGGAGACTATGCGTCAACCCAAACTGCGTATAGAGTTGTAGCGGCACCAATCATGCCAGAAGTAACCGTAATCTCATCGTCAGGATCGTATGAGGTTCCAGTACCTGCGGCGGCAGTATCCCAGCGGGAGAATACTTTACCAGTAGGCGGAGTAAATGTGGATTCGGGAACTGTAATTACGTCGTCTACATAATACTTCGTGGTATCCGTCATAGTACCAGTACCCGTATTCGCGTCCAGCGCAAGAAGGGTATGGGAGTTGGCATACTGTGCATACAACGTAATATTTGCCCCTGCAACGGTAATTGTATCTCCAGGATCATAGTTGGTTCCAGAACCATTTGCCGCCGTATCGTAATCTACAAAATCCTTATAAGTAGGCGCGACGAAGGTGTTAGACAGAACAGTTACAACTTTGCCGACGTAATATGGAGAACGAGGATCGGTCTGCGTACCAGTGCCGCCATTCTTATCATATGTAACCGTGCGAGTCGCAGGAGCCGTGGCGGGCATAACCTTCTCTATAATGGGAAGTCTTGCGGTCGGGTCTACCTGAAGTCCGCCATAAACCCACTGATAGGCAGACGCGCCAGCGGCTTTGACAAACTTACCGTTAGATACATTCATAGGATCGCCAATATCAGCAGTACCCACAGTGACTTCTGAAGATGCATAACGCTCTCCAACGGACGTATTAACAACCTGGCATTTTGCAGCAGCAGCGAGAGTATCATGGATGGTATCCGTTGGATTTACAACAGCGTAAATACCGGTGTATTCCTTGGAGCCATTAACTAGATATTCGCCAAGTCCGCTAGTGGCGGCAGCAACAGTACCAGCACTCAGATCCTTCGTGACAACTGTGCCACGAATCATTTCTGCGGCGGTAGTCATGATCTCAATGGGCTTATTTTTCTTTACTTGCAAATCTCTTAGCATTTTTTCACCTCATTTCTACCTGTGCAAAAAGTCTTTGAATACGGCATATGAATCAGAAGGGGTGGTATCGGAAAGAACCATGCGCGGTTTGGGCTGTTTCTTTTCAGTAGTCTCGTGGGACTTGTCCTTCTTTTTGCCCACAATACGATCAGCAATCAGAGCCTTGACTTCCAACGTCTTGAGATCGTTAATCAGCGCAGCAACTTCGTCAGATTCAACTTCCTCCTTGGTAAGAACACCAGATGTCTCTACGTACTGACGCAGTTCTGCAATGTCCGTCTGGCGTTTTGCTTCTGCCGCTTCTTGCTCCGCCTTTTCTGCCGCTTCCTTATAAATAGAAAGCGCAGCCACCTGCGCGGTGAGATCGTTGATCTGCTTATTTGCATCCACGAGCGCGGAGTTCTTTTCATCAAATGCGGAATTGATGTTTCTGGGGGCTACGATAAGAACAACCGGAGAAAGCGAGGATATCATCACTTCTTCCGATTCTACGGTATACGAGAATTCATTCATGTCAGTCTCGTTTTCAGACCAATCGTGCGCCCATCCCGTATGAGACTCCGGGAAGATAAACACTACGTCCAGATATCGGTCGGCAAACTTATAAAGAGCCTCTTCAATTTTCCATCGAAGATCGCGCATAGTCAGTTCTGCTTTTTCCTGGGTTTCGGGTTCCGTTACTTCTTCTTTTTCTTCTGCGGTTCCGGTTTCTTCGTGACTGGCTGCGGCTTCTTTTCCTTCTTCTTCGGCATTTTCAACTCCCCCGCTGTCTACTTCTTCTTCAGAAGTGTCGATAATTTTTTCATCTTCCATTTCTTGTACCTCGTTTCCAGTAGAATCGTTTTCAAGCAGATCTTGAGATAGTGCTTCAGCAACGAGAAGTTCATTAGACTTAGTAGCAACATTTAACACTTCTGCGCTTGGCCCATATGCAGGTTTTGCCAAGCCGAGCAAGCAATTGGCTTCAAATACATAGTTAATTAAGTCTTTAATACCATCGATAAACCTATATTCTGAAACATTAATTTCCCATGAGTTGTGAAGATTGCCCTCTGAATACAATCTATTAATAGCAGCAACGGCGTTCTTGTTGCGTTTCCAGATTTTCTGTTTTGCGAATAGGCACGGTAGCGTTGCAATACTTTTATCTGGTAATTCTACTGAATCGTCTTGGATGTATACTTCTGTATGAACACCTATGGGGGTAGTTCCGAAAGTGATATCGCCATTAGCATCAATTGATACTTCATGCCCTTTGAATGTTGGCTTTCCAAGATTATCAACTGTATATTTAGCAACCACAGGCATTCCGACGAGGGTCTGTGCTTTTTCTAATGCAGTTTCATCATACGGCAAACGTGTTCCATTATAGTTTGCGACAGAGTAGTAACAAACCCTATTCAATAATTCAAGATAATTTTTATCTTCAGAGATAACAGTAGATTTACTGGATAGGAATATATTCATTTTCTCCAATACTTACTCACCACCTTTCTGCGCGCCAAACTCTAGCCCATATTCAGATAAATCTATTTTTTGAACTTCTTCATCCTTGTGAATTATCGATACAATCTTTTTGCCATCGTCGTATTTTTCAATTTGAATAAGGACGGGTTCGCGGCAGCAAGGGCAAACGAGACTAAAATTATTAGCGATTGTCGTTATACGTTTCGTCATAAACTTTCTTGTCCGTCTCCTCGCCGTCCGGACGCCCCCCTTCTTTCACTGGTTCTGCATTTCCGCCATTCGTGAATGCCGTCAAACGCGGCTTAAAATATTGAGAGATGCCAGTCTCTTCTTCCGCTTTTCGTCTCTCCACTTCGTCTGCGTAATCAACGCCCACGAGTTCCAAAGCAGTCCTGAGAGAAGCATTAAAAGTGCTGTAAAGCAGTACACTCAATTCCTTCCTAAGCGCGAATTCAAGATATTCACTATCCAATATCTTTATCGAAGGGGCATAAGCAGGATCAAAACCTTCATCAATCAAAATTCTGCGATAGAACTTTTTGAAAATGCGCTCAAATTGAGTAGTAATAGCATTGATTGTTTTCATCAACTGCTCAAGACTAATCTTGGCGGTGCTTACACTTTGATTATTAGACTCCATGCTAAGAAAGCCTATACCGAGTGTAGACATTTCACGGTTAAGGTGAAAGACTATCGTCTTTATGTCAACAAGGTCGCTTTTTGGCTCGACATACTCAAGTTTTTCTACATTATTTGGAGAAGTAAGGGCAATCGATCCGCCGTTTTTATACGCCGCAATCAATTCTTTATGTGCATACGCTTGTCCAGTGATATCTAACCCAACGTTTGTGCCAGTGGTTGTGTTTTGTTGTCGTAGAATTTGATGCAAAATTTTCTTGCTTCTGGCCTTACTATTGACTTCATCGCTTTTATAGAAGCTTTGAAGCACGATAGAGCTTGATAACGCTCTGAAAATTGGAGTCAGGCCATAACGACGCGAGAGATTCCCAATACGTACAACCCCTGTATACTCGACATCAAGTTTTGCATAGGGGTCTTTGTTTTTATACGCAGCATAAATCTCCGGAGGATAATTTGCTTTAATCTCTTCTTCTATCGTCGGGAAAAACATATTTTTGCCAGAACGATATTTGAAACCAGCGCGCTGTAGTCTTGCTTTTAGTTCATTCATGTCTATCAATACGACCGGTTCCCCGCCCACAGTGTATGGAGCAAGAATCCCAACACCGAGCGGATATGAGTCAATCAACCACCCAGCATCCGGATCGCGTCGCAAACATAGAATACAGTTACCTTCGTAATAGGTAGAAGTTGTTTTTTCGCGAATCAAACCGCTAAGATTTACATCATCATTTACCTCGTCAATTAGTGCCTTAGCTGATTCAAACTTCTTTTGCTTGATCTTACCTAATTGCGTAGAGGGATAGTTTAACTTGTACTGATCATTGATATTCACATAGATTGATTCAACAACTTTTCCGATTATGTCATCTATATTGATTCTTTTAGAGACAAGAGTATTGATTTGTAGAATCTTTTTAATGTCATCTTGCGGATTCTCGGCAAGTCTGTCTAAAGTATCAATGGTAGGAGTAAGAAATGATCCACTTGCATCAAGAATCGCAGATGAAAGTTTATCGTTAAAGTTATACGATCTTACGGCAGACTCAACCGCTCGGTTAACTATGGATTCTACTGAAGTATCCTCTTTAACCACATCAACTGGTTTTGCGGAAGTGTTCAGTACCACAAAATCCTCAGTTTCTTGCGAAAGACTTTCGACCATTTGCTTTTTCTTTCTTGGCACTATTACACCCCCTTAGTCAAAATCTATTTCTGTTACACTCGGAATGATGGCGTTTATATCAAATGAATTTTTAATAGAAGTTAAGTCGTTTCTGCGCATTTGAGACAATGCGTATGAGGCCATTGCGCAAGTATAGCAACGATCATCATGCATTCTATTCTTTTTATCTTTTGCAAGATCGTATTGAATACCACCATTAGGTGTTTCGTATCTACACATGTAAATAATCTCATTTTTCATCAAATTACACTGCGTTAGCGAAACACATTCTTCCGTTGTTAAAACGTATTCCTCTAATTCACCTTTTTTGTTTGTAATCCAAACAGTATCTTTGTTGTCATACTCCGGAAATTCCATTAAATCATGCTTTGTCATTTTCTCAAGGCAATTGAAAATAATGGACTTATAAGCCTTTGGCTCGATAAGATGAACAATTGGTCGAGCATGACTATATTTTATCCGAGACGTTTCATATTGCTTGTGCTCTGGGTCGATAATTCCGGAGTGCATCTGCCCGTCATCGCCCATCCAATCCTCCATGAGAGAATCGGCTACGGCAGAGATGCCACCACCACCAGCCCCAGCGTCGATAAAAAATTCAACGTTTTCATATTCTGCGGCGCGCGGGCCATTATAGGATAGGAGCATCCGCTTAATTATCTTGATCTGTTCTGGCATAGGAAGCGGCGTCTTATTATGAGTATCCTGGTCTACCATCGAAACAGTGTTGACCAGTCGGAGTTTGAATCCAACCAGTTGGTCGTCTATTACTTCCCATACGGACAAAATACTTCCGTCAAAGTTTCGCGCCGGGTCATAGCAAAAGATAAATTTCCGTTTTCCTGTGTCGTTATAAAACACGGGGAGATATGGTCTGCTGTTCCGTATGAGCGCGTCCATCTTAACAATTGAATTTTCGCCAGCATCTTTGCGGAAACGATTGAATAGTTCCCTATCCGCAAGATCTGGATCTTCATCAATTTCTTTCTCGATTTGCTCTTTCGTCAGGTGCGATTTATACGGATCGCCATCGACGGTAGAGTAGTTCAAAATTGTGTTGACGTTAAGATCGCACACAAAGTAATTAGGATCACCCATAAACATTTTCTTAGCAAACGATCTATATTTCTCGTAAAACGGATATGTCACGTCGCCAGCAGATGATGCGTAGAGCAGTTGTAAAGGCATCTGAATAGGATCGATCCTTTGAATTTTGTTCACGCCCAACCCGAAGCTAGAGTCAACGTTGATAAAGTTTTCTGTAACCGACATCTGCTCAGCCGTCTGCCACGCCGTTTCATCGTACAAGACGGAGCCGCGCTTGCCGCGCAGGGCGTCTAAATTTGAGGATAGGGTAATCATCTCTGAGTTGTTGAAAAGATGAAACGAATGCCCAGCGGGATTGTGTGAAAATCCGGTTTCACTATTTGCGGATTTCTCTACTTCGGCAGCAAATAAGTCCGTGCATGTTTTAAAATGGGGGATTTTTTGAAGTGCGAGATCTTCGAGCTTTTTAAACGTCTCAATAGACTGAGCAAGCGTCAATGCGCTAATGTAAACTTTGTAGTTTGGAATAAGCAGCAATTTTGCCTGATAATATACGGCAGCAAGCACGGTTTTACCCGCTCCACGACAACAAAGCCACAACACGAATGGTCGCGCCCAACTGTTCATCAGACACCATTTCTGGTAATCAAAAAGTTTAACGCCAAAAAATTCTTCAATGAACCATATGGGATTTTTCCTGCCCTCACTAATGACTTTTGTGAATTTTGAATATTCCTCTAGTTTCCGCTGGGACAGTTCTTTCTTTGACATAGGCGCATTTACATACATATCAACGCCTACCTTTTCTTCTTTTGTTCAAGATCAATCAATCTGTTTTTCGCGACGCGCAATTCTTCTCTGTTTTTTTCAAGTTCTGCCTGTAACTTTTGAATAGACTCGCGCTGATCTTTTACAAGGTCTGTATAATCATTCGCATCCCATGTTAATTGCTCAAGAATACTTCTGTTACTTAAATCTGCCACTTGCTTCATTGCATCCGAAGTGCTTATATCAAACATGTTTACTTTGATTGATTCAAAACCATCAGATTCCATTTCTTTCATCTTCTGTGTAAACGTGTTCCTGCCAGCACCGCTCGACTTGTTATAAGCAGAAGAAATATTATTATCTGCTGCCATTTTTGCGATAGAAGTGAGCAACGCGCTTTTTGTGGCGGAGAGGGTTTTGACACGGGCATCGTCTGGGCGTGATCCGAGCAATTCTTGGTTTAAGAACTCGTCTAGTTTGCGGCACTGAAGTTGCGATTGCGTGATTTGGATAACGCTCTGGATTTTGTGGCCATCCTCTCGAATGCCGTCTGCATCACAATACCCAGCAAGAATGTTAAAACAGTATTTTCGATCTTCCTCGCTCATTCCGCAGTTATCAAATGGGTCGTAGCCAACGACGGAAATAGAAAAGGCCATATTTTGCTTGTCGGACTTGCTCCATTTGGATTCACGTTCTTCTTTAACTTCGCTGTCTGTCTTTGATAATTCATCTCCGACGATAGTATTTGCAAACGTCTGATATTGATATTGTCTGCCGTTAAGCATGCGAATATAAAGGCCAACGTTAAACATGTTGTTGTTTTCGATTATTCCTTTATATGTAGAAGCATAGAATGGCATATCAAGGAGTGCAAGAAGAATTATAAGTGCAGTTTTTTCTCCATATCGTTGAGTATACTCCTGCATCAGTTTGTCTACGCATTCCTTACAAAAAAGGACCCGTCTTTCTGACAGGTTCCACATTTTTGTCCATTGACTTTTATAGAAGTTGTCCTCGCTTTTCTCTAGCATGCAGCATTGGCAGGTATACTTGGGCTTCTCTACTTTTGCAACTGGCTTTTTAATTGCTCTAGGAATAGCGGAACACTCCTTTCTCTTATTGATACTCCCCACGGCTAAAGCCGGGGGATTCTTGGTTCTACGAGCATTGCTCCCAGAGTCTTATGCGCTCTCCCCAAGCGTAACTTCCCGTGTGTCCCACGGTACAGCGCCTTATATCCCCATGCCTAAAGGCAGGGGTTTTACGGCGCGTCAACGATAAGTTCAACTTGTTCTGCCGTTAAAAAGGTTTGAGTGAATATGTCAATGTCCTTCTTGGGACGGTCAATGAACTCCATGGGATTTTCTGTGATTATTCTCTTCTTGCGAAGGAACTTGTAAAATGCAGATATTGAGGACATTCTGCGCTTCATGCGGCGGGAGTTGTTGCCGCCTTTTTTACAATAGAAAAGGAACTCGGTGATGTCGTCTTCGTCAAGATCCGTAATACATTGATTACCTTGATTGTCATAAATGTAGAGGAGCCAATGTTGTATATCATTGGTGTAGCCCTCGACTGTTTTTAGCGACAGTTCGCGAAGCGACATATCTACTTCATATTTCTTCCAAAGTTTCATAGTCTCTGGGTTGATTTTTGAAAGTTTTTCTACGTCGTAAAAACGTATCTTAGGACTCATCTCTGGCAAAACGACCCACCTCCTTCCATTAAACCATCGTATACAAAATATCCGTTATGTTTCTCTTATCGTTGAAAATGAACGATTGGCTTACGCGATTCGCGCCGTAGTTTTGCTCACACGACCAATCAGATCGTCCGCTGAACGTCGGTAAACGCCTTAGCGTCACATTACGCTCCTGCCTGACTGTCTCAGAATGCAGATGCGCTAGAAGAATTTCCCAATACTTCGCGCCACCCATTAGGTCGCTTGCTTCGTCCAGTACCACGTTGCCGGCCTTGTCGATTTTTGCATCGTGGGAGAACATCATAACGGTATTTCCAAAACGACGGTATTTGTTGGCGATGGGGGAGTAGTCCACAGTCACACGCCCGTCGCTGTTCTTAAACTGCGTGTACAGGTTGTGGACGAAGTAGAATGTTACTTCCTTGTCGTGATTGCTGGGGATATAAATAACATCCACGGGTGCAACCTCCGACAGTTTAGTAAGTGCGAATACCATGGTTTCAAATAATTCGACATACGCCTCGAATATGTGCTTCTCATTTGTCTGGGGAGTCCCCTTAAACGTCGTGCCGTTGATGCCGTTTGCGTTGAAAAGATCGTTACCCAGCGGGAAGATGATTTTGCTTATATGCTTGTCCTTCACGCGCTCGATTACATCGTCGATTACAGAGAGGAACATGTCCTTTGCGATTTGACAATTGTACTCGTTTCCCGTTACAAACTTGCTTGAGCGGAGATTGTAGTGAAGATCAACAATGGGGAGGAGCAAGCAATTGTCTCCGCTGCCGTAATCAGGAGTGACCTTTGAGTATTGGATGGGCTTTGGTTCAAACCCATCAAACCACTCTTTTATGGCATGTGGGCTAAGTTCATCTTCTGCGAATGGCTTGACTGTAAGCCGACTAGCGTACATGATCGTTCTGACCCCGCCCTTGGATGAACTGTGCCAGTATGTATTGCGATACCCGACAACCTTCCATTCCTTTGGAGAAAGATTGTGCGCTTGCAGAAGATATTCTGGAGTTATCTCATCCCCCTCGCAAACTTCAATCAGCCTATCGGAGACTCCGCTTCCGTCTGCCTTCTTCTCAAATACTTCGCGCTTGTTTGTTTCGATTTCCGACTGCTCGATCTCTACTGGGGCAACAATGTCCCAGCCAGCACCGATGTATTCATTGATGAGCTTTGCGCCCTTGCGAATGGTATCGCGACTCTCTGACGCGCCGAAATGCTCTGAGCGCATGTCGGTGAGGTCTTGCCATTCGAGGTCATCGTTATGCTGCTTCTCAAAAAGAAAATCCTTCTGTTTTAGAAGGAATTCGTTAAGCGTCATATTCTCCAGAATTATTCACCATCCTCGTCGGCTTCAACGTCGAGCCGCACAGAAATACTAATTCCCTCAATCCCGTCCCACTCTCGCAAAAATGCGTCTAGCGAATAGACTCTCGTCTCGTCCTTACCAATTTCAGTGATCGTAGAATCCTTGATACAGAGGGTGGCATTTTTATAAGATATAGACTTCGTTCTCTTAGCCATATGAAAATCTCCTTAAAATTACAATAGGATTTCAGTGGTGCGGTTGACACATACAACTCTACTCGTTTTGTTATTCTTGCTAATTTCGCCTTCTAATATCTTAGAAAATTCGACCTTGGAATCGTAATCGCCGTGAACGAGTGCAATTTTCTCGCAGTTCACGCTGGAATAATAATGGAGGAGCGATTCAAATTGGGCGTGGCTAGAAAATGAATTAAGAGATGTAATTCCGCATCTGTTTGCCACGGGCTTTCCATCAATCCTCAACGTCTTGTGTTTTCCTTCTTTGATTTTAGCGGCTAGAGAACCTTCTGTTGAAAAACCACAAAACATGATATGGTTCTGCGCATTTGGTAGGAGCCTGGCCGCCCAGCTTGTGCTGCGTCCTGCCTGCATCATTCCGCTCGACGCGAGTATCACGCACGGCGTACCTGAAAGTTGCCACGACTTAGAATCCGAGTAATCCTCAATACACTTGACGTTTTTCCAAAAAAGTGCCTGCTGATATTTTTCACGTTCATCTCCGTCTAGTAAATCCAAATAAGCTTTTGAAATTGCGACAGCCATGGGGGAGTCAATCAAGATCGGCACATTGAATGTCTCGTCGTTTCCAAATATTTCATGAAGCAGCGACAAAATCATCTGACATCTGGCATTGGCGAAGACGGGGAATAGAACTCTCCCATACCCTTCAACAACCTTGTTCTGGATTATAGACTTGATTTTCTCCAAATCCTTCGCGCGATCTTTCTTCCCAATAGTACGTATCGGATCAGAGTATGTCGTCTCACCAATCAACAAATTGCACTGCTCTATTGGCTTAAATTCATTGACATAGTAATTTTTAGTTGTCGTATTCCCCAAATCAGACGTATAGGCAATCTTTTTCACAAGCCCATTCTGTTTGATGAATATCTCAATCTGCGCAGAATTGAGAATGTGTCCAGACGGGGTGAATCTGAACGAGATGTTTTCATCCAGCTCATGAATTACGCCGAAATCATACTCCGTCCAATGTGCCATCGTGTTCTCAACGTCGGAATCGTCATACAGCGGCTCACAGAACTTGCCTGTTCGCTTTTCGATAAATTCAGCATCCTTCGCCGCGATGTGTGCGGAGTCTTTGAGCAGAATCTTACTGATCGTAGCCGTTCCTGCTGGCGCGATGACACACGCGGAAGAACCCTTCTTAAATAAGCGTGGTATTAGTGAAATATGGTCTGCGTGCGAGTGGCCGATAAAAATATAGTCTATCTGCCGTGGCTTGAAGCCCATATCCGCAGCGTTTTTCTTATATAGAGCAAGAGGGGACTCGCACGATTGTGCAAGCCCACACTCTAATAGGATTTGTTTGGTTTCTGTTTGGATGTGGACGCAGGAGCCTGTTACTTCATGCGAGGCATGACCGAC
>Ga0116171_10003741_pt1 | contig 13961 bp, 27 predicted proteins | sample AD_JPNHW2_MetaG_FD_89798 | JGI IMG/M metagenome (GOLD analysis project Ga0116171, IMG submission 89798) | Active sludge microbial communities of municipal wastewater-treating anaerobic digesters from Japan - AD_JPNHW2_MetaG | ecosystem: Engineered > Bioreactor > Anaerobic > Digestate | place...
GCGTTCATGTTCTTTCTCCAACCTTTCTTTCATGGGTTCTATTAGTGATTGTTCTGGTGTTTTTATTTCCTCGAAGTATAAAAGCGACATGGCATTCCAGACAACTGCAGAAAGATGATCCTCGTCCTTCTCTCCATTTAGGTATTGCATCATGTGTCGCATCATTGACTGTTGATAGCGTGCAATGTCTGCATCGGTGGATAGAAGCTTCCAGTTGCCACGTCCATATTTCTTGAGTCCATTCATGTAATGATTTGCAATCCTCCTTAGTGAAGGAATCGGAATAAGCGTATAGTCAGGTTTGCCTTCTGCTGAGTCACGGTTTCCACCATTCTCATTGACGTGCATTCCATTGCCGGACGTTTTAACCTCTGTAAAGTCAATCATTGTTTTGCCCCAATTTTTGACCTAATATCGTCTATTGATTTAGATGACAAACGCATTGATTCAAGATTTTCACCCATAGCTATTGCATCACTTGTTTCTTTTACCAAATCTTTTATCTTGTCCATGTTTGATAATACTGCATTTGAATAAAACTCTTTTGAACGCGGGAAAAGTTCAGAAAATCTTTTTTGAAGATTAAGAAGATTATCTGTGCTTATCGATAGTATTCTGCCACCCAGATAAAAGTATGTCCAGCCTTCGCCCGTATAGTCTATCTTTTCTGGCTGAAATGAAAGCGGGTTTTTAATCATGCAACCATCAATAAGCGACAGCCTTCCGTCAAAAAAGTTTACAACAACAATTGAGTAAATGCTTCCGCTAAGTTGTTCAAGGTCTCCAATATAGTATAAGTGATTTGGGTCGCTTGATAGATGTTTTTTATTTAGTAGATTTATGAACATTATGGTTCTCCTTATGATTGTGTTAGTACCTTCGTTTCGAGGCAGTATGTTGCAATTAGGAATGCTTCTGCTCTGTCATGCTTGCAGATGTTATGGTCAAGTCTCTTGTATTGAAACAGTCCTGCGTCTGCTGGCGAAAGATAACACGCCTTTTCTACCGAGAGTTTCTTCTTGCCCTCATAGGTTGACTGAGATGATGTTAATGCAAAATATCCCTTCCAGACTGGCGGTGAGATTCTGAGCATATTGAATCCAAGTGCAACCACAATTCCGTAAATTGTTCCGACTCCCTTTCCGTATTCAAATCCGGCATAGACTGTTTTTACTCCAGTGTCGCCATGTGGATGAGGGTCTTCCGTCATTACAATTGATGATGCGGGATTGAACTGGCGCAGGAACTCAACTATCTTAAAGATGTTGATGTCGTTTCCGAGCTTCTCAATGTCATGAAAAGCAATTGTTTTGCGGGTGCCGGCATCAATAGCCCACAAGCATCCTGACTTTCCTGGGTCAATTCCAATTACAGCGTACGGCATTAGATTACCCTTTTTACTGTATAGGATTTAATTGACTGGTCTATGAGACGACAAATACAGTCGGTCATAGATGTGCCGGTTGCGTGCATCAAAAACTCAATGTGCTTGCGGTGGCGTGGTAAGATGTAAATTGTTGTGGCTATCTTGTCTGTTCCGGTGACGTATTTGCGTCTTTTTGCTTGCTGTCTTAACATAAGTTCTCCTTTGTTAGATTCAATGAATCAGGAGTTTATGTTTTCTGTCAAGCATTATTTTGATGGCAAGGCGCAACGTTATGGCAGAAAAAAACTTGCGAGCGAAAACTACCTCAAATCTTCGCTCGCAATCTAATCAGAATATGGCTGGCTTGCTAACTTTGTTCCGGTGGAACTACCGTCTCTTTTAGTCTTTCATCTTGGGATTTCATGCACGATTCCTCTTCATCAAGGAACGGCTGTGCGGTCGCCTTGATTAGGAAAATAATCAACATTGCCGGGGTTGAAAGAATTACTGACGGAACTAACAGAATTACGAGGACAATCAACATAATTGTCCTAAGTATAATTGAAATTATTCTCATTTGTTTTTCTCCATTGTCGCAAATGTTCCTTCATCTGCGTCAGAATTTGAATAGTTGTCTGAGTTTGGTAACGTTGCACCACAATGAGGACAAATTACATGCTTTACTCCGGTCTTGTCAATCCAAATGTCACGGTAGCAAAGCAGGCATGAACACTGATAGCTTGTATCACTCATCGTCGCATCCATCATCAACGTTAAAGTCATTTTCGTCTAATTCCTTTTTGCAATTTGGACACAATAATGTCTCCTCATCGTTTATTTCATCATAGTTCTTGTTTGCTCGTACATTTTTTTGACAATGTTTACAGTAATAAACTATCATCATATCCTCGTGTTGAATTCACACCTTTGGCATTCATCAAAGCATTTTGTATTGATTACGCTTTCAGAAAACATTCCTGCCGTGGTATCTGTTGCTACGTTGAACGAAAGCCACTTAATGTTATACTTGGAGCATGCAAACTCAGTTACGCCTTCATTTGTGTCTGCATGTTTGCTTACCGAAAGATAGATGCAGGTCGGCTGTCTCATTTTTATTGACCGGCAAACTTGAGTAGTTGAAGTGCGCGCTTCTTGGTTTTCTTGTTTGACCTGGCGTGGTTCTTTTTAAGAATTCGCTCTGATGTGTTGACCATGATTTCACGCTTGAGTTTTCGCATGTAGCTCATCATTTCCTCCCTTTTAGGTATTGTAAGTAGCTCATTTTTATGCGGATATTTTTACAGTCCTCAACCTTCTCTACGCTCAGGTGTTTTTTGATTGAGTTTTTTCTGTGAGGCTCATCATAGTTTTCCTCGAGATATTCGTTTATGCTTCTGTTTAGAAAGTTGTGAGTTGCGTCAAGGTTGTGTTCCTGCGGGAACTGGATAATTTTGACTTCTTTTTCTGGAGGCTCAGGAACAAACTGAGATGTAATGCTTAACGCTATTTGAGGCTGTTCATATTGAGTGGTTGTTTGTCTTGTTATTACCTCTCTATGGTAGTAAATCCAGCCACCAGGAACACGCAAAATCCAGTCAACCCCAAACTTGACATCGACCGATTGACCTATTTTCATTTCAAGTAGTTTAGATTGTGTCATTTTGTTTTTCCTTCCAACACTGACATCCATATTTTTTGTTAAAGTGTTTACAGTCGTCCGTGTTTTGAATAAATCTTGTTTCGTGACAGTATAATTGAGTAAGGTACTCGCGAAAAATATCTATCTTATCCATTGGAATACCGGTTCTTTTAGAAAGTTTATCGCTACTCATGTTTGACAATACCTTGACACTATCATTAAAATGTATTATTTGCGCCAACTCATACTCCTTTGGTGCAGTTTCATAAACTAAATAAGTCAAGCTCAGCCTGACCATTTTTGCCGTTCATATTTGGTCGTTCCATGTATCGTAGTCCTTCTGGAGTTATGCCGTGCAATGACGGTTTAATAAATACAGACAATCTGTCTCTCTTAAATCTGTCAACTAATTTGTCGTACCACGTCAGGTCAGGAATACTTGGATTTTCACGTTTGCCGGTTTCATCACCAAGAATCAGCCAGGAAAACCGGTTTATTGTTCCTTCGATATCTGTATGTCCTTTTATTGGTTCAACATTCAGGAGCCAAGTCCTGTTGCTGTAAAGGTTTTCACACGATATAATGCCGGACGTTCTCGTTATTCCACAGATTACGTTATCTGGAAAGTCATATTTTGAGTAAATCTCATCACTGCCTTTTGTTAAGAGGATGAAAACATGACTTTTAATCGAACCTTTCATTCGCGAAATAATAGCCTCAATCCATTCCGGTTTCCAGAACTCAATGTCGCTCATTGAGTTTACAAAGATGAACTTTCCTGAGCCCGGAAATGGTCTTGCGAGATTCTTTTCTATCAGAAATGGCTCATCGAAACTATGAGTTCCTGCATGCTCGCATTTCGGGAAGATTGAGTTGCGGGCATAACAGTAAGGGCAGAGACGTCTGCATCCATAAACAGGATTCCAGACATCATCCGCCCAGTGTATCTTAGTTCCAGACATTCTACCTGCGATATAGTTTCCATACCTCGTCAGAGAGGTTGAGAACTGTATTAAGATAGCTTGCTGAAATCTTGTCACCAACCCTAACAACATCTTCCCACGTTGATGAGTCACTCCACAAGCAATATACGGCAAAGTCATTTGCTGAGCCTTTCTTGGCTACCCATTTAAGGATTCGTGGCTCGTCAATTCTTGTCACGAATATGCCATCTTCATCACAGTTAGCAAGACCGCGCGCAAATACTTCATCATCCGGCAACTGATTAAACTCATCAAGCGTCATTTGGTGTTGCGAAATTTGCAGATGTATCTTATTCGGCATTTTCATTGTAATCCTCACAGTCACAACAACAACATGAGCAAGTATCTTTCTTCAAGCTCATCATCGCGAAATGCAAAGCGTAGGTTTTCTTGGACGAATGTCTTGCTTCCATAATTGCGCTTGTTGTGTTTGATGATATTAGCAATGTCCGTGAGTGTGCTAACCTTCATTTGTTGCTCCTTTTTTACTTTTTGTTTGGTTCGAGGTTTGAAAGAAAGAATATCAGGTTTGTTATTTCCTGCGAAAGCGATTCTAACGTCATAGCTTTTGCTCCCTCATAATCCATGTGACAGCCGTTGCTTGTTTTTCCGTGAGCAAAAAACTTTACTTCCATTTGTGTAATGTTTCTGTTAATTGTAGTCCTCATTGAATCCGCTATGTTGTTATTTGTGATTTCAATTCTGACCCTGCTATCAAACTCAAAGAAACGTTTGACGGCAGTTATTATCTCATTCATTGTCATCGTTTACCTCCATTATTGAATATGTATGACTGTCATAGCTAAATGATTTATAGTAGCTACATTCTTCGAGTGACTGCAAAAGGTCTGACACAATCCTTTTTGCAAACCCTTGTTCATCGTCTAATTTTGATAACCAATTTATACCCCAATGAGCAAACTCACGCCTGGCATCATCTTCTGTCTCGGCAAAAATTGGGATTCTGTCAAAGGTTATGCAATCTCCACCATCCTTTTTGTCAACAATATGAAACGTTTTCATTTTTTGTTTACCTTTTTAAGGATTATTGAATCATCCAGTTCGACCTCTTTTAGGTCTGGTGAGAGCCTCGACATATTAAACCAGCCTTTTTCTGGCAGGATTGTGCAGATGCCAAGATTGCAACAGATATTGGAGTAGTCATCACGTTCCCATTCACGACCAAGAGCCTTGAGTTTGTTGTTTAGTATCAAGCATTCTCCACGTGCCCTTTTACCGCAAGCAAACTTGTACTCCAGTCCATCATCTACCATTCCATTGACCACGAGCATCTGATATATGAATGCCTTCGTTTTCTTGGCGTCAGGAAGGGTCAGAAAGGCTCGTACAAGCATTTCCCAGATTAGTGAGTCCTCTTCCATGCTTTCATCTTTGATGCGGTTTTTTGAGTACAATTCAGTGTATTTAGAGTCAACAAACTCAATTATCTTGAGTAGTTCAAACTCCGTAAACTCTGTATTGCAAAACTTGATATGCTTCTCAACCGGTATTTTCATCATTATCCTCCTGCAATTATTCCGGTATAACTGAACTTTTCATATGTATTGCGTCCAAATTGCATGAATCCTGATACATATAGCTCACTCTTAGCTCTGGTCACTCCAACGTAGAACAGGTTAAGTTCCTCTTCATCTTCGCCATTCTTGTGTGGCAATAATCCATCCACAACGCCGGTCAGGAAAACAACATCTGCCTCAAGACCTTTGGAGCCGTGAATTGTTGAAAGAGATATTGCACGCTCACCATCTGCAAGCAATCGAGGACGTGAAATTGCCTCAATAAACTGGTTAAGTTCTTGCATATTTTTGCATGGTGCCGCGAACTCTTCTATGCCAATCAGGTTATCGTAGGCAGAATCAGAAAAGTCATTTTCATCACTTTCTTCGACAACCTTCGCGACATAATGAAAGACATCCTGAATTGTTTTAAGTTCAGTAAATCTTTCGCGCAAATACTTAATTTCCATCAATGTATCAGCCGTCTTGGCATCGTCCATAAACTTATTCTCATTCTTGAATGGACACATGTCTGCTTCCTTCATCTTGCGTGTAATGGCGTACAGTCCCCATTTGTTATTGAGAAGTGGTTTTAGATTCATAAGGCATGAAATCTTGGACGTCTGAATAAGGCTGTCATACTCAAACGCAAGTGAGCAACAGGCAAGGGCAAGTTTGGCTTCCTTCGTTTGAAAGATTGACGTATTCTGATTGATTGAGAACGGTATGTTTTCCTGCAACATGATTTGCTGATATACAAGTGATTGTGCATTGGTTCGATACAGTATTTTAACCGAGCGTCCGGCATTAAACTCTGCAATTGCTTTATCGCAAATATCTCCAGCCTCGTCTCTCTGATTGACAAACGGTGACAGTGTAATAAGCGAACCAAGCTCGGTATTTGCCGTGTCAATAATTGTCTTATCAATATACTGGGCAATCTTGTTTCCGGCTTTACATACTGCATCGCAACAACGATAGGTAGTCGGAAGATTGAATATAGTTGCGTCAGGATATTCTTTCTTAAAGTTCTTGAGAAACTCAGGCGAACTGGCACGAAATGAACCATAAATTGCTTGCTTTTCATCTCCCACAATAAACAGATTTTTGTACTTTCTGGCAAGCAATTTAATGACGTCAGTTTGTGGCGGGCAAAGGTCTTGAGCCTCGTCAACAAAGATGTATTTCCAGCGCTCCTGACGATTATCCAGTATTGACGGATTGTTGTTTAGAATCTCAAAAGCCTTGAGTGTCATGTCGTCAAAATCAATCTTGTGGCAATGTTCCTTCTTGCGCTCATATTCAAGTGCAAACGAAAACAGGTTCTTGTCACCGAAAAACTCTTCTAAAAACTCAGGACTGTTTTCCAGCAAATCATAGTAGTCGGTAAACTTGTTTTTTGCGAATCCAATTGCGCCAAGATAACGGTTTGCTCTGTCAAAATCCATCTTGAGGTCTTTCAGGATATCGAACGCAAAACGAAGCTGACCACCTGCATCAAGAACATAATATCTCTTTTTTCCGTGCTCACGGATAATCTGTAGCATTACCGAGTGAATTGTACCGACCGTCATTAGTGAACCAGCATTTCCAATTCGCTTCTTGAGTTCGTTCGCGGCATCGGTCGTAAACGTGAAAACAAGCATGTTAATTGGATTTATTCCCTTTGCAACACAGTCCTCAATCTTCTTTGTCAACGAGTATGTCTTGCCGGTTCCGGCTGAGGCAGTCAGGGCAATTCCACCAGATATTGGTGCTTTATTAATTTCATCCATTATTGACATTTATTCTCCTTCCTTATTTGAAATATATCTAATTGTTTATTAGACAATTTAATGCTTAGTCTTAGATGTTCTTTTCTATGACATTTTTGACATAAAGTAATGCCATTATTTACTTCAAACCTTAAAGATTTATCGACGCTAAATGGTATTATGTGGTGAGCATTAAGATTCCCGCCTGTACTATCTCCGCATTTTTTACAAGTATAATTGTCTCGCTCGAATATAGATTTTCTCCAACTTACATACTCATCTGAGCCTCTATCCCGGAGATACTTACTAAGAATTGGATTCCAATTTGGATTATTTTCTCCTATAGGTTCGCAATGCAGATTTTTGACCAAATGTAAGATAAAATGACTTCATTTCTATTCTCCAGTTTCAGGAATTGCTGGAATTGTCATCCAGAATGAGGGAAAAACTTCATCCCTGTTATCGCTACGTCTCTGCGCGTTGATTTCGTCCAGTTGTTCAAAACTGAAAACACAAACGCTGTCGTCAATTACCATCAAGCAAATGTTATGATATACCGGTAAATGCTCGTGTGTTTCGCCACTGATTGGCTCGTATTTGTTCCATTGTGATTCTTTCATTTTATCTTCCTTTTATTCTGTGATATGCAATAACGAGTTGCGAGAAATAGTTAAGCACCATTGACCTTAGCATGTATTTCTCTTCGAGGAACCTAAGATACAGTTCCCAAAAATCGTACATTATGAAATGCTCATCAATCAGGTTGACTGCATCCGTAATGTTTCCATTTCCCATATTATCATGTATTTCGGAAAGCAATTCATCCTTTAACATATCTCCACCGCCTGAATTGATTCAAACGGATTTTCATTCTCATGCGGAAGCTCAGCAATCATCCTGGAAACTTCTGCTTCGGATACAGATTCATCAATTTGAACCTTCGTTACATAATCGATAATCTTATTTGTGACAGAATTGATTTCACGCTGTATTATTTCTGATTGCTTACGAAACTCAAAAAGGTTATGGTTGTCTATCGCTTGATTGTTTTGAACTATTCCCTTCATAAGCGACAACTGAATCGAGAGAGAGTTAATCTTCTCAAAAAGTTCCCTGTTTGATTGAACTAAATATCTCATTTTTCGGTCTCCTTTCTGGTCATGTATTCGATTACCTTCTTGTTGATTTTGACTCTCATGGCTTGCTGTTTTTCGGAAAGCCACTCAAACTTTTTGCGACATGTAGAGAGCAAGAATCCTCGTTCCCATTCTGTGATTATCTCATGCTCGAAAAGGTACTCAATAAACTTTTCGTCCAGATATGATTTCTCATCCTTAACAATGAGCGCATAGGACGCAAACAGTTTTTGTGTATCAATTCCAATAAACTTCTGAACACAGGACGAGCCAACGATTGTCTCATTGCCGTTCTTTTTGTTATGAAGGACGCAAAGATTGTTGATTGGGGAATGTCCGCACAGGCAAGTGTCGTCACCTTTATAGATTGCCTTCAAAAACCACTCTAATTTGGCTTCCTGAAAACTATCGGCAACGGACATTTCTACGATGCGCTCCATTAGCTGGAACTCGTTTTTAGTTGTTTCTTTCATTTTGTTTTCACCTTTTCTCCTTACCTTTTGTGCGTTGCCTTCTTTTTAGTTTTCGAGCAGGAAATGTCTCGTCACAGTAATAGCCAATGTCGTTCTTAGACTCTTCCTCAAGTCCGTAAACTCCGTAATAATGAATCTTAGCGTTAGCACCAACATAATCTGCAAACTTATATCCAATAAGTTTTAGCCGGACATTAAAGCACTTACATTCTGGATTCGTGCAGACTCGTGGAAAGTCTGAGCCAAATACTCTTTTGACACGCTTATGGCAAAGGTTGCACCTGCATAAACTCCTGTTTATCATTTGACACTCTTCTTTGCTCGTCTTTTTTTAGCTACCTTTTCCGAGCTTTCTGTTTTTTTGTATATTGTGATTGACTGTTTTTGCTCGTTGCTAAATGTAAATAATTTGCATACTCCGCGAGAGCAAACATAGCATAGCAGTTTTTTGCAGAAAAAGTTTTCTCTTTCTGAATCGTTGATGTGCGTTAGACATGAGTTGACGCAGTTTTTGCAGGTTTTTGATTTCTTGCGAAAGTTGTGAATGACTCTGTATAGGTTTTCCGTTTTAGTCTTTTTTACACACATCAGAACGTACCAACCTCTAAAAACATTCTGTCTTGAGAAAGCTCATCATCGAAATCTTCCTCCGGCATTTCTTGATTTTTGTCTTGCTTGATTTCGGTATCTTCTATTGGCTCTTTCATGCTGATTCCTCCATGAACTCCGTTATTTTTGGAAATACGATTGTTGCATCTTTTGATGTATGAAGGTTTGCGTCCCTTATTACCTTGAATGGCACAAAGTAGGATAGATATGGAATAAAGCCAAGCACTAACTCAACCTGATTATTTCCAAATCTGTGTTTTGCGAGCAAAATCCTGTTTACATAAAGTGACGAAATTGTTTCATTCTTGAATGTTGTATTCTTGATTTCAACAGCCCACTCACGATAAACAAATATGACGTGTGTGGCGTCCTGTTTCATTGCAGATGAGCCAAACAGCCGTTCCAGTGTTGGTCGATGCATTGTTGCTCCGGTAGCATCTTTTGGTGCAGTATTTAGCTGAGACAGAACGATGGTGTGAGTTTCCATGCGTCCGGCAATTCGCTTTTTAAGAAATCGTGATGCTTCTCTGTACTTTTGATCCTCACGAACCTTTGCTTCTTTGACTTCTGCGAGTAATTGAAGGTAGTCAACCACCACGAGGTCAAGTCCGCCACTAAGGTTGTAAAGTTGACGACACTTGTTTTCAACGTCCTTTAGCGTGTCAGCAGTATAATCAATGTAAAAATTTGGTGCAACCAGGGCGACACTTTTCTTAAATGCTTCGAGCATCTCAATTTTTTCTTTGGGTGAAATTTTTGTCATAAAATGTTGCATCGTAATGTTATTTTCGATACAGCATAGTTTGGATAGCATCTCACCCTCAGACATTTCGAGAGAAAAGAAAAGCACTCGCCTGTGAGACCATACTTCTTTTCCGGCATCATTTAATAATGGTTTGCCGGTGTCGAGGTCGATTACCTTCTTTTTCTGTTTTGCGATGTTCCATGCAATTTGCAGGGCAAGTGACGTTTTGCCGTGACCAGTATCTCCAGCTATGACTGTTTGATTGCCTGGCGTAAACCACACGTAGTCATTTAGCGCATGAATGTTTGGATGTATTACTGACTGGTCGCCTTCATCGGATGCCTTGTTTTTCTGTATTAGTGTCTCAGCTATATCCATCAATGAACGTGGCTGTTTACGGTCTCGCTGTGTAAAAAACGAGTAGAAGCTGTTTACTATTGATTGCAACTGTCCGGCTGTAGCCTTTCCACCTTTAGCCTTCTCAACAATGCGAGTTCCCATGTCCAGATATTTTTCAACCTGGAACTTGTCGAGGATTATGTCCATATATGAGTTAAGGCACGAGATGTTGTCGTTGGTTCTGAACTCTTTGATAGCCATCAGCTCTTGTCGATGCTCACCGGTTCGAGGATTAAGCAAGTCAAACACAACCTGACCTGTCGAATCTCGATTTACGAGCATGCTATTCTCAACGGTAATTTCGTTTATCTCGTGGTCATTGTCGTAAAGCCACTTGATATTTCTCCACATCATTTTATAGCGAAGTTCCGTAAAGTGCGGTTCTTCAAGATATTTATCAGCGACCTCCATTGCCTCGGAGCCATGATTGAGGATAATGGAAAGAATGGCTCGCTGTGCCGTACTGTAAGTAGTGTCGCCCATGTTGCTTTTACTCCACTGTGATGATTCCTTCTAACTCTTCTTCGGTTTGCTGATGCACTTCCGGTATGTTAGAGTGACGCTCAGAAATCATCTTGTTTTTGATTTTCTCGAAAAGACATGGCTCTCCTGCTGATTTAGGTGTCGCACATGTCGATATAGATAGATTCAATACTCCAGACCAGAACTTGTCTCTGATTGCGAAGGCAAGAACCTCAACGATGGTGTCTATAAGTTCACCCCGTTTTAACAGTCGCCTTATCTGAGTTTCTGCCGGAGTAGGATTTCTTTTGATTGACATTATTGAGGATACGCTTACGCCAGACTTGACTTTTTCATTAAAGAACCAGTCAACGACCAACTTTGGAATCTCTTTCTTGTCATCAAGATTGTTGAGTTTCGCAATTAGGTCGTTGACCGAGTTCCTAATGTCACTTCCTTGCTCCGAATCATGCTCGATGGCAAGAAAATATCTACCACCAGTTCCGGCAGTAAAGTGAACAATCCGGTACGGAACTCCCTCAATAACGAGTTTTGTTCCAATTTCCATTTAGGTTATCCTTCTTCTTTTATAAATATCTTTTTTGTATTTTTATTACTGTGAATAAAGTTATGACATTTTTTACACAATAATACTAAATTACTTTTTTCCAATCTATGCTCTTTTGCCTTAAATGATATTATATGATGAACGTGAAATATACTTATGCTTAATTTCTTTTTCCCGCATAATTGACAGGTTGCATCATCTCTTTTATAAACATCATTACAGATATTTTTCCATATAGATAGGCTATAAAACTCTTGTCTTTCTGGAGTTATTCCGCCTCTCCAATTTGGATTATTTTCTTTTACTGAAAATTTATATCTGCAATCATTTGAACAAAATAGCATGTTTTTTTTGTTTGTGATTCTTTTCTATTAAATTCTTTGCCACAAAATGCGCAAATACAATTAACTTGATTTTGTTTTGCAATATTTGAACATTGTTTTGAACAATACTTACCCCTATCTTCTGCTTTTCTGGATAATACTCTATTAAATTCTTTGCTGCATATTTGACACCTTACAGTTTCAGTATTTTTATTTTTTGAGTATAATACACCAGAACATTTTCTGCTACAGCATAGACATGGTGCTCTTTTTAAATTATATGCTTTTACAAAAAATGTTTTTTCACAAATTATACAGATTTTTTCTATTCTATGTTCATAACTTAATCTACAATCTTTGGAGCAGAATATGCCATATTTGCCAGTTGATGCAAATGCAGCAGAATAGAATTCTTTCCCACAATGCTTACAAGTTCTATTGTATTTGCGCTCTATCATTTTATCTACCTATGCTTATTTGTCCAATTATCAATATCAATCTTATCGAATCTATGATATTTGCCAACTTTACGAGATGGCATTCCAGACTCTATAAGCCTATATACCTGTCTAATTGACACTCTAAGATATTCAGATACTTCTTTGACTGTTAATAATTTTGCTTCCATTTTATTCTCCTTGTGTATCAAGAATACACAGCGTCATTTATTGTCAAGTTTTTTCTCATATTCTTGCCAGAAATTGCAGAAGTTTCTTACAGAGCAAAATGATTCGCATCTGGTTGGCTCAGCCTGACGTTTCTCAATTGTAAACAGGTCTGAGGCTCGCTTCATGGCTTTCTCTCCATCCATGCCCTTCGCAATGTCCTTTGAGGCAATCTTGTAAACTTCCTCATCGAGCCACTTTTTTGCTCCGGAATATGAATATTCAACCTTTGATGCAACCTTATTACCGATTTTCTTTACGGCAAACGTGTCATGACCTTGCCAGCGTTCCTCTGGAGTACAGATTGGAAGCGAATCATCATCAAGAAGGCTATACTTTTCAAGCTCACCAACCTTCGACTCAATCATCTGTTCCACGATGTCAAGACCGAGCAATGGAAGGTCAAGGGTCTCAATTTCATCAGGATAACCGGACTCGAACTTTGCCTTTGACTTGGAATAGTCACGGAATATCAGGTTGATTTTGAGTTCATTGACTTCGTATCCTTGCTGTTCCATAAACAGCCGATACATGTTAAGTTGCTCAATCCAGTCTTGGGTACGTGAGCCTGGACGGTTTCTGTAAAGCCAAGTATAAACGGATGTAAACTTGTAGTCGTGCAATGTCTTGGTTTTCTTGTCATACAAGTCTATTCCACCGGATATTACTTTTCCTGATTGAGTGACATACCTGAACCGTTTTTCGATGAGGAATCTATCTTCCGGCAAGGTTGCAAGAAGTTTTCCAATACTTTCGCGTGACTGATTTCCGTCTGTTATGAATTTTGCAAACCCTGATTCAATTTCGGCAGGGTCTTTGCTGATTTTTCCCTCGTGAATCATGTCAAAGAACTCACGTACGCGGCTCAGTATTGTATCCTCCGCATCATGCTCATTTGCTCGCTCCAATACAGAGTGCATGGCAGAACCCATTAACATCCAGATTCGGTCAGACACATCTTCTTCCAGTTCATCAAAATGACGCTTCATGAGGTGAAAAACGCGCACCGGATTAAGTAAGCCTGTGACCGAGTAATCGCGAGACTCACCTTCTCCGGAATACCAGTTTTTCTGAACTGCCCTCAACAGAGCTTCATTGAGATTCTTGCGGTTGGTTATCTTCATTGTTTTCCGCTCCTTCGTTTTTGAACGTTTGGTTTATTTCAGATTGTGCCATAATAAACAGGTGATTATTTCTCAGGTCAAGCTCGTGGTTATCAATATCAATTCCGGCGTGAACTAAGTCAGAATAACTGATATACCTTATATCGCCTGAACGTCTCGGATTTGGTTTTCCAATATCCTCGTCAGCCGTTCCTATTA
>Ga0116171_10003743_pt1 | contig 13956 bp, 8 predicted proteins | sample AD_JPNHW2_MetaG_FD_89798 | JGI IMG/M metagenome (GOLD analysis project Ga0116171, IMG submission 89798) | Active sludge microbial communities of municipal wastewater-treating anaerobic digesters from Japan - AD_JPNHW2_MetaG | ecosystem: Engineered > Bioreactor > Anaerobic > Digestate | place...
CTCCTCTGTATCGGCTTGCGAAATACGATCGCCGATCCCAAGCAACAAGCCCTCCACAGAAATATCCTCATTCAATTCATCCCAGTGAAGCCCTGTGCCGCCGCCACTCATTTCAAACCGGAGACGCTGTTCAGGCAATGCATGCAGTAATCGAGGAAAGTAAGCAAGTGGAACCCCGAGGGAGCGGCCATCAGTCAGTTCCACCCACAGCGAATAATCATCGAACCATACTTTTTTTGCACTGACGCTATTCTCGAAAGTACTCATTCCACGATCCTTCGATCTGTTGAAAATTTTCAATGATGATATTGCGCACTTGCATTAATTCTTTTGCGCTCATTTGGTACGATCCGGCAAGCATGACAGCAGGTTCAAGCCAGAATTTGGCCGTAGCTTCACCTTTTCTGACATGAACATGCATTGGTTCAAGGGGATTGCCCTCATTCGAAAAAAAGAAAAAGTTGAATCCTCTTGTTCGCAGAATCACCGGCAAGGCAGCCTCTTTCTTATAGAAACCCTGTTTAAATGTATGACCCTGCAGATTCTCAAGCAAGAATAAAATAATACTACCACATCCAACCTCCCGGCATCAAATGCGATCACATATGGACAATTGTCTTCAAACATAATGGTGCGATCCGCCTGCTGACACCCCGATCGTTATCCATTTCCTCTGGTTTCCACCCCAATTTTACTGGAAAGTTGTGAGGTCAGGTAGTAATGAGTGCGCGTGGTGGGGAATAGCGGGAACGAGCGCGCGGGGCAGGAGGAAACGAGAGGCGGAGTTACTCTTCCCAGACTTTATCGATAACTCGCTTGATCTTCGCCTCATAGAGCGCGATCAGCTCGCGGCAGCCGTCGACGATCTTGCGCTCGGCCTCGATTTTGGTGACGATCTCGCGCTGGACGGAGAGACGTGGGAGAGGGATTTCAAATGCACTAATAAAAAATGCAGGGACACGCTGAAGCCCACCTGTCCCAGTCATCTGAATTTTTCCAGCAAGCAAAAACTTTTCTGATGATATATATGGATAAACAAATTCTGGAAGCACTTTGCTTGAACACCTTATCACATGCAGTTCACTGGAACCAAAGCCTATTCCATTAAGCAGCTTTCGGGCAATGCCACTTTTACCGTTTTCAAAACATGGGGTCACTTTTGCAATTAGAATATCATTTTCACGAAAATAAGTATATCCTTTATACACAAGATTTAGTTGGCTCTCTTTCCGGGGGATGATATCTTGAACCATTCCGATATCCTCCATGGGCAGAAATGAGACAGGAATGTCGGAGTTTATTGAAGGTATCTGAGATTTTTTCGGATTGATTTCGCAAACATCAGATAGTTTTGCCAATGTCCACGAAGGATCTAACTCAATCTTCGGTTTCCAGCTTTCCACGACCTGGCGGGCGCCGTCGATGATCTTCTGATACTCTTCGATCTCGGCGACGATTTCCCGCTGGATTTCGATGGGCGGCAAAGGTATCTGAATTTTTTCAAGATTACCCTTGGTAATATGGACTAGCCCAACTCCTCCATGCAAATTTTCTTCGATTACACTTACGGCTCGATTTAAAATCAAGCAGAGATATTCCTTATCACATCTATCATCAAACTCGACTCGGAAAATATGTTGATTTAGAATGCCTCTTCCACCTTGCCAAATATGCGCTCCGAAGGATGTGCCTCGTGAGCCCGACCAGGAAAATAAGAGATTGCCTTTATTCACTAAATATCGGTCTTCTACAGCACCAGAATAGTAATTAAATTTTGCTTCTTGATTGTTCAAATTTTGGATACGAATAATTGGAAGCCCTCCTGAAGATTGATCCTTCCAATCAGCAGGCTTAAACGCACGGCCATTTATAAAATCACAGATTTCCCCCAACCTCACCCTCTCCCACTTCTCCCCTCCCCTCCTCACCACCTCCCGGTACCTCTCCCCTGTCAGATTATACTCGCCGTTCTCCGCCAGCCGGCTCTTCTCCACCACCAGCGCTCCGCAGCCGGAAGCCGAAAAAGAGGCTGCTGAGCGCAGCGAGGCAAACCACTCCCGCATAATTCCCGCCGCCTCGGGCAGCTCGCTGCCAGCGACCTGCCGCCGCTGCGCCCCCAATCCATATCCGTCATTCTGAATTTTCAGAAAAAGCACACCTGATGCCTTGCGCGCCAGCCCCCGGTCGAAAACCAGAATCGAGGTCTTGACCCCGGAGTAGGGATTGAACACCCCGGCTGGCAGCGAGATCACTGCCACCAGGAAATTCTCCTCGATCAGATATTTGCGCAGCTGCCGGTAGGCGCCCGCTGACTGGAAAATGATCCCCTCCGGCACGATCACCGCCCCGCGCCCGGCCGGCGTCAGATGCTCGGCGATGTAATCGACAAAGAGCACCTCACTGCGGTTGCTCTGCACCGTGAAACGCTTGTGCGGCTTGATCCCCCCTTTCGGCGACATGAAGGGCGGATTGGCCAGGACCACGTCCGCATAATCGCTCCAGCGCTCCTCTCGGCTGAGGGTGTCGTACTCATAGATCTGCGGCTGCACGAATCCGTGCAGATAGAGATTGACCAGCGAGATCCGCACCATGTCCGGAGATATATCGTACCCCTTGAAATTGACCAGCAGCCGGTTACGCTCCTCCGGATTGAGCAGATCGCCCGGCCGCTTGCTGGTGTTGGCGTTGAGGATATGCTTGTAGGCGGAGACCAGAAATCCGGCCGTGCCGCAGGCGGGATCGAGGATGGTCTCGTGTTTTTTCGGGTCGACGATCTCAACCATGAAATCGATGATGTGCCGCGGCGTGCGGAACTGCCCGGCATCGCCCTGGCTTCCCAGCACCGAGAGCAGGTACTCGAAAGCGTCACCAAGGCGCTCGGAGTGGTCATAGCGGAACTCATCAACGGTCTTTAAGAAGAGCTTGAGGGTCTCCGGATCGCGGTAGGGCAGATAGGCGTTCTTGAAAATGTCACGGAAGAGCTGGGGGATGCCCGGATTCTGTGTCATCCGCGTGATCGCATCCGCATAAAGCGCCAGCATCTCATAGCCGCCGAGGCGGGGATTAAAGATCTGCGACCAGCCATATTTCTCATACTCGCCAGTGAAAAAAGTGGCCTTGCCGCCCATCTCCACGGCTTCGCGGTCCATGTCATCCATGAACTTGTAGATCAGGGCGATGGTGATCTGCTCCACCTGGCTCTTCGGGTCGGGCACCTTGCCGACGAGGATATCGCGGGCGGAATCGATCCGCCGTCTGGTCTCATTATCGAGCATCAAAACTCCATTCACTGCAGCTGGCCGGACCGGCGCCGGGCGCCCGGATGCCGGCCTCCATGGTAAACCTCATTATGCTGCGAACTGGTTCAGCGGCACATTGTCCTTGATATACTCCGGGATGCGCTTGCGCCACTCCTCCGGCAGTCTTTGGAAAGCCTCACCGCTGGGATTGACGTTGAGCAGCGCGAAATTGCCGCTGTCGACGATGCCGCGGAACTCGGCATCGAGCACATAGGCCTTGAAGACCGCACGGGCGTAATCGAAATACTCCTCCTGCGGCATATAGCGGCTGTCGAACTTGTCGAACTCGTCGTCAAGGACCTCATTGCGCGATTTGAAGTAGGGGATCATCCCGAACACCTTCTCGATGATCTCGCGCATCGGGATGCGACGGTCGACATGGAAGGCGGCGCGGAGCTTCTCCAGGGTAAAATACTCCTCCGGCCGGTTGAGGATGTGCCGCTCAAGGTGATCGAGGAGCGCGTCCCACTCCCCCTTCTCAAGCTTTTCGGCGATAATCGGATCGGCCTTGAGCCGCTCCTCGAATTTCTGGAAGTACATCCGGTCGATCTTCATCCCCTCCTCGCCGATCATCCTCTCGGTCTGGCGGGCGACAAAATCCGGGCGGCTGCTCTCATAGCCGGCGGCAGGCTGCGGTGGCTCATGGATCCGGCCTCCCGTGCCGCCCATCGGCACAGCCCGCACCTCGTCGTAATTGAATTTCTCCTCAAAATACTCGCAGATGGCGAAGAAATCGAAGAGCTTGAAGCGCTCCTTGCCGCACGGACCGAGACGCCGGCGCTGCTCCGGATCGGTCACCTCCTCGCTGAAATCGTGGATGCGCGTGCCGCGGCCCTTGATCTGGATGAAATCGGTCGGCGAGAAAACCGGACGCATCAGGGCGAGGTTGAGGAGGTCGGTGCAGTCATAGCCGGTCGTCATCATGCCAACCGTGACGCAGACGCGGCTCTTGCTGGTCTTGTAGGCTGGATTGAAATGAGCGGCTCCCGATAGTTTGTTGTTGGCGAAATTGATCGCGAACTGCTGCGCCTCAGGGATGCGCGAGGTGACCTGGATGGCGAAATCGGAGCGGTAGCGCCCGGGCCAGATCCGCTCCGCCTCCTCGTTGAGAAGCTGGGTGATCCGGGCGGCGTGATTCTGGCTGACGCAAAAGACGATCGTCTTGCCCATCTCGCCGGAGACCGGATCGCGCAGGGCGTGCGTCAGCAGCAGGGAGCAGAAAACGCGATTGGTCTCCTCAGAGAAAAACCTGCGCTCGAAATCGCGCTGGAGGTAGCTTTCCTCCACCTCCTCGCCCTCCTCATTGACCGTCTGCACCGCATAGCCCTCCTCCGAGAGCAACTGCGTGGTGATATCGGTGCGGGCGTCGACGACCAGGGGATTGACCAGATAGCCCTCGCGCACGCCGTCGATGAGCGAGTAGCGGAAGGTGGGTACGCCATTCTCGCAGCCGAAGGTTTTATAGGTGTCGAGGAGGATGCGGCGCTCGAGTTCGCGCGGATCGTCCCGTTTGGCGGCCTCGGTATCGAGGTTCTTGAGATAATCCCTGGGCGTGGCGGTGAGGCCGAGCTTGGCGCCGATGAAATACTCAAAGACCGCGCGGCTGTTGCCGCCGATGCTGCGGTGCGCTTCGTCGGAGATCACCAAGTCGAAATCATCGGCGGCGAAGAGGCGCATGTAGCGGTTTTTAGCGAGAAAGGTCTGGATGGTCGAGACCACAATCTCGGCCTTGCGCCAGTCATCGCGGTTCTCCTTATAGATGACCGTGTGATAATCGTTCTTGAGATAATTTCTGAAAGCCTTGGCGGCCTGATCTTCAAGCTCGAGACGGTCGACGAGGAAGAGGATACGGCGGGCGTTGCCGGTGCGGAGGAAGAGTTTGATCACCGCGGCGGCGACCAGGGTTTTGCCGGTACCGGTGGCCATCTCGAAGAGGAAGCGGTCCTTGCCCTGCCGGACCGCGCTCTGGATCGACTGGATGGCGGCGAGCTGATAGGGCCGGAGAAAGCGGAGCTTGTTGTGCTTGATGAATGCCTTGCGCCGGGACTCGTCGATCCAGGAGGGATCGCTGGCGTATTCGGGCATCTGGGTCAGGGCAATATAGTCGCTGCCGGCTGGCTCACCGGCCAGTTTTTGCCGATCAGGCTTGAATTGGGCTATGCTGGTGACAGCCCCGGGCGAGGGGAAACGGGTGATCAGCTGAGGATTGCCGCGTTCGGTGTCCCAGAAATAGTGGAGGTTGCCATTGGAGAGGATGATGAAGCGGCAGTGCTGGGCACGGGCGTACTGGCGCGCCTGCTCCTTGCCGAAGAGGGGATTCTTGTCACCGGCCTTGGCCTCGAGGACAATGAAAGGGAAACCAAGCTTATCGAGGAGAAGGAAATCGATGTAGCCGTGCTGGCTCTTTTCGAAATCGTCGCCCCAGGCGTCCTGGGTGAGGGCCGTGATTTTGGTATGATTCTCGAGGAGGATATTGGCTTTGGATTTGCCGTCGGGTGAATCGAAAAACCGCCATCCGGCTTCCTGGAGGAGTTGATTGATCTTGATCCGCGCCCTGGCTTCTTTCTCGGCCATATCGTTCCCGCCCGGTTTTTCCCGTCCATTTCGTGTTGGTTACGGCATAAAGATAGGAAAAAGAAGCAAGAAAACAAGGGGAAATATCTGGCAGCTGGCGCGGCGGAATACCGGGCTAATACCCCTTCACGCCGGGAGCAGCAAAGCGTCTCCGGCGCTCCTCAGTCTCTTGCGCCCACCCGGCTGCGCTGCGCAGAGTCGAGTGTGTCCGGTATCGCCTCTCTTGCGCCCACCCGGCTGCGCTGCACACAGTCGAGCGTGTCCGGTATCGCCTCTCTTGCGCCCACCCGGCTGCGCTGCACACAGTCGAGCGTGTCCGGTATCGCTCTGGTCACGCCATGATCGGCAGCCGGGTGCCTGGCGCAAGTTCGCGCAGAAAATCAGCGCAGGGCACGCACCGGATGCCATCGATCAGCAACCTTTCCTGGCCGCGATAGAGCAGAGAGGCTGTGCAGGAGGGATAATCCTGCCTGAAAGCTTTTAATCCGCGCAAATCTTCAGGACGCACCCGATCGGCATTTTTAACCTCAAATGCATGTATGCCGTCCTCGCCATAAAGGATAAAATCCACTTCCACTCCACCTTGCGTGTGCCAAAAGCAGATTTCGTGCCGGTTGCCTGAATAGGCATTCCAGGCTCTGAATTGTTGCGCGACCAATCCCTCCAGGGCAGCTCCTTCTATTTCCTCAGGACGATCCAGCGGTCCCGCCGGTCTGAGGGCGCGATAAACACCTGTATCAAAGAAATAAAACTTGGCATGCGAGATCAGGGCGCGTTTCGCCTTTTTGCTGAAGACTGGCACTTTAAAGGCCAGGAGTATGTCCTCGAGAATGCCGATATAGGATTCGACCACTTTGCGTTCCACCTGGCATTCGCGGGCAACATTGCTGGTGTTGAGAACAGAGGCGTGCGAGAAACTGGCGGCTTCCAGAAATCGCGAAAAGTTACCGACCTTGCGGGTAAGCCCCTCCAATTGCACCTCTTCGCGGATATAGAGGCTGATATAAGTGGCGAGCGTATCGACCGGCATCAGCGATGAGACCACCACTGGCAACATACCTTGATGCAAAGATTCCACAAAGGCTTTTTCCAGGGTCAATTCAGAGAGGAGAAACGGATGGAAGGTTCGCCAAAGCACCCGTCCGGCGAGCAAATCCGTGTCAAACCGTTTCAGTTTGCGGGCACTTGAACCAGTCAGGATAAATTGCCGGCCGCTTTTCTCTTCGATCAAACTGTGCACGGCGCTGAGCAGCTCTGGCACTTTTTGGACCTCATCGATGATAACAACTGACTTGCCGGGATTGCCGTGCACCAGCTCGATGATGCGCTCAGGCCGGGTGGCGAAAGTGCGAAAAACATCCGGTTTGAGCAAATCGATCCAGAGCGCATCAAGGTATTGATGCCGCAGAAAAGTGGACTTGCCAGTCCCGCGCGGGCCGAATAAAAAATAGCTTTGCCCCGGGGGGATGAACGATCTTGGAATGAATAGTTCCATATTACGCCCTAATTTGGAGTTATCTATTCCAAATTTAGGCAATATAAATGAAGAATGCAATTCAGTTTTTACTCGCCGGACGAAATTGCAGATATTGCGCCTGTCAAACACAAGTCTGTAACTTCGGGAGGTCTCAATCCCTCCGTGGTTATCAGGTCTGCATGGGGGTAAAATTCGGGGACGAAAGCCAAAACGACCGCAAGGTCGTAGTCTCAATCCCTCCGTCGTGATTAGGTCTGCTTGGGGAAAGCACTTCAACTCTCTCCCTTCGGGGAAATTGCCTGTCTCAATCCCTCCGTGGTGATCAGGTCTGCTTGGGGTTGAAAGAGAATAAAAGCATCTCCGAGAATTGCTGGAATAGTCTCAATCCCTCCGTGGTGATCAGGTCTGCTTGGGGACATCTCGGCATGCGGCGAGGCAAAGCGCAGGCCGCGGGACCCGGCCGCGAGGATCCACGCGGCCATCGAGGCGGCCTGGCCGATGCAGATGGTGCTGACCGGGGCCTCGATACACTGCATGGCATCGATCAGGGCGAGGCCGTCGAGGACACTCCCGCCCGGACTGTTGATATAAAGATCAATTTGCTTGCCGGGGGCTTCGGCATTGAGGAGCAGCAGTTCGGCGACAAGGGGATTTACGGTGGCCACGCTGATGGGCGTGCTGAGGAAAAGGATACGGTGGCGCAGAAGAGGATGGGATTCCATAGGTCGCTCCGGAGGATCGATTATGAGTAGGGCAGCGGGATGCGATGCTGCAGAATCAGGGCAAGGAATCTGGACATGGCGCATTAACTCCTGAATTCGTGTACGTCCGGGTCCTGGATCAGCCGGGCGGTGAGCTGGATAAAATTCTTATCCGCACCGTAGGCTTCGATATGGACCAGGAGGTGGTCCTTGCCCTTGACGATCTTGCGGCTGATGACCGTCAGGCCGGACTTTTGGAATTCGGCCGCGAGCTCCTCCACTTTTTCCGGCTTGAGCGGCAGGATGAATTCATAATTGCGGGTCTCGCGCACCAGGTCGATGCGGCGCTCGAAAAAGGGAAAGAGCCAGAGCACGACCAGCACCAGCGCCAGGGCGGAGGAAGCGAGCAGCAGCTGGCCGCCGCCGATGGCCATACCGATGGCTGCGGTCATCCAGATGATCGCCGCGGTAGTCAACCCCATGATATGGCCGCGGTCGCGCAGGATCACCCCTGCGCCGAGAAAGCCGATGCCGGTGACCACCCCAGCGGCGACACGCGCCGGGTCGCCGGAGGTGGCGAAACGCGGCGAGAGCATGGTAAAGAGCGCGGCCCCGGCGCAGATGAGAATCAGGGTGCGGAAGCCCGCCGCCTTGTCGCGGAACTCGCGCTCGGCGCCGATCAGTCCGCCGGCGATCAGGGCCGCAGCCAGTTTAACGAGATCGAATCCATCCATGGGCATCATGCCTTCCTCCCTGAAGCCTTTGGCCGGGAAGCCGCGGTCCGTGCGGCTGGCTGCGGCTCCGGTCCCGGCTCCGCTTCCGGCAGCCGGAATAACTTCGGGACAAAGCTCTTTTGCACCACGGCACCGATGATCTGCGCCAGCTCCTTGCGGCTGAGGCCAAAGACATTCTCGCCAATGTCGAAGAGCAGGTCGGTCTCGGCCTTGATGATCTCATTGTCGGAGAGGACGAGGCCGATGAGGTATTCGAGCATGCCATAGCGCTCGGCGGGATTCTCCGCGAGAATTGCCTTGACCGATTCCGCGAAAATCTTGTTGACATCGCCCTGGGCGAGGATGTGGTCGAAAAACTCCTTGGGGAAGATGGAGAATTTGGCGAGCACGGTGATGATCTGCTCCACCTCGAGAAGAGTGAGGTTCTTGTCGATGCCGGCGACGATGATGCCGGCGGCGGCGACGAAATAGGAGCGGTGCTTGTCGAGCTCCGAACTGCCCACGACCATGAGGATCCGGGTCAGCTCGCGGATGGCCTCGGCGAGTTTTTTGTCCTCCTTGCCCTGCGGCAGGCTCTTGTAAAGCCGCGACTCGGCGAAAAGCTGCAGGCACTTGATGCGCACCGGATTGATCGGGTGGCTCGAGGCGACCGCGTAGGGATTGGCCTTGAAATAGTCGAGCACCTTTTCCATCTCCGCCAGATAGACCATCGCGTCAAAAGAGATGCGGCTGGTGCTGAGTCCGGAGGAGAGCTTGATGAAGGTGTTGATGCACTGGTCGAGCCGGGGCGCGGCGATATAGCCGTAGCGGTCGGCGGTCAGCTCGGCGAGCTTGTCCCAGAGCTGGATCTTGTTCTGGAAGACGATGGGGGCGCGCTCGAAATCGGGAAAGACGAAGCGAATGATCTTTTGCAGCTGGGCGTTCTTGCTGATGAGGTGGCCGATCTCGTGGCCAAGGACGAAACGCAACTCGTCGTCGGCGAAGCGTTCGAGCAGGGCGGAATTGATGATCACCTTGTGGCTCTGGCTCTCCTCGAGGCGGGGATAGGCGAAGCAGTTGATGTCCGGCGAGTTGGAGACGAAGAACTCGACCTCCTCGGTGAATTCGAGGGTAGCGCGGACCTCCTCGCAGATGCGATGAAGGTCCGGCGCGAGGGCGGCGGTGATCTTGAAGCTGTGGCCCTCGAGCAGGGATTTGAGTTCGTCGTGATCCTGCATCACCCTGCCTTCGCGCAGGATGGTTTCGATGATGGCGCCGTCGAAGGATTCGTAGAGTTCCTGGCTGAGGGCGGCCTCAAGTTCGATGCGGATGGCGGAATGGTTCATGTCTTCTCCGTGAGATTAGAGCCAATGACTAAAGCGAGCCGAAGAGTAAATGCTCCGCAAAAAGATTCTGAAATCCCGGATCTGCCGCTGCCTCAAAGTATCCGGTTTTCGCTTGCAGTTCAAGGAGGCGGCGGGATTCTTTGCGGCTTACAACAACCATCTCCGCCCCTTTGCATGCGGCATTGCCGATGAACTTGATCTTCTCCACGCCGACCTGCGGCAGCAAACCGATGCGCAGAGCGGCTTGCGGCGAGAGGTACTGGCCAAAGGCCCCGGCCAGATAGATCTGCTCGAGGTCGGCGGGCGCCAGACCGGCGGCCTGCAGCAGCAGCTCGATGGACGTAGCAATGGCGGCCTTGGCGAGCTGGAGCTCGCGGATGTCGCGCTGGGTGAGGTGGACCTGACCGGCGAGGCGGACGGCAAGCTGATCCGGGAGGCTCCCTGCAGCCGGCTGCTTCCCGACCAGGGGATGTCCCGCCAGCAGCCGCCCGCTGGCATCGAGGGCGTCGGCATCGAGCAGGGCGGCGACGGCATCGATGAGTCCCGAGCCGCAAATGCCCTGGGCCTCCCCCCCGCCTATGACCCGGACCTCAAGATGGCCGGCAAACGGGCCCGCCGCTGCAGCGGAAGGCCGGCCGATGGCGGCGGCGTGCACCGGCTCCCCGCGCCACCAGACGCGCTCGATCGCTCCTGCGGCGGCGCGCATGCCGGCGCCGATGTGCGCCCCCTCGAAAGCGGGGCCGGCCGCCGCCGAGGTGGTCCAGACGCGGCCGCGATGACAGAGGAGGATCTCGCCGTTGGTGCCGATATCCACGGCCAGCCAGGTGCGGTCGAGACGGTCGGCGAGGGTGAGCAGCACTGCTGCGGTGTCGCCGCCGACGAATTTGCCCAGGGCCGGCAGCAGATGCAACTGCGCCGCGGGGTGCAGGTTCAGGCCGATCTCTGAGGCCGAGACCGGCGCCCAGTGACGCGCCGCTGGCACATAGGGCATCTCGGCGAGGTGGCGCGGCGGCAGGCCGAGGAGGAGATGCTCCATAACGGTGTTGCCGGCAACGACGGCCTGATAGATATCCTCCGCGTGGATCCGGACGGGCAGACTCGCAGTCCCCTTTTCCGCAGCGGGTTCCCCCGCCGCCTGGCCGGTCACGCCAGCTGCCCCGGTTTCCGCAGGCAGATCGCCGCTGACTTCTTTGGCCAGACCGGCACTCCTGGGCGCGCCCGGGCCGCGATCCGCTGTTGCGACCAGCTCCGCGATCATCTCGTTGAGCTGGCTGACGATCAGCCCCTGCAATTCGGCCGGACCGTGCGCGTTGGCGTGACCGACGCGGGCAATGACGTCCTCGCCATAACGGCGCTGACGATTGAGCTCTGCGGCCGTGGCGAGCACCCGGCCGCTCTCGAGGTCGATCAGCCGGGCCACGACGGTGGTGGTGCCGAGATCGATGGCCAGACCGCAAAGCGGCTGAGGGGTCACCTGAAAATCGCAGAGCCGGCCGTTCAGGAGGATGGCATCGCCGCGCCAGCCGCCCTCACGCAGAAGGCCCGGCAGGCGCCGCAGCAGCGCCAACGGCGGCGGCTGGGTTTCAGGCGGAAGAGCGGCAAGCAGCACTTCGAGGTCGCTGGGGCCCTGCTCGAGGGTGGGGGGATCGAGGCGCACGGAAAGGCGCCGCACCGCCGGGTCCAGCTCGACGGAGCGACCGCTGCCGCTGGCCAGGATGGTCCCCTCCGCGCCGGGCGCCACAGCAATTTCAACGGTGCAATCGGCATCCGGCTGGGCCGCGCAGGCAAGGCGGAAGCCCTGAGCGAGCTCCACCGCGGTGAGATTTTCCTGATCAGCAGGGGTGACCGGGAGCGCGCCCGCCATGAGACGGATACGGCAGCGGCCGCAGAGTCCGGCGCCGCCGCAGAGCGTCTCGATCTGGAGGTCAAGGTCGAGCGCGGCGTCAAGCAGGCTGGTGCCGGCGGCGACGCGGGCAGTGCGCCCGGAGGGAAGGAAGGTCAGGGTGATGGCAGCGGGTGATGAGTCGGACATGTGGGCCCCGGTGCTGTGGAATATGGCGGTCCATGACCAGGGGTCGGCTGAAGGCGCCCCCGGTGGTGGAGGATATAGCGGTCCATGACCAGGGGTTAGCTGAAGGCGCCCCCGGTGCTGTTCAATCTGCAGTTCGGCCGCTGGCGGGTGGGCCAGCGGCGCGCCAGGCCGGCGGAACGCCTGCTGCCGGTGCCAGAGAAGCGGTAGTCACTCCGGCTCGGAGAGGCCGGTCAGGGAGCGGTGCAGCCGCATCTCGTCAAGAAAGGCATAGGGCACCCCCTGGGTGCCGATCATCATCTCACCGCGGCGGGCACCGTGGCAGTCGGAGCCGCCGGTCTCGAGCAGGCCGTTGCGCCGCGCCAGTTCGCGGTAATAGTCCACCATCTCCGGCGCATGGCGCGGATGCATGGTCTCGATGCCGTCCAGTCCCATCTCGATCAGAGCCTCGATGGCATCGATGCCGGTGCCGGTGCCCGGGTGCGCGAGAAAGGCGAGCCCGCCGCTGTTATGAACCAGGCTGATCGCCTCCTCCGCCGTCAGCTTCATCTTGGGGACATATCCCGGCTTGTTCTCTCCGAGGAATTTATGAAAGGCCTCATTGAAGGAGAAGACATAGCCCTCCTCGACCAGGATGTCGGCGATATGCGGCCGGCCCAGCGCCCCCTGTCCCGCGCGCATCTTGACCATCTCCATCGAGATCGGCATGCCGAGATGGCGCAGGCGCAGCACGATCTCTTCGGCGCGCTCAACCCGGCTCGCGCGCATGTGGGCGGCGAACTCGAGGAGCGGGATGCTGGTGACATCGTAGAGATACCCGAGGATGTGGGTCTCGCAGCCGCCATGCACCGCGCTGAGTTCGATGCCGGGGATGACCTCCAGACCGTGGCGCGCGCCGGCCGCGGCCGCCTCTGCAAAACCGGAGAGATCGTCATGGTCGGTGACGGCAATGGCCTGCAGGCCGATCCGGCTGGCATAAGCGACAATCTCGGCGGGATTCAGGAGTCCGTCGGAATAGGTCGAGTGGATATGCAGATCAATTTGGCGGCTGGAGGACAACAAGATTCCCTTTCATGGTGTAAAATCGGTGGCACCTGCGGGCTCCGGAGCTTGCATCCGACCGCGAACAGATTGGCTCAGCAAGGCCTGGCTGCCGCTCCAGAGAGCCGCACTCTCCCGGTCCGGCAATCCCTGCGTTGCCCGGCTTGAGGATGCCTGCAAGCAGGCGCGTAGTCAGCGGGTCTCATCCCGCCCACTGCTTCTCCTCTTCAGCCTGGCGGACCTTGCGCTTGCGATGGACCGCGGCCGAGACCCAGATGCTGATCTCGTACAGGATGAGCAGCGGAATGGCGAGCATCAGCTGGGTAAAGGCATCCGGCGGGGTCAGAATCGCGGCGACGATAAAGATGATGAGGATCCCGTAGCGGCGCTTGCTGCGCAGGAACTGCGGGGTCAGCAAGCCGATCAGCGAGAGAAAATAGGCCAGCACCGGCAGCTCGAACACCAGGCCGAAGACCAGCAGCATGGTGACGACGAAGGTGAGATATTTGCCGATGGTGATATTGGCCACGAGAAAATCGGACTGATAGCTGAGGAGAAATTTCAGGCCGAAGGGGATGATGAGGAAATAGGCGAAGAGTGCCCCGACGGCGAAACAGATGACGGTGAAAAAGACGATGGGCCCGACCGCTTTACGCTCCTTGGCGTAGAGTCCGGGCACGACGAAGCGCCAGAACTGCCAGGCGACAAAGGGAAAAGCCGTGACCAGGCCGGCATAGCCCGCCACCTTCAAGTAGGTCATAAAGGCCTCGGTGGGC
>Ga0116171_10003745_pt1 | contig 13951 bp, 9 predicted proteins | sample AD_JPNHW2_MetaG_FD_89798 | JGI IMG/M metagenome (GOLD analysis project Ga0116171, IMG submission 89798) | Active sludge microbial communities of municipal wastewater-treating anaerobic digesters from Japan - AD_JPNHW2_MetaG | ecosystem: Engineered > Bioreactor > Anaerobic > Digestate | place...
ATGGTAATCAACATCGGCGCGTTGAAAGCCGGACATGATGATTACATTTTGAATGAAATTAAAGCGCTGAAAGCTGCCTGCGGCGGGAAAATCCTGAAGGTTATCATTGAAACGTGCTTGCTGACCGAAGAAGAGAAAATCAGGATGTGCCGTATCGTAACCGAATCGGGTGCTGATTTCATCAAAACGTCAACCGGCTTTTCAACCGGCGGCGCGACAAAAGAAGATATTAAGCTGTTTGCCGAACATGTAGGCAGGAATGTCCGTATTAAAGCAGCCGGCGGCATCAAAAGTTTGGATGATGCTCAAGCGTTTATAGAACTCGGCTGTTCCCGGCTCGGGACAAGCTCTATTGTGAAAATCCTGAAAAATCAGGAGACGGAAGGCTATTGATCCCGTGACTGGCCTGCCTGAATGCTGCGGCCTGTTTTCGTTTATTGACGAAAGGACGGTGATTTTATGTTCAAACGCGTGTTTATTATAGTTCTTGACAGCTTCGGTATCGGTGAACTGCCTGATGCCGCCGCTTACGGCGACGCCGGGAGCAACACGCTTTTATCGATTTCTCAATCACAAAAATTCCACGCCCCGAATCTTCGCCGCCTCGGGCTTATGAACATTGACGGCGTAACCGCCGGCGAACGGCAATTGGCTCCCGAGGGCTGCTTTGCCCGTCTTAATGAAAAATCAAAAGGGAAGGATACCACCATCGGCCATTGGGAGATTTCCGGCATCGTTTCCGAAAAACCGCTGCCGACTTTTCCGCACGGATTTCCCGATGAAGTAATTAAAAAGTTCGAACAGGCAACCGGACGCAAAACTCTTTGCAACCGGGCTTATTCGGGTACCGAAGTTATTGAAAAATACGGGCGCGAGCATGTCGAAACAGGCGCTCTGATTGTGTATACTTCTGCCGACAGTGTTTTTCAAATCGCCGCCCATGAAGAGGTGGTGCCTTTGGAGCAGCTGTACGAATATTGCCGGATGGCCCGCGGAATCATGCAGGGCGAATACGGCGTCGGCAGAATTATAGCGAGGCCTTTTATCGGGGCTTATCCGGATTTCAAGCGCACCTCCAACCGCCACGACTTCTCCCTGGCTCCGCCGGCAACAACCATGCTTGACCTGCTTGCGGCAAGCGGCTTCGAAACGCTCGGCGTCGGGAAAATTAACGATATTTTCGCGGGCAGGGGCATTTCGTGGTCAACAAGGATTCAAAACAACCGTGACGGGATGGAAAAAACCATAGCTTTGCAGTCGAGGGATTTTAATGGATTGTGCTTTGTCAATCTTGTTGACTTTGATATGCTCTACGGCCATCGCAATGATGTGGACGGTTATGCGAACGCGATTTCCGAAACGGATGTTCAAATCGGCGAATTTATCGGCAATATGAAACCGGACGATGTGCTTATCATCACGGCCGACCACGGCTGCGACCCGGCAACCGAAAGCACGGACCATTCGCGTGAATATGTGCCGATGCTGATGATTGGTGGCAGCCTGAAAAAAGGCGTTAATTTAGGCACGCGGGACAGTTATGCCGATATTGCGGCAACGGTGCTTGATATGTTCGGCGTTGACGGCAAAGGCATCAGCGGCAAAAGCTTTCTGCCCGATGTAGCCGGGTAATACCCGGCCGTTTTGGTGTTTGCGCGCCCCGGAGGACGGGCGCTTGCCACCGGTAAATATTGTGTAAGGAGGTCAGGATATGACTGATGACGAATTGCTGGTCAGGAAGGCTTTGGAAGCGAGAAATATGGCATATGCGCCCTATTCACGTTTTACGGTCGGGGCCGCGCTTCTCTGCGCGGACGGGCGGGTAGTCCAGGGCTGCAATATTGAATCTGTCTCATACTCGCCGACAAACTGCGCGGAACGGACAGCCTTTTTTAAGGCGGTTTCACAAGGCATAAAAAAATTTACCGCAATCGCCGTTGCGGGCGGGATGGCAGACGAGGCCCCAACGGACTTTTGCGCGCCTTGCGGAGTATGCAGGCAGGTTATGGCCGAATTCTGCAAGCCGCAGGCTTTCAGGATCATTATGGCAAAATCCGAAACCGATTATATCGTAAAAACACTTGAAGAACTTTTGCCGATGAGTTTCGGGCCTGACAGACTGCTGTAAATATTATACAAATATTTCGTAAAACAAGAAAACATATTGAATATATTGCTTTATTGTGCTATTATTATTTTGCGTAAAACCGGCGAAGGCCGAATTAAATATTATTGGAGGGAAAATAATGAAAAAAGCTATCAGTATTCTACTTGCAATCGTCATTTCCTGCTCGGCATTCTTCATTCTGGGGGCATGCAGCAAAAAAGAAACAGACGAAACAACCGCTGCGCCCACCACATTTGAAATCGCTCTGATTACAGACCTCGGCACTATTGATGACAGATCCTTCAACCAGGGCGCTTGGGAAGGCGTTAAACAGTATGCGGATGAATTCGGCAAAACGTATAAGTATTATAAACCCGCAACGGGGGATACCGATGCTTATGTGGCCGCTATCGACCTTGCTGTCAAGGGCGGCGCGAAAATTGTCGTTTGCCCGGGCTATCTTTTCGAAGTTCCCATCTATACCTGCCAGACCAAGTATCCCGCGGTAAAATTTATTCTTCTTGACGGTGCGCCGCATACGGCTGATTACGCGACTTATAAAACGGAAGCCAATGTTGCCTCCATTTTCTATGCCGAGCAGGAAGCCGGTTTCCTCGCAGGGTACGCGGTGGTTAAAGACGGTATGACGAGCCTCGGCTTTATGGGCGGCATGGCCGTTCCGGCGGTTATCCGTTTCGGTTACGGTTACATTCAGGGCGCGGAATACGCGGCAAAAGAAATGGGCCTTGCTAAAGATTCGATTACACTCAAATATAATTACACCGGCAAGTTTGAAGCTACTCCGGAAGCTCAGACACAGGCCGCCGGCTGGTATGCGGACGGTACGCAGGTTATCTTCGGCTGCGGCGGCAAATTGGGCAATTCCGTTATGGCTGCTGCCGAAACAGCAGGCAAAAAAGTTATCGGTGTTGATGTCGACCAGTCAAGCGAGTCTGATACCGTTATCACCTCAGCTATGAAAATGCTGAAAAAGTCCGTTTATGACAACCTTACGGATTACTATAAAAACACATTCAAGGGCGGAATATCCCAGATTCTTGACGCGAAAGTCGACGGAATAGGCCTTCCGATGGCTTCCTCAAAATTCACGAAATTTACTCAGGCCGACTACGACGCGATTTACGCGAAAATAGTCGCCGGCAGCGTTACCATCCTCAAGGATACCCAGGCCGGCACAGCCGGTGATCCGACAACAGCGGACACGGCGAACAAACTGCCTGCGCTGACTACTGATTATGTTAAAATCGAATATGTAAAAGCGTAATCTTTATAACCGATTGTGCAAGGGGCGGGCATATTTGTCCGCCCCTTCAAAGAATAACCGCGGATATGTTGCCCTCCGAAAAAATGATGGGACGGGTGAAACGATGGAAGATTATATTATCGAAATGCTCGGCATAACCAAGGAGTTTCCGGGCATCAAGGCAAACGACAATGTCTCGCTCCGGGTCAGGCGTGGTGAAATCCACGCTCTGCTCGGCGAAAACGGAGCGGGCAAATCAACGCTTATGAGCGTCCTTTTCGGCCTTTATCAGCCGGAAAAGGGCATTATTAAAATGAACGGGCGGGAAGTGAAAATCAGCAACCCGAACGACGCGAACGACCTGAACATCGGCATGGTGCACCAGCATTTTAAACTTGTGCATAATTTCACTGTTCTTGAAAACATTGTGCTGGGGGTTGAAACGACAAGCGGCGGATTTTTAAAAATGGACGATGCTCGCAAGAAAGTCATGAAACTCAGTGAAAGCTATAATTTGATGATTGACCCCGATGCGCTGATTTCCGACATTACCGTCGGCATGCAGCAGCGTGTCGAAATTTTAAAAATGCTGTACCGCGAAAATGAGATTTTGATTTTTGACGAACCGACCGCTGTGCTGACCCCGCAGGAAATTGACGATCTGATGCGGATTATGAAAGAATTGGTTAAAGAAGGCAAGTCCATCATCTTCATAACCCATAAACTCAATGAAATCAAGGCTGTTGCCGACCGCTGCACGGTTTTAAGGAAAGGCAGGCTCATCGGTACGGTTGAGGTGGCGGACACCTCAAAAGAACAGATGTCGGAAATGATGGTTGGCCGCCCGGTCAGTTTTATTGTCGACAAGGGCGAGGAAAAAATCGGGGATACTATTTTAAAAGTTGAAAATCTTTCCGTCAAAGGCCGGCACGGCAGCAAACGCTCCGTCAATAATATTTCGTTTGAAGTGAAAGCGGGCGAAATTGTCTGTATAGCCGGGATAGACGGCAACGGCCAAAGCGAACTTGTTTATGCCCTGGCCGGTATGGAAAAAGCGGAGAGCGGCAGGATAAGCCTGAACGGCAAAGATATTTCAAAATATTCCATCCGCAAACGCACCGTTAACGGTATGGCGCATATTCCGGAGGACAGGCAGAAACATGGCCTGGTGCTCCAGTTTACGCTTGCGCAAAACTTGGTGCTTCAGACTTATTTCAGCAAACGCTTTCAAAAAGGCGGTTTTATCAAATTCAAAAGTGTTGAAAGCTACGCGGAGACGCTCATCAAACAGTATGATATCCGCAGCGGGCAGGGGACCGTTACAATTGCCGGCAGCATGTCCGGGGGCAACCAGCAAAAGGCTATTCTCGCAAGGGAAATTGACAGGGACCCCGAGCTTTTAATTGCCGTTCAGCCTACAAGAGGCCTTGATGTCGGCGCTATCGAGTATATTCACAAACAGCTTGTCGCGGGCAGGGATTCGGGCAAGGCTGTGCTGCTTATTTCCCTTGAACTTGATGAAGTAATGAATGTCAGCGACAGGATATTGGTCATTCACGAGGGTGAAATCGTTGCGGACCTTGCACCGGGAAATACGACTGTCAGAGAGCTCGGGCTCTATATGGCAGGTTCCAAGAGGGAGGGCGAAAAATGAAAAAGCCAAATAAAAATCCTCTTTTGCGCACGGGCGTTGTCACTTTTTCGTCGTCGATTTTAGCGATTCTTGTCGGCCTGCTTTTGGGGTTTGTGATTTTGCTGATAACCGATTCATCCCAGGCAGCCGACGGCTTTGCGGTAATTGTCCGCGGCGGATTTGCGGACGGCATGTACGGCATCGGCCAGGTGCTGTATTTTGCCACACCGATACTGCTTACCGGCCTGTCGGTCGGCTTTGCCTTTAAAACGGGGCTTTTCAATATCGGCGCCTCGGGGCAGTTCATTTTGGGCGCGTTTGCCGCGGTATATGTCGGTATTAAATGGACCTGGCTGCCCGGAGGACTTCATTGGATAACCGCTTTGGCGGCGGCGATGGTTTTCGGCGGTTTATGGGGCCTGCTGCCCGGCATATTGAAAGCGTATTTCAATGTGCATGAAGTTATTTCGTCCATTATGATGAACTACATCGGCATGAGCCTCGTCAATATGCTCGTCAAGCAGACTGCCGGGATTTACAACCAGCTGCAAAACCAGTCATATCCCGTGGCGCAGACCGCGAACATACCGAAATGGGGGCTTGACAAAATATTCCCCTATAACAGCATGAACGGCGGGATTTTAATCGCTGTCGCGTTTGTTCTTATCATTTATGTTTTGCTGAATAAAACGACCTTCGGCTATGAACTGAAAGCCTGCGGGTACAATCCGCATGCGAGCAAATACGCGGGCATCAATTCAAAGCGCAATATTGTTTTGTCGATGGCGATAGCCGGTGCCCTTTCCGGTATCGGCGGCGGGCTTCTCTACCTTGCCGGTTCCGGCAAATACATCAGCGTTGTGGATTCACTGGCCGCGGAAGGCTTCAACGGCATACCCGTTGCGCTGCTCGGCCTTTCCAATCCTGTCGGCATTCTCTTCGCGGCTTTGTTTATTGCCAACATTACGGTCGGCGGGTTTAACCTCCAGCTTTACGGCTTTGTCCCGGAAGTTATCAATATCATTACCGCTGCCATTATTTATTTCAGCGCTTTCGCGCTGCTGTTTAAGTCTGTGATTACAAAACTGGCTCTTCGCAGGAGCAGGGAAGAGGAAGAGGAGAAGGATACTCCGCCGCCTGAAATTCCTGCCCCGCCCAAAGAAGAAAACACACGAACCGGTTCGGGGGAAGGGGGCGGCGTTCAATGAGCGGAATGCAGCTGCTGTATTTTTTGGCTCAGCAAACGATGTTTTTTGCGATTCCTCTTTTAATTGTGGCGCTCGGCGGAATGTTTTCCGAGCGCAGCGGTGTTGTCAATATCGCCCTTGAAGGCATTATGATTATGGGCGCGTTTACAAGCATCCTGTTTATTTACTTCACTCAGGATGCGGTTCACGGGCAGCTTTTGCTGATTTTAGCGGTTCTTGTTGCCGGCGCGTCCGGGCTGGTTTTTTCCCTGCTGCACGCCTACGCTTCCATTAATATGAAAGCGGACCAGGTTATCAGCGGCACGGCTTTGAACATGATGGCGCCCGCGGTGGCAATTTTTGCCGCCAGAATGATAAGGGGCGTCCAGCAGATACCTTTTATCAACCAGTTCCATATTAAATCGGTGCCGCTTTTGGGCAAAATCCCCGTTGTCGGGCCGATGCTTTTCCAAAATGCTTATATCACCACCTATATCGGTTTCGGTATCCTGGTTGTTTCGTCCGTGGTGCTTTATAAAACAAGGTTCGGCCTGCGCCTAAGGGCTTGCGGCGAGCATCCGCAGGCAGCGGATTCTGTCGGTATCAATGTGTACAAAATACGCTATATGGGCGTGATGATTTCCGGTATGCTCGGCGGGATCGGCGGCCTGATTTTCGTCATTCCGACTTCTACGGACTTTAACGCGAGTGTTGCCGGTTACGGCTTCCTGGCGCTGGCGGTTTTGATTTTCGGCCAATGGAAACCTTGGCGTATTTTCTATTCCGCTTTGTTCTTCGGGATTATGAAAACCATTGCCTCCGCTTATTCCTCTGTGCCTTTTATGCAGGATTTGCCGGTTTCGAATGAAATTTACAAAATGATTCCGTATATCGCTACACTCGTTGTCCTTGCATTCTCCTCAAAACGCTCACAAGCGCCCAAAGCTTCGGGCCAGCCCTACAATAAGAGCGGAAATTAAGTAAAAAGGAAGTATTGATGATGCGCATGTATGATATTATCAAGGTTAAACGCGATGGCAGCTTTCTCTCTACGGAAGAAATCAATTTTTTTATTGAAGGCTGCACATCGGGAGATATACCGGATTATCAAACTTCGGCTCTGCTTATGGCGATTTACTTTAAAGGTATGAACAGCAGGGAAACGGCCGACTTGACCATGGCCATGGCGAACTCCGGCGAAAGAGTCGACCTTTCCGCAATTGAGGGGATTAAAGTTGACAAACACTCCACCGGAGGGGTAGGCGATAAAACCACTCTCGTTATCGCGCCGATTGTTGCCGCGTGCGGCGTGAAAGTCGCTAAAATGTCCGGGCGCGGGCTTGGGCATACAGGCGGAACGGTCGATAAGCTGGAATCTATTCCGGGTTTGCAGACAAGCATCGAGCGCGATGAATTTATTGAAATTGTCAACCGCACCGGCCTGTGCGTGGTCGGGCAGTCCGGCAATTTTGCCCCCGCGGACAAAAAACTGTACGCGCTGCGGGATGTCACGGCCACTGTTGAGTCCATTCCGCTGATTGCCTCAAGCATTATGAGCAAAAAGATCGCTGCCGGTTCGGACCGTATTTTGCTGGATGTTAAAATGGGCAGCGGTTCTTTTACCAAAACGTATGAAGACGCCCAAGCGCTGGCGAATACCATGGTGTCCATAGGGGAAAGTGTCGGGCGTAGAACTGTCGCGCTGATTACCAACATGGATGTTCCGCGCGGCAACGCAATCGGCAACTCCCTGGAAGTGATTGAGGCGGTGAATACCCTCAAAGGCATCGGGCCGGAGGACTTAACCGAGATCTGCATCATCCTCGCCGCGAATATGTTGTATTTAGCGGATAAGGGAACCATAGAAGACTGCAAAAAACTGGCGAAACAAGCGCTTTACAGCGGAGAGGCGCTGGAATGCCTGAAAAAAATGGTTGCCGCGCAAGGCGGTGACGCCTCTTATATCGCGGATACCTCGAAATTCGGCAACGCGCGGTTTTACCGCACCGTTACCGCGCGCAAAGACGGTTATATCACCGCGATGGACACCGAAAAATGCGGGATAGCTTCCGCGATGCTTGGCGCGGGAAGGGCGATGATGGAAGACAGTATCGACTATGCCGCGGGCATTATGCTGGAAAATAAAATAGGCGCCAAGGTGGAACGCGGCGAAACGCTTGCCACCATGTATGCCGAAAGGGAGGAGCTTTTCGAACCCGCCGTGGAGGAATTCCTCGGAGCGGTCGAAATAGACGGCAGCCCCGCCGTGGCAAACAAGATTTTGCTCGGCAGGGTGGAAGGGTAACATTCCAAAACCGGGCCTTGCAGGGAACGCATTGCATGCGTTTCGCAAACCTTCGGAAACTTAACAGATCGAAAAGCTGAAAGTTGACTGTTCTCAACTTTCAGCTTTTAGTCATTTTGGGTAGGGCGGGGGCTTGCTCCCGCCGAAAAGCCGAATGATATCGCAACGGGACCGTGCAGGCTGCGGCAGATACCCTCAGCCGGGATTTGTGAGGTTTCTCAAACTCCCGCCGCACTCTTGAAAAATTCCAGCGCCCCCGGCAGTTTGCTTTCGTCATAAATTCCGTGCAGAAACATATCGCCTTTGTATCCGTATTCACAAAGCAGTTCCGCAAAACAGCCGTAATCGATAATCCCTTCCCCGGTGCCGCAAAACTCAATACCGTCCGAATCCTTAATGTCCTTTCCGTGGGCGATGACAACATCCCTGCCGAAAAGCTCAAAGGCATGGCGGAGAACCGGGCGGACATTTGCCGCGTGCGCTTCGCCGATATGGAAAAGGTTGGCACAGTCCATAATCATTTTCAGGTTCGGCGAACCGATGCGGTCCATAAGCGCGCGTGCCTTTTCGGGCGTGTCGATAATATTGGCCGCCTCCGTTTCCACGGCAAGAATAATTCCCAGTTTCTCCGCAGTCTTTACAGCGGCCGCAACCGTTTCGAACATATCGTTCCAGGCTTCATCACTGCCGTTCTCCGGGTGCGGCGCCCACAGTGAGCCGGTGTTGCGTGTGCCGCTGCAAAGTGTAATCATTCCGCAGCCCAGCTCCCGCACAGCTTTTGTGAAACCCTCAAAGCGGCGCAAACCTTCTTTCCTGACAGCATCGTCCGGGTGCGCCATATTGAAGGTGCCGTTCACGGCGGCGATTTCGACATGATATTGTTCGGCGCTTGATCTGATCCGTTCCAACACTTCTTTTTCGGCCCCGTACGGAATTTCAATGCTGCCGTCCGGGATAAAATCGGTTTCCGCAACCGAGGCAAAACTCAGCTGTGTAACGGCGGTGCCGAGGTGGTTCAGCTTCGCGAACAGTTCCGCCGCCGGCATCGGGTTCAAATCTGTTGTGCATATTCCCGTTCTCATTTTGTTCCTTTCAAGCCCTCTTTTTCAAAGAGGGTTAAGCCGAAAGTTTTCGGCTGGGGTGATTATTCACTATCCACTAACCACTACCCACTACTCACCGATAAGGTCAATTGTCCTGTCATATTTCTCCAGCCATTTGCCCCTGGAGAAGTCGCGTGCCCGGAATGCAATCTCGTCTTTATAAAGCTCAACCTGGAAGCCGGTGCCGGTTTTGCCGTAATCGCCGTCGGGAGCTTTCCCGTAAGACGGCATATCGACAAAATATACGGTGCCTTCGTTTGTAATGGTGTTTGCGCTGAACCCGTCATGGCAGTGCCCGGTGATGAAGAAGATATCAAGTATGCCGCTGTATTTCCGCATTACGCCGGCAAGCGCTTCCGACTCATCACCGATATTGGCAAGCGGCTGATGGTTGATGATAAAAACAGGGTTGCCGCCGGCGGCCGCCTCCGCTAAAAGGCTGTCGGCCCACTGTATCTGCGTGTCGGAAAGGACCGTTTCATGCGTTTCCAAACTCTCGGAATTCAGCACGATAAAATAACAGCCTTTGACAATTTTATAAAAATATACGGTGTTTCCGCTGTATCCGGTTACCTTATTGAGGAATTCATAATACTTCCCGGCGTTGTATTGGTATGTTGTAAAGGCCGTACCGTTAACGGCTATCCCGCGGACATCGTGGTTGCCCATTTCAAGCAGCAGCTGGTCGGCTTTGCAGACGGATTTCAGCAGTACGCCGAGCTTATAGTACTCGTTTGCCATTCCGTTTTCCGTCATATCGCCGGCTATAATCAACGCGTCGCTCTTTGCCCGGGCTTTCGCCATATCTTTCAGCCCCTTCGCAAGGGTTATTGACCTGGCGCCGTCAACAAACGGGCCGATATGCGTGTCCGATATGACGGAAAAATTCAGCTTCAGATTATCCGCGTCAAGCGGGGAGAAGGTTGCCGGCCCGGTTAAGACGAATGCTGCCAGCAATGACATGAAAAACGCCGAAATTTTCTTAACGGTACTCATTTTGCCACCTCAAAATTATTGTTAATCCGCCTGTGTCATCCGGCAACCTTTACCGCGTTGTCGTTTACCCGGGTTACAATGGCGATGATTTGCGCCTGTTCCGACTTGTCGAAAAGTTTCACGAAATTTACCGGTTTGTCAAACGGCGGCTTCATCAGTTCTGTCATGTTTTCGACATAACCGTTCTGCGCGATGTAATCGATGATTTTTCTAATAAACACGATCTGCCCTTGGCTGAGGGATTCGCTGTTGATGAATGCCGAAAACGCCGCCATCGCCGCCTCATGCTCGAGCTTGGCGATTTTGCGCACCAGCAGGCCGAACGGCGTGCCGGCAAACTCCCGTTCGTAATCCTCTTTGGTGCCGAGTTCCCCGGTGAATATCCGCTCAAGCATTTCGTAATCTTCAATGGTCAGCGGGATGTTCTTGCGCAGTTTGGCAATCGCGATGTTATCCTTGTTTTGTTCGATATAACGGTTCACCTTTAACTTGTAATCTTCATAGCTGTAACCGGGGTCAACCGCTTCGCCTTCTTTAAAACTCAGCACTTCATCCGTCAAAGCGGTTTCAACATAAAAGGCCGTGTCGCCGCCGATTAAAAATACGATAAGCTCGCGCAGTTCGGCGCGTACTTTTTCAAAGGTAAGCACATCCGTATCAGCCCAGAATTCGTCGGTTTGTATGGTTTTTATCAACTCTATTTTTGCTTTTATCTGCGGGATGGTGATTTTTTTCGCCAGCCTTTCGGCAAAGCTGACAAGGTCTTTCCGGCACTTTTTAAAATACGGCGCGCCTTCGATTTGCGCTATAATCAGCCCGTACATAAAATTATCGAACCGGACAGCATACACATCCTTTTCGGTGCAGAAAACAAGCGGCGCGACATACCGGCACAAATCGCCCTTGTCTGTTTCCGTCAGGCAGGTGAATGCTTTTTCTTCCCTGTATTTATCCACATACTGCCTTTGCAGGCGCACGGAACTCAGTTCGGGGTTCAGGACGTTTATCTGTGCAAGGCAGCTGCCAATGAGTTCGCTCCGCCATGTTTGGTATTTGTCATCGATAAATGCCGAATCCTGCAAATGCTGAATCAGCTTAATCTTTTTTGTAAATACAGCTTCGACAAGGCTTGTGGAATCCGCCGCCTCGATACCCTGCGGATTGGTTCGGAAAAATTCAAAATTGCTGCAATAATCGAAGATGTAAAAACATGTTTTATCCTTGCCGGGCCCGAAAATATCCTTGCATAGGCGGGTCCCGCGCCCGAGCATTTGCCAAAACTTGGTTTTAGATCGTACCTTTTTAAAGAATACCAAGTTTAAAACTTCCGGCACATCAATGCCCGTATCCAGCATATCGACCGAAACGGCGATAAACGGCATTTTCACGGAGCTTTTAAAATCGGTAATCAAGGTTTCTGCGTAGTTATCGTCACACACAATGCGCCTGGCAAATTCGCCGTTGTACTGCGGGTACAGAATGTTGAAGCGCTCAACGATAAACTCGGCGTGGCGTTTGTTCGCCGCGAAAATGATGGTTTTGCCTAATTTTTCGCCGCTGTCAATTTTTTGCCCGGCAGTCATTAAATGCTCCAGCACATAATCCACGGTGAACCGGTTGAAAATAAATTTGTTCAGCTGGGGCGACGGGATAAAGTCCGGCATTTCGCCGTCCTCATCCGTGAAATCTTCCTCGTACCGTATCCGGTCCTCTTCCGACAGCTCATCGTAGGTGATACCCATCTCCAAAAATTTCAGATGGACCTCAATGTTATGGTACGGCACCAGCACATGGTCGATGTCGGTAGCCGTTTCATAATCATACGCGTAAGTCGGCACACCGTTTTGCATCTCGAAAAAGTCATAGGTGTTGCGGTCCACATCGGTTTTGGGTGTCGCCGTCAAGCCGACAATCAGCGAATCGAAATATTCGAATATCGCCCGGTATTTTTTAAAGATGCTCCGGTGCGCTTCATCCACAATAATCAAATCAAAATGCGCGGGCGTGAACAGCCTTGTGCCGTCGTCCGCCGTGGCGGTATCAATGGCGTTGAGCATGGTCGGGTAAGTGGAAAACACGATACGGGCGTTTTTATCGTCCTTATTGGTTAACAGGTTGCACAGCGACATATCCGGCAGATAATTTTTGTAATCGTCCTTCGCCTGTTTGACAAGCTCCTTCCGGTCCGCCAGAAAAAGCACATTCGTTACATACCCCGCGCGGGACAGCACATCCGTCAAACTGCTCGAAGTTCTTGTTTTGCCCGTGCCCGTCGCCATGACCAGCAGGGATTTCCGGTGCCCGTCTTCGATGCTTTGGCAAACGGCGCGGATGGCTTCTTTCTGGTAATATCTGTCGGTAATAACATCTTGAATTTGAATGCTTGCCAACGGTTTCCGCTGTGTGCGTCGGCTCATCAGCTTTTCCAAATCGGCCCGTGCGAAAATGCCGCTCGTTTTGCGCGGCGCGGAACTTTTATCGTCCCACACAAAGGTGTCAAACCCGTTGGTGAAAAATATGATGGGACGCCGCCCGGTGATATGCTCCAGGCAGTCGGCATACAATTTTGCCTGCTGCTGTCCCGCCTTCGGGTCTTTGCTTGTCCTTTTTGCTTCAACCACTGCCAGCGGCAGCCCGTCCTTGCCGTACAGCACATAATCAACATAGCCGATGCCCTGGTTGTTCGGCATGCCGGCAACCTCGACTTCTTCCCGCACATCGTCCCCGAAGGTCCAGCCCATCAGCTTTAAATCCACATCGATGTACTTTTTGCGTGTTTCAAATTCGGATAGTTCCTCCGCGGCAAACACCCGCTGTTCTTTGTGCTGCGCTTTGCTGTCGGTCAGCTGTTTGCTGATGTCCTCTATCTGCTCCAGCAGCCTGGCGATTTCGGTATCCTTTTGCTCCAGCAGCGCCTGCTTTGCCTTAACCGCTTTGATATCAAGCGCTGTTTTTTCTTTCGGGATAAGGCTTTCGTCAAAGGCCCGCACGACATAGGTTTTGCCGTAGCAATAGTCCAGCCATTGGATAAATTCAAAAAGTGAGGCGAGCGCGAGCACCGCGTCGCTTTGCGGAATATTCTTTTCGGTATGCACCGCCAGATTGCCGAGTTTGATGATATAAGGCAGTTTGCCCCAGGTGGCAGCATCCACGGCCGCTTTGAAAGACGGCTCGTATATCAGCGCCTGCAGGTTGTCTTTATACGGCAGGGTAATCGTGCTGTCCGCGGCGTACACCCATTTGATTGCCAATTCCAGCGCTTTCCGCGCGCCGATGGCTGCCATCGCGGGGGATGACGACAAAACCTGCTCGGCTTCGACAGCCGCGGGGGCAAAAAGGGCATAGCCGGGGCGTTG
>Ga0116171_10003746_pt1 | contig 13949 bp, 10 predicted proteins | sample AD_JPNHW2_MetaG_FD_89798 | JGI IMG/M metagenome (GOLD analysis project Ga0116171, IMG submission 89798) | Active sludge microbial communities of municipal wastewater-treating anaerobic digesters from Japan - AD_JPNHW2_MetaG | ecosystem: Engineered > Bioreactor > Anaerobic > Digestate | place...
AACTTTGATGGCTTCGAGCATTTCTTCTTCAGATACTTCGTCCATCTCGCCTTCAACCATCATAATGTTGTCGTACGAAGCGCCAACCATGATGTCTAAATCAGCGTTTGCCAATTGTGAGTAGGTAGGGTTCACAATCAATTTTCCATCGATGCGGGCAACGCGAACTTCAGAAATTGGTGTTAAGAAAGGTACATCTGATACTGCGATGGCAGCAGATGCGGCTAACCCGGCAAGCGAGTCGGCCATAACTTCAGCATCAGCCGAAATAAGGCTTATCATCATTACTGTTTCGGCATGGTAATCGGCTGGGAAAAGTGGACGTAAGGCCCGGTCAACTAAACGAGCTACCAGGATTTCCTCGTCCGATGGGCGTGATTCACGTTTCATAAATCCGCCAGGGAAACGTCCGGCTGCAGAAAATTTTTCGCGATAGTCAACCGATAACGGCATAAAATCAACGTCGGCATTTGCATCTTTTGCTGATACCACTGTGGCCAGCAACATGGTTTCACCCATTCTGACAACTACCGCACCATCGGCCTGTTTTGCAAGTCGGCCTGTTTCGATGGTAATAGTGCGGCCATCTCCAAGATCAATTGTTTTAATAATTGCTTGATTCATAATTTTTAATAATAATATTTTTCAACTGGTACATACTTAAATGGGTGTGGTGGGGAATTTAGTCCGGCAAAACTGTTTTGCAGAACAAATGCGACTAAAAAAATTGTACCTCAGATTTTTAGGCGCGTATAAAAATAAGAAAAGGCAATGAATTCATTGCCTTTTCTTTGAAAATTATCGACGTAAGTTAAGGTCTTTTACAATTGCGCGGTAACGGGCAATGTCTTTTTTCTTCAGGTAATCGAGCAAGCTTCTGCGTTTACCTACTAAAGTAGTCAGTGCGCGTTGAGTGCTGAAATCTTTTTTGTTTTCTTTCAAGTGGTCAGTCAGGTGATTGATACGGAAAGAGAACAAAGCGATCTGTGCTTCAGGAGAACCTGTGTTGGTAGCTGATTTTCCGTATTTCTCGAAAATCTCAACTTTCTTTTCTGATGATAAATACATGTAATTTTGTTTTTAATTGTTGTACAATATTTAAGCCGCAGCATCGCTTTCAATAACAACAGCTTAAAATTAATTTTTAAAAGTCGGGCAAAAGTAAACAAATATCTTTGAATTTCAAGGAGCTAACTAAATATTTTAGCAGCGCAAATTGCTTATTCGCTTTGCCGTCGGATTTTTTTGCCGCCAAATCCAACCGCCACTCCAACTTTTATGAAGCTCGACGAGTGAAAATTTGAGTCGTCCTGGTTGAGCCAGAAATAGCTGCAATTAATTTTAAAGGTTGCCTTTTCGCTCATGCCAAAGTTTAACACACTAAACTTTATTCCCCAAATTGAATTGTCGAAATAATTTCTGTTGAATCCGGAGTGACTGTATTCGCCATTTACATAGCGAGTGTTTTCCCAATAGTAATAGGAGGAGTTTTCTTTGTTATAGCCAGTAATTAGGTATTCTACTGCGGGCCCAATTGCAACAGACATCGTGCTGTCGATTTTAATCTGTGCCTGAATAGTGGCTTCCGCGAAAAAATTGAGCATCTGGTATTTGGTTGCCGAGTGTGCGCCTAATCCGCCAGAGCTCAGGTTTGGTGACGAATATTGCACATTGACACCAATTTCTTTATTGACTGTAAAATCTTTGTCGGGTCGGCACCACGAATGAGTAATTCCGAGGGTAAGAAAAGTTGGGGGCGTGCATCCTCGGTCGTAATAGCTCTCAAAATCCTTACTTTTCAGGATATTGGCCCCTGCACTGAAAAATGTCTGGCTTGAAGCCTGTCCGTAACTTTTTGCAGCAAGTAAAACTGCAAATAGCATTGTTAGCGAGAGAAATCGTATCATTTCTGACTTTCTATTGTATTTCTAAACTCTTTTATTTGTTCGGGCGAACCAAGCACAAAGAGTTGATCGCTCCGGCTCAAAGTCAATTCGGGAGCAGGATTGAAAACATATTTTGCGCCGCTGATTTTAATGCCAATGATATTTATTCCAGATTTGTCTTTCGATTGAAGCACTTTGATTGGCTTATTCACGAACTGAGATGCCAGGTGTGTACATGAAATTTCTTCGAGGCTAACGTCAACACTTTTTTGAAGAAGTATGTATTCTAAAAACTCAACAACATCGGGCTGGGTCACCAATTTTGCCATACGCTGTCCGCCAATGCGTTCGGGCATAATTACGTTTGTCGCACCAGCTCTCCTGAGTTTTGTTATCGACTCAATCTCCGACGCACGGCTAACAATTTTCAATGCCGGGTTAATGCTTCGGGCGGTTAGTACTACAAAAACATTGTCGGCATCATTAGGCGTTGTAGCTATCAGCGCTTTGGCATGTTCTATTCCTGCTTGGAAAAGAACTTCTTCGTGAGTCGCATCGCCCCTGATATACAATAGGTTTTCGTCTTCCCGAACACGGTTGATAACATTTTCGCGTTTGTCGATCACCACGAAATCCATTCCCGAGTCTCGCAGCTCCATGGCAGCCTGTTCTCCGTTTCGGCCATAGCCAATAATGATGGTATGGTCTTTCAGTTTCATGATTTTCTTATCCACTCTGTATGTTTTTAGATATTCTTTCAATTCGCCGTCGAAAACAAATTTGGCAAGGCTCGAACCAACCCAGGCTAAACTCCCTAAACTGAACATGATTAGTCCAGATGTGAATAATTTTCCAACGTCGGAAAGTGGGTGAATGACAGCAAACCCGACAGTTGAAATCGTTATTATTGTCATGAAAAAGGCATCGATGAGCGGGTATTGCTCGTGGCCCCAATAAAAAATAGTTCCGGATGAAAGGAGCAATACCAGCAAGACTGACCCAGTGCGGAGAGTCTGGTTCGAAACTGCCTGAAATTTATTGAAGGGCTGGTTCATCGTTACTTTGCTTGACCGAAGTTATGATTTTTGCGCCTATCTGGCAATGTAAACATTTTTTGTTTTCGCAATATTGCTTTTTCAGATGAATTAATGCCTGGCTTTCAAATGCCGACCGGCTATCGATTCCAAGTTCTGCCCATTTATCGGTAATTTGGTTTGATTCCGGAGAAAGTTTTTCCAGGAAATTCAGTGCCCGATCTTTCATTGCCTGGCTCAAATGTTGGTCGCCGTAAACAAACAGGAGCGGGGAGATGGTGTTAATTACCAGGTTCTGAAAGAATGAATCGCCAATATGTTTGGGCTTATTTTCACGCGATGTTTTGTTGAACTGGTAATGTGTGTTCCAGTATTCAGAAGCTGTAATGTTGAACAGTTCACGCAATTCTTCTAAATCTTCGATTTCCAGAATTCTGGAAAAAAGTGCTGAGGACTGATGGATTAGCGAAGCTAGTTGTGCAATTCGTATGGTAGGAAAATTAACCGGTCGCAGCCGCATAAATTTCCACAAGTGGGCATCAACACCCGAAAGATTGTACTTTTTATACAGAAATGAATATTCGTTCCGAAGCGATAGAAAATAGTCGTCGCCAAGTAAAACTTCGTTTAGCAAGCCGGAACTCCCGAACAGAAGAGCTTCGATCTGGAGCAGGCTGTTTTTGTGTTTTGCGAGAATTTGAAGCGGAAGTGAACGGGCCAGTAATTCGAACGGAAGCGAATTGATTTTCATCCCGAAGTTTCGGGCCAGCAACTGGTAGAATGTCTCGTTCCAGTTATTGGTGTTTTGCTGCAATATTTCCAGAATTGCTTCGGTTTTCGATTGCAGTCGTTCAATCATTAACGAGCTATACCAAAATCGCAGGATAAAAGCATCGACATTGGGTAGTTTTTCTTCGCAGGCAATCCATTTTTTCGATTTCAGCAATTGCTCGAAGTTCTCAAGAATTTCAGACCGATATTTTAGTTCCAGCGTTGGCAATTCCTGTTGGTTAACAATCACAGGTTTGTCGAAATGTTCAACAACGTGGAGGATAACATTGCTGTATGCCTCGTCTTCGTCGTGTTTATGAAGCATCCAGTGCGAAGATTTTTGATGAATTTCGATGTTCCCGGCCCAGGTTGTTTCACCTATTTTTATGCGGGCATTAAAAAAATCTGGTCCTGAATCAAAATTCGGCCTGCCGGTTGATAAAATCTGTAACGGTCTCCCATCAACAGTTTGAAGCTGGTCGCTGGTGAACAAGTGATGTTCCCAAATGAATTGTAAGAATTCTTCTTTCATTTTAAACCGGTATTGTTAAAGAGGAGAAAAGCTCGGTTCTTCTCTTTAAATTTAACAAAACAGATTCAATTTACAGTTAGTCAGAACAAAACTTTGAAGCCTTGCTTTTTAATTGTTTGCCAGGCAGCAACAAACGAAAATTCGTCGAGAATGTCTATTCGGTTTCTTCTGAGTAGTTTTTTTATAGCTTTTTGCGACTCTTTGTCGAAGTGGGAAAGTAGGTTGCTCTTGTTTGGCTTTACTGGAGAAAAGCCTTTATCAGGAAAATAAAAATAGTAAAGATATTCCTGCTCGTAAGCCATGTTTTTCAATTTTCCAGTACTGTCGCGGTATGGCGAAACTTCATTTAGGTTTACTTTTCGGTAGCACATCAAATTCGGCGAGTCTGTACTGAGTATCTCAAAATAGCGATCAGCTTTTGCCCAATTATCAAACGGATATTTTTGAAACGAGTGAATAACTCCATCCTTGTCTTTGAACGAAAAGGCTGAAACGGTTGCTTTATCAATTCTGATTTGAGTTTTGATTTGTTCGTTGAAGTAGATTATTTCGTCTTTGTACGAACTGTATTTTAAGTAAAGGCTATCAAGTGCTTCTCCATTGGTGAATTCAACTTTGCCAATACACCAGCCATCGGTAAAATAGGGTTTTCCGTCGTAAACATTGTACACTTCCTGCTTTGTTCCTTTTATTTTAACCGAGTCCCAGCCTCTTGTCGGGCCTGTTTGAGCCTGTAGGTCAGACCCAATGGCGCAAGCAAAAAGCAAAAAGATTAATTTGATAACTGTTTGATTCATATTTATTTCACTTCAAACTGTTTTTTACTGCAAACTAACGTTCCATCTTTTAGCCTTCCCCATACCGAAACACAATACTTTCCAACAATTGATGAGGTTTTAAAGTCAACCTGAATAGAATCTTGTGGTTTTAAAGACGGCGCCCAATATAAGACCTGCCTCAAATCGGGTATGTTTTGGTCTTTCTGTTCCCAGTCGGTTAGTTTTATTTTGGGCTGGACGGCATCGACAGTGGCATGAATAAACTGGTCGTTGTCTTGAAAAATTGAATAGTCGCCTTTCGTGGTGTAAATGGCAACCACTCCCGGAAATCTCAAATTGCCGTAAAAACGCTCAATTGAGCAAATTTCGATTCTTTTCACGTCCTGAGTTCCCATGTCTTTGATCAGGTTCAGGTTGCGAATGGGGATTCCGTCAATCAACGTCAGCGGCATATCGTCGAAATAACCACTTGCTGCTGAGTTTAATACCTGCAAACTTGGCTCATTGTTGTAATTTCTGAATTTAACTCCGGGAAGTAATTCCCGCGATATTTCGGTGAAATTGGGTAAATCGATAAAGAGATGTGGATCGATTGTTTTATTCGGGTTCCCGTAATACGGATATTCTTTTGTCCGCCCGCGAGTTGTTTGCTCAATTTTAAACGGTCGTTGCTCAAAGATTTTCTGAAAAGTTATCGCATCAATGTTTCTCGAATTGCTTGTTTTAAAAGAGTCGGTTACAGGCTGCATCGTTGTTGCCGGACGCATTTCTCCAGAGATAAAGCTGTCGTCGATAGTTATTTTCAGGCGCTGCAACGGGCTTGAGCTAAAGCATTGGATGAAGGGCTGAATTGTGCCGGAATAGTTATTGAGCTGAAAATAGAATTTTCCATCGCTTCTGGTTTGGTAATATTGAAATCCGGGAATGGAATCGGGAATAGTGAAAAAAACATTGATTCCGTAAGCGGGCTGCAAATTTTTCTTATCAACTACAGTACCCGATAAAACCAGTCCCTCTTGTTGTGAGTTATTGCCTAAAACTGAATTTTCTGATTTCCAAAGTGTAGAGCCCGATCTAAACTGATCGTCGAGTAGGGAAATGCTGACAGCGATGTCGCCATCCAGCGAGTTCGCGAAAGTCTGATCAAGATTGACAGTTAGGCTATTGTTCGCATTAGTTCCTAATTTCTCCGGAAGATTTTCAATTTTTATGTCGTTGTTTTCATGCTCGGTCGCATTGATTTGTGCTAATCGCGGAATTTGTTTAGTTTTTTCAAGCCCAACGAAGCGGTTGGCGATCCATACTTCTTTTACAGCTTTTAATTGATCGCCTGTATTTTTCGAATACGATCTCAAAACGTAAGTTCCTGTGCTAAGCGAGTCGGGCAACTGTAAAAAGCCGTCAGCCTGATTGTTGTTAATCTCAAGTATTGCTCCTGAAACTCTTTTCCCTTGAAGATTCAGCAAATCGACATAGTTTACTTTTGACTGTCCGCTCGTGGAAGTAAATGCTTTTACGAGCATTGTTTCTCCGGCAACGTAAACGTCGCGATCAGAAAAAACCGACGTTGGCAAATTCTGTTGCGCGTTTAAGTAAACGCAATTAGAAATTAGAAACAGTAATATGGTTAGTTTTCGTTTCATTCTGTAAATCATCAGTTTTGATAACTTTCCCAAAAAGAGGGGTACACACCAACTAAATATCCACTATCTGAAATATCCGGGTATCGGTTTATCTTTTTCTGCACAGCAGTTTGGCTGTACGCCGAACCGGTTCTTATAAAATACCTGTACTGACGATAGGAGTTTACGTTGAAAAAACCTACGACTTTTTTTGTCTTGTCGGTTTTGCACGACACATTTGTCGGAATCTGAGCCAGAACCGGATCGAAAAGATTGCCTTCGGCAGTGAACTGTTTGTCGAGCGCCTCATAAAAGTCGTACGAATCTTTCGTAATTCCGTATTGATCTACCATCACTATCCATCCATAGAAATCTTGTTTGGCCGAGTCCAGATATTGTTGTGTATCATAGGCAAGCGAGAGAACGGTATGGTTTTTAATGTTGGAGGTTCCGGTATAGTCGCCTTGTCCGGCAATATTGAAATTGCCGTTATCGTATCTTGATTTCCATCCATAATAAGGTGGGGCAACTTTAAAAGGATTCATTGGAGGAATATATACCCACTCTAAAACAGTTCGCCAGGTAAATCTGAAGTATTTGAGCTGTGGCGAAAGTGAAACGTCAACTTTAATATCCCGAACTGGGTTTTCAACCGTGAAGGGTACGCCATACGCATCTGTACTGTAGGTTTTGTCTATCCTGTGTACGGTATAAAGCGAGTCAATGCTAGGAAGCGGCGGCATGGTAACCGGATCTGATTCATAGGTTTGATCTCCATAATAAATTCGGAGTGTGTATGTTTTGTCAGGAACCGCGACTTTCGAAAATGTGAAATAGCCATTTGACTGCTGCTTGGCAGGTGTTGCGCTTGAACCTGATTCAATTAGCTCAACGTTGGCGTTGGTGATCATCTCGTCAGGATTGGTGCTATAGAAATCTTTTGTTTTTGTAAGTTTTACAAAATTTTTTGAAGCGTCGTTGGTGAACATCGATTCCACCACAAGCATACTTTCCGAACTGTCTAATTCAGGCGTATAGTATTCTTCGCACGAAGCAAACAGCAACATGCCCAGAAAAAAAGCGACCAATTTCCCGGTGGTGGTTTTCAGGTAATATTTTTTTACGTGCTTCATCAGAATTTGAAATTATAAGTGATTGAGGGAACCGGAACTCCAATTACTGAAAGCTTATAAATTGCGTTGGTTGTTTTATTGACCTGTTGTATAGAGGCTTCTTTCCGGTAGAAAATGGAATAGGCGTTCTTTCTTCCATAAAGGTTATATACCGAGAATGTCCAACTGCCTTTCCACATTCTTTTTTTGCGAAGGTTCTCGTCTAAAGTAATGCTCACATCCATACGATGATAAGGTGGCATGCGGTATTTATTCCGGTCTGAATAGTAAACAACTTGTTGTCCATCGTAGGTGTATTTCTGTTCGGGCAGTGTTACCGGGCGTCCCGATGCCAAGACAAAATTTCCGGAGAAACGCCAGCGTCGGCTAATCTTATAATTAAAAACTGTTGACAAGTCGTGTGGCTTGTCGTAAACCGACGGATAGAATTTCTTGGCATTAATAATATCTTCGTCGAATTTGTTGTCGGTTTGGCGCATTGTCCTGGAATATGTGTAACTAATCCACCCGTTTAATCTCCCTGTATTCTTCTTCAGGAAAAGTTCGAGTCCGTAAGAGTAGCCTTTTGCGTTAATTACATCGGTTTCAACGTGCTTATTCATAACAAGAACGGCACCATCTTTATATTCAAGCAAATTTTTAAGGTTTTTGTAATAGACTTCTACCGAAGTTTCGTACAATCCTCTTTTGGGATTCTTGAAAAGACCCACGGCAAACTGATCGCTGATTAATGGTTTTACGTAGGTATCGCTGGATTTCCAGAAATCGGCAGGAGACATTACTGAAGTGTTGGATACTTGATTCATAAACTGGTGTATCCGCTGATAGCTCAGCCGAAAAGATCCATTGTTGTCGCCGTTTAACTTAAGCGAAATGCGGGGCTCAAGTCCTTTATAAGCTTTTATAATCTTTCCTGAGCCATAAATCGTAGAGTCGATAACAGTGGTTGGACTTATTGATTGGGCTGGGTCGTATTTTAGTACTGTTGCCGGACCAAGATTCATGAAATGTGCGTAACGTAATCCAACATTCAGTGCAGCTGACGTAGATAAATCGATGTCATCGTCAATAAATGCTCCCAATTCTATTGATTGGTCATGAGGAATTTTCTCACCGATTATATTTGTTGACGATCCTGCCGGTTTTATTTCTCCGGGCTGAATTTTATATCCAATTGCCTGAAATCCTGTATTTATACGGTGTTTTTCGTTTGGTAGCCAGGAGAGTATGTACTTTAAGTTCCCATATTGTAACCCGGTAAGCAAGTGGTAATCGTTTTCAGCTTGGTCTTCATCTTTTTGTTCAAGTTTGAAGGAGTATCTGCTGTATGAAAGATTTAAATTTGAGAGGAGCTTTTTCGATATTCCCGCTTTCCACGTCGCCGATCCGATAAGGTTCCCGTAGTTATATAAAGAGTTCGAGTTTAGGTTAAAAACGTCATTGCTTGCGTAACCCATAATTTTTAAAGTATTGTTTTGCCCTAGCACTAGGTTTAGCGTTCCGTTCACATCATAAAAGTGTGCAACCGAGTTCAAAAATTGAGCGTTTCTCGACTGGCGCATTATCCAGTCAGAATATGTTGTTCGGCCACCGATGAGGAAGGTACTTTTTTTCTTTTTTACGAGCGGTCCTTCCAGCGTAATTCTACTGTTAATTAATCCTATGCCGCCATATAGCTTCAAATTTTCTGTATTCCCATCTTTCAGTTTTACTTCCATAATAGACGAAACGCGCTCTCCATAAGATGCCGGAATACCTCCTTTGAAGAGTGTTACATCCTGAACAGCATCGGGATTAATCATAGAGAAAAAGCCAAACAAGTGCGATGTGTTGAAGACAGGAGCACCTTCCAACAAGATCAGGTTTTGATCGGTGTTACCTCCCCGAACGTTAAATCCGGAAGACATTTCTCCAACACTTTGCACGCCCGGCATCATCACCACGCTCTTTATAATATCAGCTTCGCCCATCATCACCGGCAGTTCCTTGATTATTCTCGAATTCACTTTCACCATGCTCATTTGTGCTTTCGATGCTTTGGCACTTTCGCCAGTTATGGTTACTTCCTCAAGATTATGCGTCTCCTCAAATAATTCAAAGTCAGCTTTGCCGGTCTCAATTAACTTTATTTTTTGGTTCAAAACCTCGTATCCCATAAACGAAACCTGTAATGTAAAGTCGCCTGTCGGAAGTTCAAGTTCATAATTTCCCATAGCATTACTTGTTACCCCGATCCCGGTTTGTGGGTGAAATATCACAGCTCCTGCCAGCGGCTCATTATTTTTTCCGTCGAGTATTTTGCCTTTAAGTTTTGCGGTGGCATAACGACCTTGGTTAAGCAAATTTCCGATTATCATCACAGTCGATTCGCCCGATCCAGAAACGATTTTTCCGTCGCTGCCCTTTGGAAAAATTACAACGGAGTTATTCTGAAAGAATTTGTAGTTGAGTGATTGCTTGTCGAACAATAGGTTTAATGCCTGAATTAAAGGCTGATTGTTGAATTTCTGGTTAATCACATATGGTTTAATCCACTCTTGCCGATAATAAAAATGGATATTGTATTCTTTTTCAATCGTTTTGAAAAAATCTTCAAGTTTTGTTTTCTGGAAATCTCCACTAATAAGTGTTTCTTGTATGCTTTGAGCGTAAATTCTTGGAATCAGGCAGATAACAAAAACGATAGAAAAAAATAGTTTGAGGAATATAGTTAAGTTGTTTTTTTTCACAAATTGGGTTTCAGTTGGTTAAATGAATTCTGGTGGCTAAAGTTAGAAATTAAGAATTAACTAAATGTATTTTAGACAAAAAGATTTATGTAAGGTTTAATCAAATGAATTTATCATCTTGAACTTTTCGATCAATTTTGCATTAAATTGTAATTGCAGAAAGAAGGAATGAAATAGCCATGTGCGCTAAAGCTCGCACCAACCGAAAATGCAGAAATGGCTATTCCATGAGTACGTGCCAAAACACGATTAAAAAACAAAAAAATTATACGAATGAATAACTTATTTTTGATTGAAGAAAAACGAAGATGGAAAAAAGCTCAGGAAATATCTCACATTTAATCAAGCGGAGAGCGCAAGAACTGGGTTTTCTGGATTGTGGAATTTCTGAAGTTCACTTTCTCAAAGAAGAAGAGGACCGTTTGAGGCGTTGGCTTCAGGCAGAAATGAATGGCGAAATGAACTACATGGAGAACAACCTCGAAAAGAGGCTCAATCCGGGGCTTCTCGTAGAAAATGCCAAGTCGGTTATCTCGGTGTTGTTAAATTACTTTCCCGTAGTAGGTCAGTCTGATCCAGATGCACCCGTTTTGTCTAAATATGCATATGGCGTTGATTATCATTTTGTAATGAAGGATAAGCTGGCCGAGTTACTTCATTTTTTGCAAACTGAAATTGCACCATGCGAAGGACGTTGTTTTGTCGATTCGGCACCGGTGCTCGACCGGGCGTGGGCAGCCTGTGCCGGTTTGGGCTGGATTGGCAAAAACACAAATCTGATATCGCCTGAACATGGCAGTTTTTTCTTCATTGGCGAGCTAATTGTCGATTTGGAATTACCTGCTGATGAAAAAGTTGTTAGGAACCACTGCGGAAATTGCACGCGTTGCATTGATGCCTGCCCAACAAAAGCAATTATTGAACCTTACGTGCTTGATGCAAGAAAATGCATTTCGTACCAAACCATTGAAAATAAGGGCAAAATTGATCCGGAGCTGAAAGGAAAGTTTAAAAACCGCATGTTTGGTTGCGACATCTGCCAGGATGTGTGCCCGTGGAACCTGAAGTCGGTACCACACTTAGAACCAGCATTTGTTGCCAACGAAAGCGTGTTAAAAATGAAAAAAGAAGAATGGTTCAGCCTTGATAAGGCAACTTTTAATAAGCTTTTCAAAAAAACAGCTGTGAAGCGCGCGAAATTTGAGGGACTAAAAAGAAATCTTGATTTTCTGGCCGAATAAAAAAGCAAAAGGAAGCAAATTTGCTTCCTTTTGTGGTGCCTCCAAGAATCGAACTAGGGACACATGGATTTTCAGTCCATTGCTCTACCAACTGAGCTAAGGCACCATTTTTAATCCGGTGCGGATCGTTTGTAAGTTACTTTGTCGGCGTTGGTACAACCGTTTCGCTTACGGGGTGCAAATATAGACCAAATATTTTAACTACAAAACAAATGGAACAATCTGGCTGATTTTTTTTTGTCTTTTGGGGGCAAAATGTTAGTTATCAGTTGGTTATATGGCGAAGAAAATTGGAATCTGCCTGAAATTTCTGATTAGAAGATTAATTCTGAGGGCTAATAAGTAAATATCGGTTTGATTTTTAGCGAAATCGAAGCTATTTCATACTTTTGCAGTCCAAAATTTCACTCATTTACTCGATGTTGCAAACCTTCGTTTTAAAAAATGGTATTCGGATTGTTCATCAGGAAGTTAATTCGCCTGTATCGCATTTTGGCGTGATAATCAACACTGGATCAAGGGACGAGGAAGAAAACGAACAGGGCATCGCTCATTTTATTGAGCATGTTATTTTTAAAGGCACCAAAACCAGGAAAGCCTTCCATATTTTAAACCGGATTGAAGACGTTGGTGGAGAATTGAATGCGTACACTACGAAGGAAGAAACAGCTGTTTATGCAACTTTTTTGAGCGAATATTATCAGCGGTCGGTAGAGCTAATCAGTGATATTCTCTTTAATAGTGTGTTCCCGGCAAAAGAGCTCGAACGCGAGAAGGAGGTGGTTTTCGAGGAAATTAACTCATATAAAGACAGCCCATCGGAGTTGATTTTTGACGAATTTGAGGAGATTTTGTTCGCCGGACATCCGATTGCCCGCAACATCCTTGGCCTTCCGGAGCAGATTAAGGGCTTCAATAAGGATAGTATCCTGAAATTTATGGACGGCAATTACCACACCGATCAAATGGTTTTGAGCTCCATCGGGAATATTCCAATGTCGAAAATCATTCGTCTGGCCGAAAAATATTTCGGTAGCATTCCTCAGAGGTTAAGAGTAAAAAGCCGCGTCAATCATTATTTATATAAGCCGGAAACGAGGACAGTCCAGAAAGATACGTTTCAGTCTCATTGCATCATTGGCAATATTGCGCCGGATGTTTACAGTACGAATCGAATGACAATGGTGCTGTTGAATAATATCCTTGGCGGACAATCGATGAATTCCCGTCTGAATATGGCTCTGAGAGAGCGAAACGGAATGGCATACAATGTTGAATCAAATTACACTGCTTATTCTGATACCGGTGAGTTTAGCATTTACTTCGGAACAGACAAGGAAAACCTCGACGATGCCCAGGCGTTGGTGTACAAGGAATTGCAGAAAATGCAGAAATCGCCTATGGGAATAGTGCAGTTGAGCCGGGCAAAGAAACAATTGATCGGGCAATTGGCTATTTCAACCGAAACCAGGGAAGATTTGATGCTTTCTATTGGTAAAAGCATGTTGTTTTTCAATCAGGTTGACCCACTTGAAGCGGTTTTTAAGAAGATAGAAAGTATTGAAGCAAGCGAAATTATGGAGATTGCCAACCTGGTTTTCGATGTAAATACAAACAGCACGTTAATTTACCTTTAGTATGACCGATAGCTTGCAGCTCGACCAGTATATTCTTGAGCACACCTCTCCTGAAGACGATTTTTTGAAAGAGCTGGATCGTGAAACGCATCTTAAAGTTTTGCGTTCGAGAATGTTGTCGGGACATTTGCAAGGGCAAATTCTCAGTATGATCAGCTGTATGATCAGGCCAAAATATATTCTCGAGCTTGGAACGTTTACCGGCTATTCTGCTCTATGCCTGGCCAAAGGATTGCAAGACAATGGAAAATTGCATACAATCGAGATTGACGACGAGTTGGAGGCGATTGCCCGGAAATATTTCGAAAAATCGGGGATGGGTAGTAAAATAGTACAACACATTGGCGACGCCAGAGAAATTATTTCAACGCTGGAGCCAAGTTTTGACCTGGTTTTTATTGATGCTGACAAGCGAGAATATTCAGAATATTACAATTTGGTTTTTAACCGGGTCTCAGTTGGTGGCTTCATTCTTGCCGATAACATATTGTGGAATGGCAAAGTTGTTGATCCGGATGAGGCGAACGACGAGCAAACTCGTGGAATTCTCGACTTCAACGAGTTGGTTAACAATGATAAAAGGGT
>Ga0116171_10003747_pt1 | contig 13942 bp, 8 predicted proteins | sample AD_JPNHW2_MetaG_FD_89798 | JGI IMG/M metagenome (GOLD analysis project Ga0116171, IMG submission 89798) | Active sludge microbial communities of municipal wastewater-treating anaerobic digesters from Japan - AD_JPNHW2_MetaG | ecosystem: Engineered > Bioreactor > Anaerobic > Digestate | place...
AAATTAAATCTCTATTCATTACTAACGAAGTATACAGGCTGAACTTCCCTTTCTTTAACTGCAGGGAAACTCTGATTCAGAACAAAGAAAAAGATCTTACAGACCTTAACAGGGAAAGACAGCTGCTTGAACTTAAAAAAATGAAGAAAGAAAAACTTCTCAAGGAAATTCATACTTCAGAGCGGAATGTTAATAAACTTGAAAAAAGAAGGGATTCGATTCTCAATTATAAAACAACATTAAACGAGATTATTGCAAAGATCGAATCAAAAAATAAACTGTCATCCAAAATTAACAATTTAAAAAAAGATCTTATTGAATTAAGGGAGATAAAAGAAAAAATAAATTCCGTCGAGAATAACCTGAAGGAGCGCTTCTCCCATTTTACAGAAAAAGGCAATGAACAGATACCGGATCTTGAACAGATCCAGGAATCATTCAACACATTCAGAGATGTTAATGAACAGCTGGATAAATTCTCTCTGCGCAAAAAACGTTATTCCAGTGCGGCTTTAAAAGCAATTACATCCCTGATTATTTTTTCACTAATAGCTTTCCTGTTCATGATATTCACTTCATCCGCATCTTTTATTCTTGGCCTTACTTCCGCAATAGCAGCATGTTCCGCCGGATTAATCGGTCTGCTTTATTATTTTAAAATCAGAACACTCCAGCCGGTTGAGTTGTTTGAACAGAAGAAAAAAATGGAGGATGACCTGATAGATCTTCTCAAAAAAAATAACTTCTCCGTTGATACTTTTAAAACCGGAGAGCTATACGAAATTTTATTTCAGTATTTCGAAGATTTTATAAATTACCGGGATATCAGTTATGAACTGATGGAACTGAAAAAGAAAATATCCAACTCATCAAGCCTCATTGAAAAAGAAAAAAAACTTGAACAGTTTACTGATGAGATTGAAAGTATTAATAATGATATAACAGTAACCATTGAGAATCTTGACCTTTCCATCCATCCACATCCGGAGGAAGACGGCATCAACAGGGCAATTCACGACATAGACGAACTCCTGGGAGAGAACGGAGCTGAAATAAATGAAAAAAAATCTCTCATAGTAAAATTTGAAGAGGAAATAGAAGAGTATGACAAAATAGAAAACAGTTCACTCTCCGCAGAGCTGAGACTTGAAGAGATCCTGAAGCAGATCAATGAGTGCAGAGAGGTAATAGAGCATATAAAATTTCTCAATAACGTTTTCAGCAGTGCCTCGGAAACCTGGTGTATAACTAAATTAGAAGAGCTGTCGCATTCAGCTCTTGATAAATTTTTAAAACTTACAGACAACTCATTTATAAAAGAAGATATCGCCGAAACACTCAATAATCTCATCATTCAGTCAGGAAGTATTAAAAATGAGCATAAAGGTTTAAAAAAATATTTATCATTCTCAATAAAAGCGGCACTTTCTGAATTACTTGGTAATGGAGATCTTCCGCCATTTTTTATGGTTGACCCTTTTACTCCGGAAAATGAATTTGCAGACAATATGAAAAAATTATTGCCTGAATTGTTTTCCGGAAGACAGGTGGTAGTAATAATTCCCGGAAACGATCCGGACCTCAAAGGAAATTTAATTACTCTTTTAAAATAAACTATGGATATTAATGAACAGCTAACATTCTCCGATGATCCTCTGCTGCGGGAAAGCACTGAGATATATCAGATGATCTCCGAAGGAAACTTTCAGGAGGCAATAAAAAAATCTGACCTATTAATGAATGTCAATCCCGAATACCCGGGGCTGATTGAAGCATATAGAACTGCAAAGTTCTGGTCAAACAGGGAAAAAGAAATTAAAAAAACAAGAGAAGGAAAAAAGACTGCGGATTTTCTTATGGAGGAATGGAACGCGTTTGATGATTACGCATCATATAAAGAGATGAAGTCCTCCTCCGCATACAAATCTGCAATGAGGTACATTTTTTTCAAAGCTGCCGAACATTATAAACTGGCTTTTCAGCACAATGAAGAGACAGACAATAAATTCGATCTTCTGATAAATCTCGGCGAATGTTTTCTTAGATTGAAAGAACATAAATATGCTATTGAAACCCTTGAATACGCCATGACTTCATACAAGAGCAACGCCAAGCTGCTGTTTATTCTCGGTGAATCGTACTACCATATGGATGATATCCCCAAATGCCTGCTCTACATGAGAGAGGCGTTTCAGATCGATCCGTCGCAGATAGATCTTACCCTTATTGAAGCGAAACCGATCATGGAGATTATTGAAGCGATTCAAAACAGCGGAAAAAATGTCAGAGATGTAAGAGAGTGGATTCCGGTGTTCGGTTTCTTAACTGATATCTTTTATGTCAGAAGGAATCTTAATAAACACCAGGTCGAATCCCTTAAGCGGGAGGTGTTCAACCTGGAAAACAGTTTCAGCAGAATGAACAGTGATGACATTGAGGCTACAAATATTATGCCGAGAATTATAAATAAATATCTCTGGCTTCTCGATTATTATGAGCATCAGAATATAAATATTGAAAACAGCGACCAGATAAAAAACCGGCTCCTTTCACTCGACAAAGATCTCTTCCAGGATTTTTTTAAAAAGTCATCTACCCACAAAAGATATTAATCACCGGCAGTAATTCCCGGATTTAGGCATTATGACATTTCACAAATGAAATAAGACAACTCCACCCTGCGGCTGAGCTCATGGATCGGAGTTTAACGCAGGGTGTGATTCTACAGGCAGTTAGTGAGCCTGCCGGGATGTTGACTTGCCGTGTATCCGGAACCAGACGGAAATTCATACTCAATCATTAACTGCTATAATAAAAAATAAAGCGTAATGGACTTTATCATCTTCCCGCAGTATAATTTAATTAAACAGAATTTATTTTATTCCAAAAAAACAGGATGTTTCTTTAATGAACCTGTATATCCGGGAGCCTGAGAAAAGTTATGTATTACATGTTTCATGCGGAGATAAACAGCGATGTCACTAACCACCGTGTTATTTAATTCAATAAAAAAATCCATAAATAACTATGGAATCATGAGATGGATATTTTCAGTACCGATTATTATTATCTATACTGTAAGTTTTGCGCTGCTCATCCCTGAATATAAAACGCCTTTTCAGACCTGCTATGAAGACCTGAATAAAAAATTAATTGCTGAAAAAAGCCGGATAACCACTCCGATCACACTTCCATCCGACCTGTTCTATTACAGCAGCATATGGCAGGATATGGCCGGAGAAAATCCTCTCGTACATACACTGATGACGTCAAGCCTGGAATACCTTTTTAAAAGCCTGAACTTTCTGAAAGATATCCAGGATAATGATGAAGAAATGATAAAAAAAATGATACAGAACAAAATGTATTTTCTCGAACAGAAAAAAAAAGATGTTCTCACTGCACAGAATATTTTCGGATCAATCAGTAAAAAGGGAGAATATTTCACCAGACTGTTTGATCAGCTGTTTTCCAGACACGGATTAAAAAAACTTGGTGTAAAATATTCAGAGACCGATGTGGAAATCTTTTTCAATCAGCTATGCAGATCTCCTGAAGAAAAAAAGTTCCGCCGGTTACTCGGTGCCCTGGTTCTGAATGTTCCCTACTATCTGGTCATTAAAAACAGCATCAGCGAATATTATCAGAACAGCGATGTCCTTATACCTGTCGATCTTTTCAGCTTCACGCTTTTTATGATGTTCCTTGACGGAGTAAAAAAGAAGGAGACCAGGCCGACCATTGAAGAATGCCGGGCCTGGGTGTTTTCTGTTATTATCCCGGATAGCGATAAACGAAATGAGCTTCTGGCAAAACATTTTTCGGTTCAGCAGATCATCCGCGAAGAGATGATTATGCCTAATCCCGGCTATTTTTCGAAAGGATATAACAAAAAAAAACATAAGGCCATTGATATCGCTAGTGAGAGGGGAACCATGATCCGTTCACCAATCACAGGAACAGTCAGGTATTACGAAAAATCACCGAAAAAATCGATAACAGGCAATTTTATTATTATAAAAGATGAAGGGTCACAGTACAACATCTTTATCTGCCATATGGATAATAAGGATTATATTGAGGAGCATTCGACTGAAGGAGAGCTTGCAGAACCAATTGCCAACCTCGAACCGGACTGGATTCATCCTTTAAAAAAAGGCCAGTTTTTCCAGGTAGTCGGAAGTTCCGGAAAAAGCACCGGGGCACATACACACATACAGATTGCCCGGAGGAACAAACCGTACACGACATTCGATTTTCTATCTGTAAACAAACCGTACCAGGAACAGTTCAATTCATATTTGAAAAAAAACAGTCTATGGCAGGAGTACAGCAGAAATGAAGAATTACTGTTATCTGTACTGGGGATGGTTATCTCTAAATATGATAGTACCAGACATTTTACAGACCGTGATCCGGCAACGCTTGAACTCTACAGCAGGCTGCAGGAAAACTATACACCGGCATCCACAACTATAGATTCAATTGACATTACACTGGAGGAGATTCCTGATAATATTCTCCGCACTTATTTTTCCAAAATAATCCAGGAACAGGTTATCAATGAACGTTATGATGCCCAACTGAAATACTTTGCCGGGCTTATCCTTCAGCTTAATAATCTTTTGAAACAGAAAGTGCCGCCGGCTCCGGCTCTGCCGGCAAAAGCAGTACCGCTCACTCCATGGCAGATTGTTAAGCGGAAGCGGAAAAATGCTGACACTGGCGAACCGGATGAAGATGCCCATGACCATATATTCTACCAGGCAATTAATAAATATTTTCTGTTCAAATTACTTCAGCTGAACTACACTCCGAGAGAAATTCGTGACCGGCTGTTATCTGATCCCGCGTTCACAGGTAATACCAGTGAAGATATTACTGACCTTTTGCCAGAATACCGGCAGAAAAATATTGAAGACCGCATAACCGCACTTAAAAAATATATACAGGGAATAATACATTTATCAATTGATTTTTCATTTATTAACGATGAGAATTTCTGCGGATCTATTTTCAGTACTATAATAACAGCATGTAAGAACCAGGGTGTACCGCTGTATTCTAATTTCGGTTTTTTCCGGTATGATATAGATGAACTTCAAAAATCATACCAGGAATCCAGGTTTATAAAATTTTCTGAAAGCCCTGAATTTGTTTATGACAAAAAGCATGATGATGCAATCCGTACATTTTTTCTTGATCTTCTTGAGCTTGGAGCAGAACATAAATATTTTGATCTGTTCCGGCAATTATTCAGCATAAAGGGCGAACCCTCGTCGACTGTAATACATAACGGTTCACAAAGAATAAGTAAAGTATTAACCAAAACTTTTACCCGGAGAATATATAAACTGCTTTTCAGGACATATCCGCCAGCACCGGAGATTTATCCTCCGCATCTATATCCGGCATTTCAAAAACTTATTGAAAATATTGTTAAACCGGCGCCATACGAAATAAAAAAATATGCCGGGCAGACTCTTTACAGGGCATCAGAGACAGCGCTCCTCTATTCACTGATCTATGAATTCTTCCTTTCGGGCAGAGAATGTTACATGGAACTTTTCCCTGCGGAAGAACTTACAAACGTTATTGACGCAATAGGATTGTTCGACAACATGTTCAGAATGTTCTGCGAAAACACAGCACGTAAACAACTGATAGACACTGAGCACAGCAGAATCACACAGGAGCTGGAAACCGCGGAGAGGGAGCTCAATATATATAAAAAATCAAAAGTGCAATTGCAGGAGGATTTCAGAAAAGATACAGTCAGCGCTAAACAGGCGGATAATTACCTCAGCAGAAATACAGATTTATTTTCAAAATATTTTATGGAAGAAGAAAAGATAAACGAAAAGATCACCGGCCTGGAGCAGACACTTGACCGTTACCGCAATGAATGTATTGTGTTAAAAAATGAAAAAACCCAAATGCAGAAAGAGCATGAAGTGAAACTGGAAACAATGGCCAGGGAAATGGAAACACTCAGATCAAAGGGTACCTTGGATCAGGACCGCTACAGGATCAAAATGAAAAATATTTCCTACCATAAAGAAAAAGCCGAAAGAGAGATTATTGAACTGAAAGAAGAAATTAATCATCTGAAAAAAGAATTGAAGGAGGAAAAGGAACAATTCAGTTATACCCTTACAAACACGGAGAAAGACCTGGAAGACGCACACGAATTACTGAAGAAATATAAAAAAGCAATCATAATCCGGAATACAAAAAATTCCGATCAGGAAAAACTTATCAGTGATCTGAGTAACGAAATCAGCAGTATCCGGAAAACACATGAAGAGTTTATAGACATTATCAGCAGTACCATGGGCCTTAATGAGAAGGAGATGACAATGCAGGAACTTTCACACAGGCTCCTCAACCTGATGAAGCAGGCTGAAGTATGCAAGGACCAGACTTCAGCAATCAGAGTACTTCAGGAACAGCAGAAGAACGACAAACAAAGTCTTATGCTCAATGCCAGCCTCATCAATGAACTGAAAGATAAATCTGAAAAACTCCAGATACAGCTTGATTTCCTTCAGAAAACGACAACATCTACCCGCGAAAAAGACCTGGAGGAAGAGAATGAGCACCTTTCTGCATCAGTAAGAGAACTCAAGGAAGAGATTCGGACGTTACATAAATTGATCAGTAAATAACAGTAAATTTATTACACTTCCAGAATTTTTAAAAATTTCATTTATATTTAAATATACTTTGCTGTTAAGCCATTTATTGTAAACTTAACCAGGAATTTTCTGCAACGTATTATGCATATTAATGTGCAAAGGCTCCATACCAGAGATTTGCAAATGTTGTAAAAACGCAGAAATTCTATAGTAAAATTTTAATTGATTTTTTTAATTGATTTTTTCGATATAATAAACAGGACTATAACTCAATGATTTATTGCTTGGACTGTTATTAAAAGTGTCTATCGGGCAAACCCGCAACGGCACACTGTTTTTCAATCTTGTCAAAATAAGTTTATTAAAACGGACTCATGAAAGTTATAATAAACAGTTTTGTAAACTTTTTAAAAATTAATCTCTGGAAGTAATGATGAGCGGATTTACAATAATATCTTATCCAACACCGAACAGTGCTAATCTGCTTTCCCTTACAGATTCAAGATCAAGATATATGCTCCCTATCGGCGGGAGATTCAGGATAATTGACTTTACTATACGCAACTCGGTATCTTCACACGCGAATGAAACAATAATTTTCAACAGCCACGAAGACCAGCTTCAACAGTATCTCGATGAATATTCAGTTGAATCACTCGAAAAGAATCCTCATAAAACTACAGTTTATCCCTTTGACCCTTCTGATATTGAATCCGTTCTTGAAGCTTTGACTCAAACAGAGACATCCTACTTTGTCCTTTACAACGGGGACAATCCGTCTATAATCAATCTCTCAGCTCTTTTTGAAAAATTTAAAGCATCAAGAAAAAAATCTCTGCTTATTAAACTCAAAATAAATGAAAAAGCTTCAATGGCATATAAAGTCGTTATATGCGATAAAAAAACTCTAATCTCTCTTATAAAAAAATCCCTGAAAGAAAAAAACAAATCTCTCCATTTTTTTGAAATGATAATAAATACATTAATTCATACGGGAATCAATACTACAACACTTGACGCACACTACTGGCCGATAAACAGCGTCACTGACTACTATTCACTTAACAGGGAAATTATCTGGAATAAAGAAATCTCCGATACTCTCACAAGAGAAAAAATTATTAAGAGTAAAATTAAATCAGACCGTTTCGCTCTGCTTGATGAAAAATGCGCTGTAAAAAATTCTTTCATTTCAGATTACTGTTATATTAACGGAAAAGTTGAGAACAGTATTATTTTCCCCGGAGTTGACATTGAAGAGGGGGCGGTCGTCATTGATTCAATCATACTCCCCTTTGTGAAAATCGGTCCCGGTGCGAGAATTATTAACTCAATCATTGATGAATCAACAGAACCTGAAGAAAACAGATATAACGCAGGTGCGAACTGCAGAATAGGAAGTGACGAGAAACATATTAAAAATAATAATTTCCCTAATACGCTTAATTCCAGTATTACACTTGTGGGGAAAAACAATTATATAAAAGAAAACACTTTTATCGGAGCCGCCTGCTATGTAGCGTCCGGTTCTGCCGGGGAGTATTTTACTGAAAAGACAAGACTCAATGACGGAGATTCAATACTGAAAATTATACCTGCCCAGGATTAATATTATAAATCATGAAAATCCAGTGAAACTGTTCAGAAACTGATTGTTATAAATATTTACGCCGCGCCGATACGCGGCGTAAATATTTATAATAGAATTTTTTAAGCAGCAGCCTTTTTGTTCAGAATTATTAAATAGAATTTCTCTATTTACACATAGGACATTTACTGCAGTCAGAGCTGCTGCAGCCGCAGCCGGAGGTACCTGCCGGTCTCCGGATAAATTTTACAATTTTAATTACAAAGTAAATAATTGACAATGCGACAACAATTCCTACAATAATTATATCAAGCATACTTATACTCCTAATCCGAAAAATTTCCCTGTCTGATAAACTGCAAAGCATAAAGTCCATGAAACGGCAATAGAATATAAAACATAAAAACCAAGCCATCTCCAGCCTATTTCAGCCTTAATTGCCGCCTGTGCCGCGAAACATGGCGCCAGTATAAGCGTAAAAAGCATAAGAACGAAAGCAACAAGCGGATTAAATGTTTTATCATTCTGAAGAGCGTTTCTTAAAGTCCTGCTCTCTTCCCCTTCCTCTCCGCCGGTTTTGTAAAGTATCCCGAGAGTTGAAACAACTGATTCCTTGGCGGCAAATCCTGTGATGGTTGCGACACCTATTTTCCAGTCAAACCCGAGAGGCCTGATTGCCGGTTCAATAATACGCCCGAGTCTTCCGGCTGCACTATAAGCAAGTTCATCTTCTTTCTTTAAATTCTCTGCATATTTAGAGGCCTCTTCATCAATGTTTATTCCGGCCTCAACATCTCCTGTGACTTTATCATTTCCCGGTGTTACAGTTTTTGTGCTGTATTTTTCTTCCAAAACAATTTTGTAATCAGCTCCAATTTTCTGGTATTTCGCAGGGTCTTCAAACGGTTTAGGAAATGATATTACAACCCATATTAAAACTGACGCAGGCAGAAGAATTGCACCGGCTTTTTTTAAATAGAGAGCAGTCTTTTCACTGATGTGCTGTAAAATTCCGGCACCAGTCGGCATTCGGTACGGAGGAAGCTCCATAACGAATGGCGTAGATTCACCTTTTAATATTGTATTTTTAAATAACAGGGACGACAATAGCGCCAGCGCAACACCTGTTACGTAGATCAGTAATACCATATTTCCGGCATTAGATGCAAAAAAAGTTCCTGCAAGAAGAATATGAACCGGCAGCTTTGCTCCGCAATTCATAAAAGGAGTAACCAGTATAGTTATGATCCTGTCTCTCGGATTTTTAAGTGACCTTGAAGCCATAATTGCCGGGACAGAACATCCAAATCCGACCATAAGCGGTAAGAATGACTGCCCGTGAAGTCCGAAGATATGAAGGAATTTATCCATAATAAAAGCAGCCCTGGCCATGTAGCCGGAATCCTCGAGAATGGAAATAAACATAAAAAGAATAACAATAAGAGGAACAAACGACAGCACTCCTCCCAACCCTCCTATGATACCGTCAACAACAAGTGACTGCAGCATACCTGCAGGAATAAATTGAGTGGAAATATTACCAAGCCAGCCGAAAAAAGTTTCAAGCCACCCCTGAGGATAAGCGCCGATCGCAAAAGTCAGCTGAAAGATTCCCCAGAGAAAAAAGAGGAAAACGGGGAGCCCCAGAAAACGGTTTAAAAGGAACGCATCCAGCTTTTCCGTGTCTGTGATTTTGGAATTTTCATATTTAACAGTTTCAGTTACTGCACCGTGAATATATCCGTAACGCTGTTCAGATATAATAATTTCCGCATCATACCCGTAATGAATTTCTATCCTCTTTATGCATTGAAGAGCGGTATTATTTACCACTTCATAATCTGCATGTTTTTTAATCTTTTTATAGGCGTTCTGATCTTTCTCCAGAAGTTTTATAGCTATCCACCGTGGCGGGAAGATGCTGGAAAACTCATGATCGGATGCAAGTAATTCAGTAATTTTATTAATCTCGTCTTCAATTTCATAACCGTAGGATGGTATTTTTACAGATTTCTTTTTGCTTTCAAACATTGCAATAGCTTCGTCAAGCAGATCATTGATCCCCTTCTCCCTGGCCCCCACTGTTTTTATCATTGGCATATCAAGAATTTTTGAAAGCTGCTTATCATCTATTTTAATTCCCATGCTTTCAGCCTGGTCTGTTATGTTCAGTGCCCCGATAATCGGTATATTCAATTCCTGGAATTGAAGTAATAAATAAAGATTTCTTTCAATGTTTGTAGAATCAATTACATCAATTATAATATCCGGTTTCTCATCTAATATAAAATCTCTCGCTATAACCTCATCAATCGAATAAGCTGTCAGGCTGTAAGTACCCGGAAGGTCATAGATTAAAAAATCATATCCCTTATAATTTTTTCTTCCCTCTTTTTTCTCAACAGTAACTCCCGCATAATTCCCGACCTTCTGGTTCATTCCTGTTAATGAGTTAAAGATTGTTGTTTTCCCGGAATTAGGATTTCCGGCAAGTCCGACTTTTATCTGCCTCATAAATATATCCTGTTAATATTTTTTATATCAATTCTACTGTAACGCCTTTTGCTTCTGATTTACGGATTGAAATATTGTAACCCATAATTTTAATCTGCATCGGATCGCCGAATAATGCGGACCTTATTACTTTACCTTCAACATTTTTAGAAAAACCCATGTCAGCGAGTCTTTTCCCGATCTCGCCCGGCAGTGTAACATACTTTATTTTAAAGCAGTCTCCGTTGTTTAAATCTGTGATAACCATAAGACCTCTCTTTGCTACAATTATAATTATGATAATCATTATCATAATATAGTTAAAAAATTTTACTTTGCCCTGCATTTAGGGCATATCCCGTATAAATTAAGGCGATGATTTACTAATTCAAAACCATAATTTTCAGAAATTTTTTTCTGAATTTTTTCAATCTCAGGCGAGACTATTCCAACAAAAATACCGCATTTTGAACATATCAAATGATCATGATGATGATTATCATTTATCTCATAACGGGTTATACCGTTGTCGATAATAATCTCTGTACATACACCTATACTGCAGAAAAGTTTGATAGCCCTGTAGATAGTTGCAATTCCCAGGTTCGGGATGCTCTTTTTGCAAATATCGTATAATTCTTCAGCAGTAAGATGTTTCCCTGAATTATACAATATCCTGAGGATATCCTCCCTCTGGCTGCTGGATTTAAGATGTTCATTTTTTAAATGATGTTCCAGCTTAATTAAAATTTCATTAAGTGTTATATTCATATTCCTGTATCGATATTGATAATAATTATCAATATCGATACAAAGCTTTTTTTGTCAATAAAATTATAAAAAAAATTTAAATTCCTGAATTAATAGCATCGCCATATCTGCAGAAAAAGAAGTAGTTGAAAATTTATAGATTAAAATGGACTATGAATATTCAATACATATATTCCTTTTATAATAAAGCGGAGTAACAAAATGATAGACAGAGCAAGACGCCTTAGGACTAACGAGATTATAAGAAACCTCGCCGCGGAAACCCGGCCTGACAGCAATAAACTGATTATGCCCTATTTTGTAACAGAAGGAATAGGAATACGTGAAGGGTTCGACTCAATGCCCGGAATTGACAGGCTCAGTATTGACAATCTTCTTAGGGATCTTGATGCTGATATAAAATCCGGAGTCAGGGCTATACTTCTCTTCGGAATTCCCGATAAAAAGGATGCAGCCGGTACCGGCGCCTACTCCGATAACGGTATAGTTCAGAAAGCCGTAAGAAAAATCCGGAAAGAATTCAAAGACCAGGTTCTTATTATAACCGATGTCTGCCTCTGCGAATTCACTGATCACGGGCACTGCGGTGTTGTCGACCACGGAAGAGTTCTTAATGACCCGACTCTCGAACTGCTCTCCCGTACAGCACTAAGCCATGCTGAAGCAGGAGCAGACATTGTAGCGCCCTCAGACATGATGGATGGGCGGGTGGCAGTTATTCGCGACACACTTGAAGAACACGGCTTTTATGATACGGCAATTATGGCTTATTCCGCGAAATTCTGTTCAGCTTTTTACGGGCCGTTCCGTGATATTGCAGGAAGCGCGCCTCAGTTCGGAGACAGAAGAAGCTACCAGATGGACTTCAGGAACGCCAGAGAGGCGGAGAAAGAGATTGCAACAGATATCGATGAAGGTGCAGATATTGTCATGGTAAAACCAGCACTCTCCTACATGGATATTATCTACAGGGCAAAACAGGTTTCATCCCTCCCCCTGTGCGTATATAATGTCAGCGGTGAATACTCAATGGTTAAAGCCGCTGCCGAAAAAGGTTTCATTGACGAGAGAAGAATTGTTACAGAAATCATGACTTCATTCTTCAGGGCAGGATCTGATATGATTATTTCATATCATACGCGGGATATATTGAAGAACGGGTGGTTCTGACATCAAAATAATATTCTAAAATTTTTGAATTAAAAAAATTTTAATCACGGTTTAACATTTTTCCGGTCCTCCACCTCCGGAGTGAGCAAGGATGGATTGTATGGTGGAACACATTCAGTATAACATACGTTTTGCTTTGCCCCTCCTCCAGGAGTGCGGTGGCTGACGGTGCAAGGTGCCGGTAATCAGAGCTGATTTTTAAAAAATCATTAATGCTTCGACAAATATAAAATGGAGATCTATATACATGAAAACCTCAAATTCTGAAAATCTTTTCAAAAGAGCTCTCACCCTTCTTCCCGGCGGAGTCGATTCCCCGGTCAGAGCATTTAAATCTGTGGGAGGCACCCCTCTTTTTATGAAAGAAGGCAAAGGGAGCCATATTAAAGATGAAGATGGAAATGAATATATAGATCATTGTATGTCATGGGGACCGCTTATTTTCGGTCATGCGGATACGGATGTAATTGAAGCAGTGCGGAATACCGCGCTGTCGGGCACAAGCTTCGGAACTCCGCACAGATATGAAGTTGAACTGGCGGAACTTGTCATATCAATGGTACCGTCTATCGAAAAAGTACGTTTTGTAAGTTCAGGGACTGAAGCGACCATGAGCGCTATAAGGCTGGCGCGCGGTTTTACTGAAAAAGATAAAATCATCAAGCTTGACGGCTGCTATCATGGACATGCGGATTTTCTCCTTGTTTCCGCGGGTTCAGGCCTTGCGACCTTTGGAACTCCTGATTCTGCCGGAGTTACCCAGGGGAACGCGAAGGATACGCTGGTTGTCCCGTATAACGATCTGGAGGCTCTTGGTGCAGTTTTAGAAAGAGAAAAGGGTTACGTAGCGGCACTTATTCTGGAACCGGTACCGTGCAATTACGGGCTTATTCTCCCGCTTGATGAATATCTCAGAGGTGTCAGAGAACTCTGTGACAAATATGGCGTTGTACTGATTTTTGATGAAGTTATCACCGGCTTCAGACTTGCGAAGGGAGGAGCCCAGGAATACTTCGGTGTGACTCCGGATCTTACCACTCTGGGAAAAATTTTAGGCGGCGGCCTCCCTGTGGGAGCTTACGGCGGAAGAAAAGATATAATGGCGAAAATTGCTCCGGATGGTCCGGTGTATCAGGCAGGAACCCTCTCGGGGAATCCTCTTGCAATGGCTGCAGGTATAGCCACAATGAAAAAACTAAATTCAAAAAATTTCTACAGTGAACTTTCCGCTAAAGGCAAAATGTTTAACGACAAAATTTCACCTGTTATAAAAAAATTCAGC
>Ga0116171_10003748_pt1 | contig 13942 bp, 12 predicted proteins | sample AD_JPNHW2_MetaG_FD_89798 | JGI IMG/M metagenome (GOLD analysis project Ga0116171, IMG submission 89798) | Active sludge microbial communities of municipal wastewater-treating anaerobic digesters from Japan - AD_JPNHW2_MetaG | ecosystem: Engineered > Bioreactor > Anaerobic > Digestate | place...
GAATGCCAGCTTTTTGGCTTCTGTAAACAGATGGATATATTCGGCAGAACCGTATCCAAGCCTGGCAATGTCGAATCCCTCCATGATGTTAAGGATCTGGATGGTTGCAATTCCCTGTCCGTTAGGAGGAAGTTCCCATATATCGTACCCCCGGTATGTGGAGCTTACCGGCTCAACCCATTCGGAGGTATGACGTGCCATATCATCGAAGCTCAGAAAACCCCCCTGCGACTTCATGAATGCCGCTATTGACTTTGCAATGCTTCCCCTGTAAAATTCATTTCTTCCTCCTTTTGCAATTTTATCAAGGGTATTGGCAAGATTGGGATTTTTAAATATCTCTCCTTTTGCGGGAGATTTCCCTCCCGGCATATATGTTTCTTTAATATTCGGGAAATGTTTTAGCGCCGCGGTTCCGGTTTCGAGCGAACTGGCGATAACTTCAGTTACAGGAAATCCGTCCCTGGCATAGTTAATGGCTGGTTGCAGTATCTCCCTCATCGAAAGACGGCCGAACATATCATGCATTTCAAACCATCCGTCAACACAGCCGGGAACCGAAACCGGTAGGGGCCCGGTCGACGGTATGAAGTCAAAACCTTTGCTTTTGAAATACTCAAGTTTAAGCGCTCGCGGCGACCTGCCGCTGGCATTAAGGCCGTAAAGCTTCTGTTTGTCGGCGCTCCAGATTATTGCAAACAAATCGCCTCCCACACCGCATCCTGTGGGCTCGACAACGCCTAGCACGGCATTCGCTGCAATGGCTGCATCAATAGCATTGCCTCCCTTTTTTAGAATGTCAAGTGCAGCCTGTGTTGCCAGAGGCTGACTTGTGGCAGCCATCCCATTCTGGGCTATGACCTCCGAACGGGTAGCAAAATCCCTTCCGGTAATCCTGTCCTGTGAATATGACAAAGCCGGTATTAAAAGCAATATAATTGCTAACACTTTTCTTCTCACAATGGTCAGAGTTTAGATTCTTACTCAGGCAAAGTTAATAGTTTGAGTCAACTATTTAGCCATTGCCCTCAATTTTAAATCGGCAGGCATCTTTTCGATAGCATATCTCAAAGATGTCCTGGGCATTATTGATTTATGCTTCATGATAAACCCGAATACTTTTTCCTGATGAGCCTGGCTTGCTGCCTTAAGCATCCATCCATAACCTTTCCTGACCATATCGTCGGTGTCGGTAAGGAGGATTTCAGCTATTTCAAATATATCATTCAGGAACATTCCCTTTCTTGCAGGAATTATCAGGCTTACAGCCGATGCTCTTTTTGTCCACCTGTTTTCAGAGTGGGCCAGTCGTTTAAGGTCATTTATTTTTTCAGGGTACATTTCTACAAGGGCGCCAACTGAATGATTGCACAGAGTGTCGCAGGCCGCCCAGTTTGTCACATAGCTGCCTATCCATCTTTCAAATGTTTCAAAATCGGCAGGCTCGTAACTTTTGTGGATATAATATGACCAGTTGCATGCGACTGCGGCCTCCTCGAGGTATCCCGTTTTCCATAGTTCCTCGCACAAGTCGAATATCTCACTTTTTGACCTGTCTTTAATTTCCCTGAAATATTCCTTCGCAAACTTTTCGGACATCGCCGATTTCACTCCGTGAAGCCTCACCTCTTCCTTGAAGAATCTTTCACCAGATATTCTGGTCTGTTCGTCGGAACTGGCGATAAGGTCGGCTTTTAGTCTTTCTAAAATACTCTTCATTATATTTCTTTTTTACGAGGTTTTATTATCGTAAATGAGATAACATCTGCCTTATTCTTCCAGAAGGTTTACCTCGCTGATTTCCCCTGTTTTAATGTTTACACGTAAAGTTTTTATCTCACATGGCCTGAAACTGCCTTCCCATTTTTTGCCGATGAATTTCAGATCGACAGCAGCATTTGTACTTTCACCTGAAGTTTCAACACATCTGATAATCAGATCATCACTCTTTTCTGACTTCTTAACAGACGATATTTCTATTTTATCGTTATCAACCGATATGAATGATGCTGATTTTGGCATGGTTCCACGGTGTATACCCTGGTAAATAACTGCAGGAGGTTCAAGCAGTTCGGCAGCACGTTTGAAAGGTCTGCCCGTCTGCCAGCTGCCTTCATGGGGAACAAGAATCATGCGGAATGTCTGGATGCCCTGGTCCTGCCATATATGTTCAGAATCCAGATTGAGCACCCTGGGATTATGATGGGCAAAAACTGCAGATCGGGCCACAGATATTCTCATGTCGTTTTCTTTAACGCTGTAGCCGTACTTGGCATCATTGATCACAGTCAAACCATATTTTTGTCCGTTCGTAATTCCTGTAACATCAATCCACCTCTGTCCGGGATCCTCATTGCCGTTCACAACCCTGCCGATAAAGCCATAAGGTGTCTCATATGTAGCAGCCGGTTGAGAAACATTGACAGGGAACGAAAATTTCAGCATCTTAAGCTTTTCGTTCCAGTTGAGTGTGACCTGCGATTCCACCGTAGCTGAATCCGAATAAAGGATCCAGTCGTTTGTGAGCGTTGATTCTCCATATGATGTTATTACCCTTACAATTCCTCTGAGAGGTCCTTTTTCAATTACCTTAATTACGGCGTTCCCGAATTCGCCAATTTCCTTATCGAATGTCTTTATGTCGTGGCTCCATGTATCACTCGGGTCGTCAATAACAACTGCCCTGCATCCCGTCGCCCCTCCGGTAAATACTTCCCTTCCCTGTTCCTTCATTGTTATGTCTATTGTTCCTGCAGGGGAAAAGGCTATTCTTATATGCTCATTTTCAAGGACATTTTTTTCAACTTGTACAGGTACTTTTACAGGCCTGGCATTGCCCTGGTGGATTCTGATCTGCCTGTAACCGAAGGGAGGGAGGGATGTTTTTACAAGAACTCCTTTTCTTCTTCCGGCCTCTGTTGTCCCTGCAGTCCATTGATGTTCAAGCTGTTTTCCTGTCTCGTCTTCCGCAGACGAAGGATTCCGTTCATCCCAGTCAAGGTCATATTCAAGGTTTGCAGTAACCTCCCATGCATGCGGATTGAATGCCAGGAGATATTGAGAGGCCGGATCTTCGGCCGCCACCTGCCATTCGAGCTTCTGGACAGCAGTGTAAAGAGTATTGTGTGCAATGTTAAGGGCATAGCCAAATCCTTCGCGGGCAACATCCGAATGCGAAGGCAGGGAAGTTCCGGCCAGGCTGTCGTGGAACTGGAGGAACAACACCCTTTTCCATGCAGCTGTAAACTCTTCAGCCGGGTATTTGTATTTCCACACAACGGATCCTATCGATGCAATCTTCTCTGCAGCAATAAGTGCAGCTTCAGCCTGCCTGTTATTCTTTTTGATCGCCGACTCGGCGGTATAGCAGCCGGTTGCATGGTGTTGAAGGTCATCCTTTATCACAGGAAGGTTTAATTTCTTATCCCTGCTTATCTCGCTGAAATATTTTTCGGGTGTGCTGAAAACCACAACTGGTGCACCCTTTTCAGCCCTGATCTCATTTATCGATGCAATATTTTCCTTTGTTGCTCCGCCTCCGTGGTCGCCGGCGCCGTAATATGTCATGAAAGTTTTGAAAGGCTGATCCTTAAGCTGTTCCATAACCTGTTCGAGACGGTTTCTTACAGATCTGCTGTCGTTGTAGCTTACCGGTATCCTGTATGTAAGAACCCTTGTCCCGTCGGGGCTTTCCCACCAGAACAGGTCTGCCGGGATATCCTTTTCTTTTGGGCCCGGGCGCATGAAGACATAATAAGCCATTCCCTGCGACCTGATTATCTGCGGCAGTGTGCCTGTATGTCCGAATGAATCAGGATTAAATGCTATTGTTGCCCTTCTGCCCAGGAGTTTTTCAAGTGTAAGCTGACCGTACAATCCCTGACGTACCATTGCCTCACCGCAGGGTATGTTCATGTCGGGTTCCACCCACCATCCGCCGACGGCGTTCCATCGGCCCTCCTCAACTCGTTTTCTTATTTCCTTAAGCATTTCAGGGTCATTTTCTGCAACCCATTCATAAAACTGAGCCGAGCTGGCGGTGAACATGAAATCGGGTGTCTCATTCATCCTGTCGAGCGCTGAGCGGAAGGTGCTGTGAACAACTGACAGTCCCTCATGCCATGGCCATAGCCAGACGGGATCAATATGAGCCTGTCCGATGAGATGGAATTTATATATGCCGGCGTTTTCAGGCCATTTCGATGTCTGCATCTTACCTGTAAATCCGTTTGTGATGGGAGGACCAATTATTATGCCGGCACTTCCGGCAGCAGTCCTGTTAATAAAGTCTCTCCGGCTTATTTTATTCTTTTTTCCGGATTCAGGATCATTTTTCATGGTATTAAGGGATTAGTGTCTTTGATATCAGTCTCTTTCATATCCTGCAATTGCAACACTCAGGCTTGCAAAATCGCCTACCTGTTCACCCAGTCCGGCCGGTTCTATCCTGCACACGGCGCTTGCCGGAACGAGGGCTTCCCTCTTTATTACCTCCATACAGGCAGGTTCGATGAATTGTCTGCATCGTACGTATATACTTCCGATTACTATCATTTCAGGATTTAATACATCAATAAGAACAGCTAGCCCTTTCCCAAGATATTCTCCCGATATCTCAAAAATTTTGATTGCTGTCTTATCGCCCTCAAACGCTGCTTCTGCAATGTCCTTCGCCGTTATCTTATCAACATCCTCAATATCCCTGCAAAATGAAACAGGCTGCTGCAGTGAGAATTTCTCATAAAGGATTCTTTTTGCAATGAGGGCAATTCCCGTACCGCTGCAGAATCCCTCAAACGATCCCTTTTTTCCATAAGCCATCGGTCCGTCGGCGTCAAGGCGCATATGTCCGACCTCTCCGGCAAGGTCGTTGGTCCCCGAATAAAGACGGCCGTCGATAATAAGACCTCCCCCCATGCCGGTCCCGAATGTGAGGAATATCATGTTGCGTGTACCCTTTCCGGCACCGAATTTCCATTCGGCAAGAGCACATGCATTGGCATCGTTCTGAAGAAAGACGGGGACTCCAAGCTTTTCCTCAAATAATCTGACAACAGGGATATTATCCCAGCCCGGAAGATTGGGTGGCGACTGAACAATGCCCTTTTTACTGTCGAGAGGGCCTCCGCAGCTTATGCCAACGGCTTGCAGTTCCTTTCTGCCCAGGGCGTTTGCGATTTTCTCCGCATGATGCAGCAGCAGATTGATTGCATGATAAGGACCTTTGACAGTTTCGGTTGGAAAAGAGATCTTCTGCAGTATCTCCATTTCTGAAGTTCCCGCTATTACCGCACATTTGGTGCCTCCTACATCGATCCCCAGGTAAAAAGGTTTGTTCATCTTGTTTAAATGGTTTTTAGAGAATATTTTATAAAATTGTCTGATACTATTTCAGGTTATTCCAGAATTTTTCCTCAGACTTTCTGAGTTCATTTTTCTTCTTCCTTTCAGCAAAATAGTATAATATCAGGATCACGATTCCTAAGCCAAGCAGCCCGGTGATCAAAAAGCCCATTATTTCGGAGATACTGTGGGCCGAAGATGCTGAAGCAGTATTGCCGATAATGGAGCCTCCATTTTCAGCGATGCCGGTCCCGACATTAATGTTAAAAATGTTCTTTACAAAGAACAATGAAAAGAAGGCTATCAGGCCCGATGCAACAGGAGTGAGAATCCATCCCTTTGCTATATCGCCTACAATCCTGAAATTTATGTTGCGCGCCCCCTTGTAAAGGCCTATACCGATTATGCTCCCAATGATAACCTGTGTGCTTGAAACCGGTACCATCGGGAAGGGTGGAAGTCCGGTGCTTTCGATAAAGGAAGAAAATGCCGAAGAGGAAAAAATAAACAGTACAAGCGCCTGAGCCAGCACAACCACAAGGGCAGCGTCGGAAGAAAGTTCCATGATCTGGTTCCCGACAACCTCCATCACCCTGTTTGAATATGTGATGATGCCTGTGGCAATAGCTATTCCTCCAAGCAGAAAAAGCTGCTGCGATGAGGAAAGGGTGATGATACCGAGGTCGAGATCGTTAAGGTTGAAAGCAGGAACAAAAACACCCATCACATTGGCTATGTTATTGGCGCCAAGACTGTACGCGCCGAACGCTCCCACGATGACAAGGCCTGTTCGCACATACGATTCAAAGCGTATCAGATGAATCGAGGATTTTTTCTTAATAGTCTTCAGGATCATATAAAGCACCACTGCGAAAGCACCACCCAGAACCGGTCCGGTTATCCAGGTTGAAATAATCTGAGTAAGCGTGCTCATATCGGTCCGGTTCCCTGTAAACAGGTTCCACCCTATTATTGCCCCGACAATAGCCTGTGTTGTGGATACCGGCAGCGAGAATTTTGTCATAAGGTACACTGTGGCTCCTGCAGCAAGCGCCACGGTGAATGACCCGCCCAGTGCATTTACCGCCCCGAGTTTTCCAAGCGTTACAGAAGCTCCCGATCCCTGCAGTACAGCTCCGATTATGACAAAGATCGAGGCAATTATTGCCGCTTTCCTGAAGCTTATCATTTTTGAGCCTACTGCGGAACCGAATATATTCGAGGCATCGTTTGCCCCGAGTGACCATCCGAGAAAAAGTCCGCTGGTAAGAAAGAGAAGGATCATTACATTACTATCTTGATAGCCATAATTGAAAGGAGATCAGCAGCTTTTTGTGCAGTATCGGATATCTTTTCTATATGGTTTATTATATATCTGAGGTGCGATTTATGTGCAAGGTCGAGATCCTTCATATCCTGGAAAATTATGCGTCGCGTCTCTCTCGACACTTTGTCGGTCTCGCTTTCAAAATAATACACTTTAAGCAGTTTTTCCCTTACTGTATAAGGCGATTTGAAATATGCCCTGGCAGCAGGGATTATCTCTTCCCCTGCACAAACTGATGATTCCGTAATGCTGATAAAATTATGGTTCAGAGAATCAGGTATTTCCGGCGTTTCAATCCTGAATTCATTCAATGTCGATTTGATAGTATCTATTATCTCATCGAGCACGTCGATAAGAGAACTGACCTCGCCCCTGTGCTGGGGAAGTATCGAATTTGTGATCATCTCATTTTCAATCGAACGCTGAAGCCTGTCGGCATGGCTTTCAAGCTGCTCAACTTTAAGAATATGCCTTTCAAAAGCATCCATATCTTTTTCGAGGTACGATTTAATACCTTCCCTGAAAACCAGAAGACCAAGATCGATGTCGTCGAAAAACTCATCGATTTTGAGGATCAGGTTTTTCGTGGTTCGGGTGAATAATGCCATTTCAGTAAGGTTTTAACAAATATAGCTTATGGAGCTCAGAATTCAATGATCTTTTCAATTTTATAACCTCTCAGGTACTGCCGGAGTATCGAATGTATATCGTTGTTGTCGGGGAATGCCTGGATACAGTCGTGGACTGCATTCAGCCCGAATCCCATGTCGTTTATGTTGAAGTAACCGTAACCTGAATATTTCCCGTTCATGATCTTTATTGCGCTCCTTTCGTCGGGGTCCCTTCCTTTATCTATAATGAAGAAATTCTTTTGGGCAAAAACGAATTCACCCAGGGCTTTCCTCGCCCTTTCATTATATGGTTCGGCAGGCTCCTTGCCGCAGCAGGCTCCTTTGCACAGGCTTACATGATAATGGAAGCAGGCCCCCTGTGTCTCATACAGACCGCATAATTTCTGGCAGAGATCATATTTTTCCACAAGCGATTCAAGCACCGATTTTGCCTTTTCCCTGCCTGTAAATACGGCGACAGGATTATCATCGCAATCGATAGTGCCGAAGCTGAAGTTAATATAACCGTCAGCATCGATGGTGCAGAAAATACCCCAGCGCGAACCTGTCCTTCGCTGTGCCCTGTTATAAACAGGTTTGTTGCGTTTTATCTCAGACGATTCCTTAAGCAGGGCAACAAGCTCACTTCCGGTAACCTCCCAGTCGATATATGCTATCTGGTCGCGCATTTCCATGGCGCGGTTGGTGGTGTTGTTCGACAGATGCGTCCTTATCCTTTGCTGAAGGTTACGGCTTTTGCCCACATAAATAAGATCATGTTTTTCGTTGTAGAAATAATATATTCCGGGATCCTCAGGTATCAGGTCGATCCTTGAAATATCGAGGTTAGGATTCAGTTTTGAGAGTAAGGTGTTCCTGATAAGGCCTGAGTAACCTCCATGAATCTCCCTGTCTTTCTGCAGGAGAATTTCGAAAAGCCTTACGGTGGCAAGGGCGTCGCCTGCTGCCCTGTGGCGGCCAACTATTTGTATTCCGAGGTCGCGGCATATATTGCCAAGGCTGTACGACCTGTGACCAGGAATTAGCTTTCTCCCGAGAGTTACAGTGTCGAGAATATTTCTTTTGAAGTTATATCCAAGCGATTTGAATTCCTGCCTTATAAATGAATAGTCGAACCGTGCATTATGCGCTACAAAGGTCCTTCCTTCAGTAAACTCGACAATCTGTTTTGCCACCTCGTAAAATTTCGGGGCATCTTCGACCATTTCGTTTGATATACCCGTAAGGTTGGTTATAAAATAAGGAATGCTTCTTTCAGGATTGATAAGGGTAACGAATTCTCCGGTTATCTTCTCACCGTCGTGCTGAAAGACAGCTACTTCGGTAATCTTTTCAATTAGTGAACTGCCTCCTGTGGTCTCAATATCGACGATAGCATACATTAATTTACAGGACTGTTGCTTTCATGACTGCTAATATATGGAGAATTGCAGCCCGATAACCTTATTGTTGCTATTTTTGTGTTTAAATGCCGACTGAGATGAACGAATGTTACGGAAGGAAATTCGTACTAAACGGAAAGATCCAGCCATCGGAGATGTTCGACAATTCTCTTGTCTATGATGGCGATTCCATTTACGAGGTTATAAGGATGATAAAAGGGAATCCTGTATTCTTTCATGACCATATGGAACGCCTCGAATCAAGCTCAAGGCTTCAGCAGAAAAGAATGCTTGCTGATGAGTCTGCCCTCAGGAGGGATGTCATAAACCTTGTGAAAACTGAAAAGAGGAAGGATATAAATCTGAAGATAGTATTTAACTATAACAGGGATTCATTCAACTATCTTGTTTATTTTGTGGAGCCTATTTATCCTTCTGAGGAGCAGTACAATAATGGAGTGAAAGGGATTCTGTTTTTTGCCGAGAGGAAGGATCCCGGATCCAAGGTCATAAATCACAAGCTGCGCTCGTCGATTTATCACAAACTTATCCTTGAAGGCGGTTATGAAGCGCTTCTTGTCAATGAACGTTATTGCATAACCGAAGGAAGCAGATCCAATATTTTTTTCCTTAAGGCTGACAGGCTGACAACGGCTCCTGATGAAAAAGTCCTTAGCGGCATTACAAGAAAATACATAATAGAAATTTGTAAATCCCACAATCTGAGCATAGATTACAAATGCGTACCGGCAGATTCCCTTAAAGACTATGATGCTGTTTTTATGACAGGCACTTCCCCCATGGTCCTGCAGTTTCACACCATTAATGATGTTCACTTTACTGTGCCCTTGCCATTAATAGTAAAGCTTCGTAAACTGTATGTCGAAAAGGCCATGGAAAGCATCCAGAAGTTTACGGAAGGCAGGTAAGACCGGTTAGAAGATATTTTATTATCTTTGACACACTAAAAAAATCAGATATGCCAAGCATCAGGAAATTAAAAAAAGATATAGACCTCCTCGTTTTTGAGGTGATCTCCGACTGTTTTACATTTGGGACTCTTCATCCCGATATTCAGGCAGAGGAGGTCTCAGGCATTATCACAGATGCGGTTTCACTGAGGAATGACCTTATTCACAGAGTGAATAATCCTGCTTCAGGCGAGGATCCAAAAGCGGTCAGATCGCATTACAGGATGATTGAAAAAGACCTTTATGTAGGCACTGATAAACTTTGTTCACGGCTCAGTTCCCTGCACGGGGAGGCAAAGTAAAATATCTGTAAACAGGATTACCACAATTTTTGCATTTTCCTTCGGCGGTGAGATTCATAAGTTTTATGCTGTAACCGCTTCTTTTCGTCACTGTGGTCGCGCATGAACTGCAATATGTATCCTGACCCGTAATTCCAGCCACATTACCCAGGTAAACGTTGCTGAGATGTCTTTTTGCCACCTCATATAGTTTTTCCAGAACATCCTGTGTGGTTGGTGGATTATTCCTTTTATAAACAGGATAATATCTGCTTAAGTGAAGAGGTGTGTTTTCCCCAAGCTCACCTGCAATCCATCTGCACTCGTCCTCCATCTCCTCGACTGAATCATTAAGATCAGGAATGATCAGGGTTGTGATCTCAAGATGCTTGCCGGCTCCGGCTATCTGAATCAGCGATTCCTTTACCGGTTCAATTTCCGCACCTGTAAGTTTTTTATAGAAGCTGCTGCTGAAGGCTTTCAGATCGATATTGAATGCATCTATTACCTGAAGTAGTTCATTAAGGGGATCACTGTTTATGAAACCATTGCTGACCATTACCGTAAACATTCCTTTTTCCTTGATCTGCAATGCGGTATCCATTACGAATTCAAACCATATCACTGGCTCGTTATAGGTGAAAGCAAGACCTATGTTCCTGAACGATGCACCAGCCTCAGACGCCAGCATTCGTGCATCTGTGCCGGCGACAGGCTTCTCCGGAAATCCCTGGGAAATATGCCAGTTCTGGCAGAAATCGCACCTCATATTACATCCGTACGATCCGACCGAAAGAATATTATGACCCGGAAAGAAATGATATAGCGGCTTTTTCTCAACTGGATCCGGTGAACAGCCGGATATCACACCATAGGTTTGTAGCTCTATCTTATCGCCTGTGTTTTTCCTCACTCCGCAGATCCCTGTTTTTTCCGGGGCAATCTTGCAGTAATGCGGACAGAGCCTGCATTCGATGTACCTGTCATACTTTAGGAAAAGTGGTCTCAAATGATTCCTGGTTTAATACCATAAAATTACTCTAATTACAAACAGGCAATGAAAAAAATGATACTTTTATGATTGACATGATAACCATAAACATTCCCTGTATGAAAAGGATTCTGTTATTAAACGTATACTGTACACTTATTCTGTTAAGTCAGTCATTTGTTTTGTTCTCACAGCAGGATCAGGGATGGAAGGCTGATCCGGCTACCGTTGAGAAGCTTTCAAAAAGCCAGCCTGATATAAATTATTTTGAAGAAAGGGTTCCTCAGTATAAACTTCCTGAGATTCTTATCAATTCAAAAGGCAGTAAAATTCAAAGTTCAGGCGAATGGGAACAGAACAGGAGACAGGAGATTCTTCAACTTTTCAGAGAGAATGTATATGGAAGGACTCCATCGACTCCCTATACGAAAAGCTACAGGGTTGTGAATGAGGATAAAAGTGCCATCGGAGGCGCTGCAACGTTAAAACAGGTCGAAATACTGATAAGCAGCGGTGGGAAGGAACTTACAATACACCTTACATTATTTGTGCCGAATAATGCCCCTCATCCTGTTCCTGCCTTTTTGCTAATAAACAACAGGGATCCGAAAAATACTGATCCCACACGTCAGGTCAGAAGTGAATTCTGGCCGGTGGAGGAGGTTATTGCGAGGGGCTATGCGATATCGGTATTTTATAATGATGATGTTGATCCCGACAATTTTGATGACTTTCGGAACGGGATACACGGAATACTCGACAGGGGTGAACGAAAGGACGATTCATGGGGTACCCTTGCTGCCTGGGCCTGGGGAGCAAGCCGCTGCATGGATTATTTTGAGACTGACAGCGACATCGACTGCAGGAAAGTAGCCGTGGTCGGACACTCCCGCGGAGGCAAGACTGCGTTATGGGCAGCAGCCGAAGATTCAAGGTTTGCCATGGCAGTCGGCAACGAATCAGGCTGCGGAGGCGCTGCACTTGCAAGAAGAAGATACGGCGAAACCGTAGCCAGGATAAACAAGGGATTTCCCCACTGGTTCTGCACCAATTACAGGAAATGGAACAATAATGAGGATGCCATGCCCGTCGACATGCACATGCTGATATCGCTTATTGCACCAAGGGCTGTATATATAACTTCGGCCGACCAGGATCTCTGGGCCGACCCGAAAGGATCATATCTTTCGCTCTTCAATTCAACACCTGTTTACAGGCTTTATTATCCAGGAATGTCACTGCCGGTACAGATGCCTCCGATGAATACGCCAGTCGTTGGCGGCAAAACTGCATATCATGTTAGGGATGGGGTACACAACCTGCTTCTTAAAGACTGGAACTGGTTTATGGATTTCAGCGACAAGGTTTTAAAGTAAAATAACCATGATTCTGATACAGGCAGACTCAATGAGATCGGAATTCAGGAGAATCCTGTTTAAGAATGGATTCACTGAGGAAAAAGCAGACATATGTGCCGGCATATTCATGATGAACACACTTGAAGGGGTCTCATCACACGGTGTAAACCGTTTCCCGAGATTCATTGAATATATTGTTAAGGGGATTGTTAATCCTGGTGCTGAGCCATCACTTATTAAAAGCTCAGGCGCAGCCGAACACTGGGACGGTAATCTTGGTCCCGGGCCGCTGAATGCTCTTTTTGCAACACGGAGGGCAACGGAACTTGCATCCCTTAATGGAATTGGAATGGTGACATTGAGGAATACGAACCATTGGATGCGGGGAGGAACTTATGGTTGGAAGGCGGCCGCAAAGGGATTTGCATTTATAGGCTGGACAAATACATTGGCAAATATGCCGGCATGGGGAGCCAAAGACGTCAGGATCGGGAATAACCCGCTAGTTTTTGCAATACCTTTTGGCGAAGAAGCAATTGTGCTTGATTTTGCCATGTCGCAATACTCATACGGCAAGCTTGAGGTATACAAGCTGGCAGGAGAAAAGTTACCATATCATGGCGGATTTGATTCCCATGGTAATCTCACAGATGATCCGTCGGAGATTCTGCAGACCTGGAGAGCGCTTCCAATCGGCTATTGGAAAGGATCGGGACTTTCTCTTATGCTCGATATATTAGCTGCTTCATTGTCAGCAGGTCTTTCGACATGCGAAATATCAAAGCTTGAATCCGAATATTCCCTTTCCCAGGTCTTTATAGCAATACGTACCGACAGTCTTCCGGGCAGGAGGGATTTTCAGGAAACAATAAACCATATCATTGCCGATCTTAAGGAGTCGGATCCTGTTGTGCCGGGAAAAGAACCCAGGTATCCCGGAGAGAATGTAGTTAAATTGAGAAACAGGAATCTCAGCGACGGCATACCCGTGAATGAGGAGGTATGGGATCTTATACTTTTGTTATAATAAGATCAGAGTTCTTCCTTCCTTATTTCAGGTTCAATATTATTTTTTGTACAGAAATCTTCAATACGCTGTTTTACAGGATCTATCATATCAGGATAAGTGGTACCGAACCTGATCTTTTCCTTTTTTCCCGATTTCATAATAAAAATTATGCTGAGGGGGTAGATTTCGGCTTTTGCAATTTCTGAGGCATGTAATTCCCTGACTGGAAGAATTGAATTGGTCTTCATCCTGAGTTTTTCATCACCTATCTCAATAAACTTATCTCCTTTTCCAAGGCCTGAATTTATCTGGAAGTATCCGAAGCCAAGAAGGAAGATTATTGAAAGCCAGAGTGAGTTCAGAGTTTTAAAGGAACTGAAATTTGTCAAAAGCCAGCCAAAGGCGATGACTATGCAAAGAGTTCCAAGTACCAGTTGAAATATTTTTGTTAGCCTGTTACTTCTGCTGACCTCGAGTGAAAAGTAATTTTCGTTCATCTAATATGTAGAATTATAATATTATTAATTTTATGGATCATAAAATTTGAATTCTACAAATTTACTTAAATACTTACTACCTCTAAAATTGTTCTATGAAACCCGCATGTATCGAATACGCAAACACGTTTAAATGTAATTTGCGGGTTCC
>Ga0116171_10003749_pt1 | contig 13938 bp, 32 predicted proteins | sample AD_JPNHW2_MetaG_FD_89798 | JGI IMG/M metagenome (GOLD analysis project Ga0116171, IMG submission 89798) | Active sludge microbial communities of municipal wastewater-treating anaerobic digesters from Japan - AD_JPNHW2_MetaG | ecosystem: Engineered > Bioreactor > Anaerobic > Digestate | place...
AAGCAAAGGGCGAATCGGAAGCAAATCGTATCAGGACAGAATCTTTAAGCCCCGCACTACTTCAGTATACGTGGATTCAGAGTATGAAGGATAACCCGAAGGCAATTTATATTCCAATTGGATCAGATGGCGTGCCGCTGTTTAAGAATGTGGATGGTGGAAGTTAAATGCCCCTCAAAATCTCTTTTTACGAAAAATCCCCTTGCCCCGTCTGCAATCAAACCGGAGAGGTTAATGGTCTTCTCGGGAAAGTGACATGCAGTGATTGCGAAGGCAGGAAAACAATTACTATTGAAAAGGAATATGTTGTTCCAAATTCAACCACTGATATTAAATGCGAATCGTGTATTTATCATAGAAATTTTGAACCAAATCACGCGACTCTTGTTGCGTGTTGCAGATATCCACCAAATCCAAAAACATATGGAACATCTCTGGTGATGAGTGGATTAAAATCCGAACAAGTTGTAGCAGTTGATAAAAATTATAAATGTGGAGAATATAAACATGAGTGATGCATATAAAAAATTTTGTAATAGTATGGATGCTTATCCTCCAAATGCTGTTTTCACCACCGGAGTTGTCGGAGCAATAATTTTTGTAATGTCATTTATAATGAGAATGTTTTCATTTATTCCCACTGCGGTTTTAAGTAATATATCTACAGCATTTACTATTATTGGATTACTTCTTATAGCGGTTCCGGTATTTAGACTCGGAATATATCCGATGCTCAAAACATTTATTTAACCCTTTTTAAAATCTCTTTTACCAACATCCATTCAAACTCCACAATGGGAGAAATCACAACTGCTGCTATTAATGATGATCCCACGCTAATAACAGGAGAAACGTTTTCTATCAATATAGTATTAAAGAAACCAACAGTTCCCAATGTTGTAGGGTCTTGAATATATTGAAAAATAGTAAATATACTAACTATACCAATGGAAATTAATATCCATTTCAAATTATAGAAATCTCTTATTCGTAGTTTCTTTGGTTCGGGTGGATCAATAAAAACGTGATCTTTTTTAAAACCCATTCCTGTTTCCACACTCCGGACAAATAAACCCCGCAACCAAATCCGGGGCAGCAACTTTAAATCCACAATATTCTTCGTATCCTTCGTGTTGCATTATTATATCTTTTTCGTCCAACGAATCAAAATTTACTAGGGTGTGGCAGTATTCGCATTCGTCGTAAATATCTTTATAATCTTCGTAATCCGGATCTTCGGGGTAGATTAGTTTTTTCATTTATCCATCTCCTCCAAAAACTTTAGTATTTTGATAGATGCGTCCTCTGCCCCATTACACACGTAACAAGTGTAACCATGCCGTGATAAGTAAGACATTATTTTTTTCTGATGCGGCGAAATAACACCTCCTTTAACGCGCTTCATCTCAATGAACATTTTTAGTGCAGGGATCATCAAGTCGGGAATACCTCTTGTTACGCCTTCGTCTTTAAGTTTTTTACCAGTTCTGATATTTCTTACTCCCCCATTTGGAATGGCAAAAATAAGGAGACCCGGATATCGATTTCTCATCCAACGGACGAACCCCACTTGTTCGGCGTGTTCACTCGGGATAATACTTTTCTGAATAACACTTACCTCCATATTCATTTAATATTAACTCTGTAAAAAATTTTCTATATTTTGTTTGTTCGTATGGTAACGATTCGCTCTTTTTACCCTGTTTACTATGACAAGAATGACATAAAGGAACCATCATTCTAATATACATTATCTCTTCTTCGGTAAATTCATCATTTCCAAATTGTGCAATACCAATTGGCAATCTTTCTCTAATTAATTCCATTTCCTCTATTCTATTTTCACAACACGCCATTTTTTCTGTAAACACGTGATGCACTGATAAATTTTCTCCGTTATTCTCTTCTTTAGTCCTTTTACACAATACACATTTATTTCCAAAGAAATCTCTGACGTTTTGTTTCAATTTTTCATTAAACTTTGGGCAATAAGGAAGAAAAGATGTTCCACCTTTCCATTTACCGTTTTTATCACCTACTTGCAAACCGATATGGGATTTACTTAATTTATCCCTATATTCTTTAGAAAACGTTTTCCCAAATGCCCAGTTCTTTTCTTTTTTATGAGACACTCTCAATTTTTTTAAAGTCTCTTCTGAAGGATGTTTACCAAACATACAATGAGATTCGCCACGTGGAGTATTCTTTCTTATATTTTCTCTATGTGTAGCAGATTTTGGTTTTCCTTTTAAAGCAATACTAATTAACTCTTTGGAGTGGTCAGAAAGTTTTTTCCCGAGCATTCCACTTGGTTTCCCAGTGTGAGACAAAGAAATCTTTCTCCTACGCTCTTTTTCTTTCTCTGGATCTTTACAACTCCCCACTTTTCTTCACTCTCCGTGGTTTATCCCAATAAATAGATCTACATTTTTGATTAGCACAGGAACGTGGTTTTTCTTCTGAATGTGGATACCATTCGTAACCGCAACGAAGGCATATAACCTTTTCGATAACCATACTTATATGTATGATGTTATAGTATAAATAGTTATCTGTTAGTTATTTATATAGCATAGGAAACCAAACTGGTGAGAGGATTCCGACGCCGTAGATTTACTTTTTATTATGTTTCCACATCCCCTTTACTTTTCCATCATACTTACTAGACCTTTCTTTAATATTATAATACTTTTTCGTTACTGGATTATAAACCCTTTGTACGGTCTCGCTATATAAAATCGCATAAATGTCCTTAATGGCCGAGTCAATTACTTCACATTCCTGCGGCGCTTTATCTATAGGAAGGTTTATTTGTATTTTTAAAAGTTGTTCAATTATTTTGTCGCGTTGGTCTTCGGTGTAGTTGTAGGTTGTCATTTATACTCACCCTCACATTTTGTATAAATCATAATAGTTCTATTCCCATTATTTATATTTTCTGCAACAATAGACATATATTCATCTTTATTTGAAGACGCAATAGTTATATATCCGGACTTTGGATCTAAAATTTCGTGTTCTCCATTATATGATGAATTTACAAAGTATTTATATTCGTTCTTATTATAATATGACCACGGAATATTAAAATGTGCTACTGCGAACGTATTATTTAAATAAGAGCATGTGATCGTTGGAAACAAATGGTTCTCGTTATTGTGTTCAATAGAAATATTTTGCAAATGCGTATCCTGTTCAATGTACAAAGAAACAATTGTAAATATAGATGCGATCAATGCTATTGCAAACAACACACCAATAATAAAATTATCGTTTTTCATCTTCCTCTCCTGATCCCGCATACAAAATTATAAAATTTATACAAAATTAAACCTCCGATAACACCTACCCCAAATATTATAAACGACTGAACTGGAAATGTTATCACCATTATATATGATAAATAAAATGCCATATATAACGTATCATACATTAAATTTGTTATCATCTAACCTTCTCCTAACTTCTGCTGTGTCGATTGTCCCTTTGCGAAGACGAAGCCGGTTACGCGACTAAATTTCCCATCGGGTCTAACTTCTATCTTTTCTACTTTCTTCCACAATGGATATTCCTTCAATGCCTCTTCAACCGTTTTCGCCTTCCCACCGAATTGATTAACCAAAGCCCTTGCTTTTTCAGCGGCATAATTCCGATGATCGAGACATATCCAGATCGGGTAACTTCTATCCATTTTATCAATAAATTCAAGTTTTACACTCGGAATTTTTCCCGGCTTCGAGTGTTTTGAAACCCAAGTGCTGGCTACATCTACAATAAAGGGAGTAACTTGATCACTCGTTACCGGCCCACTATAAGCTTCCGTGCCATGTTTTGCTTCTGCTTCTGGCAAAGGAAACTCATACCCGCACGCAGGACATTTCATAACGCGCGCATGTAGAATAACTTTGCAAGTAGGGCACTCCTTCATTGGCGGTTTAGATTTTTCTTTTCCAAATACATCTTTTGTGCGCTGAACATCAATTTCATCTAATAACCCGTGTTTTAAAACATTTTCGCCGTAGTCCAAAAGAAGGCAGTTCTGCTTTGGGGCACCACCGTTTCCAGAATACGTTCTAGCACCCCGACCCACGACTTGGATATACTTACCCGTACTAATCGTTGAAAAAAGGAGAACAATCATATCCGTAATAGGAGCATTGAACCCGGTGGTCAGGACACCGACGTTACAAATGCATCTCAATCGCCCATTTTTAAAATCATCTACAATCTTATCTCTTTCCTCCGTTTTTGTATTGCCTGTTAAAACTTTACATTCAATTTTATGTTTTCTAATCTCCGCCGCAACGTGCTCCGCATGTGCAACACCGGAACAATAAACAATCCACGCGCGCCTATCTTTGCCATATTCAACAAACTCTTCGACTGCGAGACGAACAAGTTCTTTATCATCAGCTGCGTGGGCCAATTCTCGTTGATTGTACTCTCCTGCTTGAATATGTACGTTAGTTAAATCAATCTTTTTTACTCCAGACTTCGATACAATTGGAACAAGATATCCATCACGAATAAGATCTTTCAAATCGGTGCAATGAGCAATTCCATCAAAAAGACGATCTTTGCCAGCAGTTAGCAGACCTTCAGAAGTCCTAAAAGGCGTTGCGGTCGCGCCCCAGATAACCACGCGGGGGCTGGCTACCTTCATGTCTTTTATGAACCTTCCATATCGTGTAGTCTCTTTGGGAGAGATACTATGCGCCTCGTCTATGATGACGATATCAATTTTATGGGGTAGACTGTACACCTTATTATAGATTGATTGGATTCCCGCGAAAATCACAGAGTTTTTCACGTCGCGCGAATTAAGCCCTGCGGAATATATACCAGTGCTGATTTCCGGGCATAATGCTACAAATTCATCATGATTCTGTTGAACCAATTCCCTTACGTGTGCCAGAACCATTATGTGGACGTATGGGGATTCTTCGAGAACTCTTTTAATAAATGATGCCACAATGAGGCTCTTCCCAGCGCCGGTTGGCAAAACTGCAATCGGAGCTCGTCCTTTCCCGCTTTCCCAATATTCAAATAGATCGGAAATACATTGTTCTTGATAGGGGCGAAGTTGGAGGGTCATGATTTCAAAATATTAGATTTTCTCCAAAACCATCTCTACGTTATAAATTCCATCTCCACCCATCTTATCCAATACAATCGTTCCATCGGGTTCATTCTTGAAATAATTAGTATCTTCCAAAAGTTTATCCCATTTATCTTCAGGAACAATATAACAAGGATCGCTTACAACAAGTTTGCCCGAAGTAATGTTGACTTCTCCAACGCCATCAACGTAACCATCAAACAAAGTTTTAATTTTCCACTGCACTTTGTAATTACCCGGTTCAACAGTAAATACTTTTTGATACTTCTTACCAATCAATTTACGACCGAACCCGTAAAAATTCTTATCCGCTAAAAAAATTGTTCCGGAATCGACACCAATGTTTCTTGCAACGAAGTGATAAGTCATGATAATACATACGCGTTAATTGTATTTAAGGGTGTTGGTTTATAATAATCGTCTGATTCACCATCTCCATCGACTCATTTACCATATTACTCTGAAAAACCGACAACGGGTTAGTAACAAAATCAAATTATACAAAAAACCAATTGGATCATGAATAAACTGTGCACCAAGAACAACTATGCAAATTACAAGACCAATAATGCATAATGCTAATAACCCATAAATTATTATTTCGGGAGCGTAAACTGACAACAGGATAAAAATTATAATAAGTAGTAATCCAACAACTAGAAGGTCGGTCATTATATCACTTACCATTAAACATCGCATTATTTTTAACTAATTCACTTTGATAAAATGCCGTTTTATTAATGGGCAATATTGATATCATATCATTCGCTCCCCCACCAAAGAGCATATATACAGCAAAACATATAGTAAATCCTAATACGACACATGCCAATAAAATACAAATTTTTGTTGTAAGTGAATAATTTAAATAAACTGTACATGATAAAACTGCACCGAACCAATAAATAATCATGAAAATAGTAAAATATGTAGTAGAATCAATCATTTATATTTCCTCATTATGCACCAGACATTCATCGACGAATTCATATGGGCACCTTTCACTAGCATGTGGCGATTCTTCACAAGTGCAATATGAATATAATAGATATCCATAATCTTCACTATCTACAGTCACGCCCCATCATCCCTAAACTCTTTCGGCATCGGTGAATCTGCTGGACAAGACGGGCGCGCAATATCCAAAATCCGGGGATGTGTTTTCGCAGGTCCATCCCATTCGCAATATTCTCCGCAACGATAACAACGAGTTTTTGTGGAAGTTATTTCCGGCTCTCTTACAATAGAATTATCGTGCCACATTTCACCCTGTATATTTTCATACAACGAATTTATACTTTCTTTATCTTCGGAATCGCCTTCGATTACTATTTTAAAATGGTAGGTCATAATTCTTCTTCCATATAAAGATGCTTATATCCTTTAGGACAATTTTTCATTTTTAAATTTATTTCACATGCACCAGTGATAAAACACCTTCCCCCAAGAGTATTCAATATACAATGTTCTGGAGATTCCGGCAATTCCTCTTTATTATTATTCTTCCCCTTTACATACATCTGCCTTCGCGCCCATTCGGACATATCAATCACACCATCCCGTTTGTTCATACTTCTCTCTCAATGCAGGCAAACAATCCTTACAACACCTTCCGGCAAAAGAATATCGAACTGTTTCAACATTGGTCTTTCCACAATGTCTACAAAATCGCATACCATCAATAATCTTTTGCATATCATATTCTTGCGGAGGTTCTATCTGTAGAGAATCCGGCCCCCATATAGAAATTGAAATGTCATAAAGTTTCTTAACATTTGGATATTTATTTAAATCGTTGGTGCGCGTTAGAATTGACATCGTAAATCCATCTTTAGATAGACTAGATGCAGATTCCACAGATTCGTGATCATCATATGTCGGTTTTATCAACCAACCATCTTTTACAGCGTCGTCTCTGAACTTCTGTACCTGTTGTAAGTGTTCTATGTTGTTGTATGGGCGGGACATTTTTATTTCACCACTTCCTCTCTTTCCAAAAATTCCTTCAACTCCAAATATACTTCACCAATTTTCTTTGCTGTAGGAAAAGGAATGCTCGTTCCTTCCATCGCTTCAATCACTGCCATCAAATGACGGATTTTTAAATTCTCACTCATTGTTAATGACATTTATTCCACCAACTCTCCATTCTCGTCAATGACATCCACACCACGTTTCTTCCGAATCAAGATAACTTTACACGGGCCATCATAAATTTCATCGTGGAAGTAGTGAGAAATATATCCGCTATCATATTTCTTACTATATAATGTCTCATCTTCCGCAGCAATTTCCACCTTGCCGGTTTTCTTAATCTCAACTTCAATGATTTCTTCATCGTCTTTAATAATAATTTGTTTTGTCATTTGAATCACTCGTTCCGTTTTAAAATTGTTTTAAGTGCAGATAACTTTTCCTTAAGTCCCACATTAAAAGGATCATTACAATCATCAGCAATTGCTTTTATTTCTGATCCGAGAACATTATACATTTTATCATTTTCAAATCTGCGTTTCATTTCAATCGTACCTCAATAATAATAACTAACCCTGCACGTGCTTTCAAGCGCGCCATCTATAGTTTCTACTGTTGGTTCTTTTGTGATAATCCACATTTTATATTCGGTTGGTGAAACTTGCCTGAATTCAGAAACATATAATTGTTTTGGGTCGGGAATAGAAAATCCGCCATTTAACATAATACTTGGAAGACTAATTGTTCCTAATGCTTCATCCGGAGTTTTACCTCTGATTTTAACATAATGTGTATCGGATGCAATAGCATCATCAAGTTCGTGGGAATCTCTTGAGTAGCATTTTGTGAAATCAATACCTCTGTTCCAACTAACTTGATCATAATTCGCCAATCCATCGAATTTATATTTTAAATATGATTCGTTTTCAGAAAACGACTTTTCTGATGGAATTATAGAAGGTGAGAAAGCAAATATTGAAAATTGACCGGTCTTGATATTCGATGAATCTATCATACTGGCAGATAAAAAATTAGCAGATTGTGAAAACACAAATATTGTTATTACACACAATACCAGCATACAAATTATAGTTGCTGCTACCGCCACGTTTGGATCGTCATAATTCATTACTTCTCACACATCCTTAATCAAAGTATTCTTCGGTACATGCAACTCTATAATATCGTTTGGTAAACATCCCTTTACCTGTGTTAATGCATCCATTACTGTCATTTTATAAACTGTCTTTTCTATCATATGCGGAATTTCTGAATCCCGAAACACAACAACATTATCCGCACGTATCATTTCCCGTTTGAATCCGTTAATGTCATCTCCGGTATAAACAAAATACACAAGATATGTATTAATATATCCACATCCCAAAAAGAAACTCCCTTCGGTTGCAGTACCATCTTCTGTAGAGTAAATTGGAACGTCGGATTGAATTATTTCATGCATTTGAGAGCACATGGGTTTTTGTTGATCGGATATGTATGGTAATACAACGAAGATCGCTATAATTATCATAGCAAGTGGAATTATCAAATAAATTATAAGTTTAATTATTATTCCAACACCGGATTTGTTTTTACTATCTTCATCCATCATTAATCACCAACCTTAAAAAATGAAGCGAACGTTCCTTCAACGGTAAGAGCAAATCCAAAAGCAACACAAGCAAAAAATAAACTCACATCCGTGTTTCCACCTACAAGCGCGCAACATAGAATGAACGCAGATACTATACTAATAAAAAGCCCACTACTCACTATAGTATGAGTGAATTTACACCAATCGACTTTTTGTTTACCGTAGCAACTATTACATTCATCCATCCTACTCCACCACCACACATTCCCTTCTATATTCCTTATTCATTGCGCGATAAACAAGTCTTTTGTCAGCAATCTTTTTATAATAATCACGCATTGCTTCTTCTGGTGTTGCTCCGTTGCCATAGGCACCATTTAAAATACACCCATCTTTTATTTCTACGCGTTGTAGAGCAGCATAGAAATCAGATTCGTGATCATCCCAATTCATTCGCATTTTAATTTCTAGTTGTGGATAATTAAATTCATCAACTGCAAGTGTACAAGAAACAATGTTAAACTTTTCAACAAGTTCTTCAAAGGTTGGTTCGGTCATTTATTCACTCCTCCGTTCAAACACCTGTTCAATATCCACGTGTTCATGATATCCATATAAATTTCCAATAACTGATAAATTAGCAATAATCTCCAATGGTGTTTCAGCAACAAACTCCAAATTTTTATAAAATATCACAAATGTCATTCATAATCCCCCTCATAAGTTGCTTCAAACTCATCACCCTTTATTTTCACCGTAGCAATGCGACCGTCTGTAAGTTTTACTTTAAGTGTGTCTGCGTTAACACCTGTAATAATTCCGCCTTGTAAATATGGTAAGTATAATGGGAAGGTTATCATTATAAACAAACACCAACAAATCTTTCACTAATATATCTAAAACGCTGACACCATTCTGCAAATTTAATACACTCTGTTTCGCTAATATATTCTAGTTCACCGTTTACATAAGAGTAATAATTTCCATCATCATCACGAAATACATACTCATATCCTTCTTCTTGCTTCATAGTAATTATGTATAGAACGCGTTAGTATTTAATGGTTGTTATGTTAACGGGACGTTCAATGTTTGATTAATAAAACATACGCATGGTTCCATAAACATATCGTTTCTAATATTTTTCTTCAGTGCGTCGGAAATATTACTTTTGTCCAAACAAGACGTTTCTTCTTTCCTTTCAGAAACATCTCCACCGGTAATCACACATGCATTTTGTACATTGGAAGTAGCATATTTTATATTTAACCACGAATTCATTGATAGACCCGTTCTCATACGAATGCTCGATCCACGTACCCACACAGATCCATTATCGGGAAGTTTAACATAATCATCAAAATCATTTAATGAATATGTTATACCATTAGAACATGTAACGTAATAATCATACATTCCAAAATCATCAAAAACAATATGTTTATTAGCAATGTCACAAATATCATTACAATTTACAACATCCCCAACTTTGGGAGGATTTGCCGCGTGTATGATTTGACTTCCCATGATTAATGTAAATAGGAAAAGGAATCCAATAAACATATAATAAATCATTCCGCCGAAGCCCATTATTTATCACCAACGAATTTTCCACACTCACTACAAATCTTCCCGCAATTAAAACAATGCGCCTTTTCAAGAAACGGTGGAGTTAACGAAACATCACATGTTGGGTTGTTGCAACAATTGGTATTTGTGTATTTGATTGAGGTTGTTTTGGTGCACATGGTTATTCTACCTCCACAAGTCTCTGCAACTTTTTAATTAATTCCTTTGTCTCTTCTATAGTTAAATACTGTGAATAATGTTCTTCGCTATACTGTCCCATATTACACATTGAAATTGTAATATGATTATCCCATCCATTACCATAACATTTTCTTTCACAATCCATAAATTCTGTTGGCATTTTATTCCCCCCTTCTCCATTCACCACACCAATGAAGTTTTGATGTTATTGGAATTCGCGTAAATATATCAATTATTCCAAGATATCCAGTGTGGTTTGTGAATAATCGTATTGGGGGATGTCCTCTGCATTCAAAAACTTCGTGTTCTTTCGATTCAACTTTTGTAAATAATCCCCCACATGTTTTTACTTCCATATAGGAAACGCAATAATAACAATTCCCACATTCTTCATCTTTTGGTTTTTCGAGTGTCATACTTGTAATACTATTGTCTTAAAACTATTTATAGTTTTGTAGGACGCGTTGAACACGAAATAATTAAAAATGATATTCCCAAACAACAAAATATACTACCCATCCCATAAAAAATATATTTGTAAATTAATAATGGGAAAAGACATAACCCCATTATAAGTAAACATTCCCCAAAAATAATATATGGTAATGACCAATATAGTACTGAATAGTAATATGATATTAAATCATTAATCATTTTTAATTTCGTTCTCACAAACCTTCTGAATCCAACTTTTCTGTTTTTTTGTTCCTTCAATGCCCGTTCTTTATAAAGTATACCACTTATATAAATAAAGAGCAAAACAATTAAATCAATTGTTCCTAAAATAATGCCAACCCATGCAATACCCCAATTATAATTAAACGGTTTAAACACAACCAATAATAGACAATATGTTACAGCGGCACACATAAATAATATTGCAAAACCACCAAAACCAATCTCTTCCGCGACTTTCATATTCAACAAAACTCCACCGTCTGCTTTCCAAGTTTCATATAAATGGTATCGCCCGGATTAATTTTCGCCCATTTCTTAATAACACTTATTTTTGCAGTGTCCAATATCATGCGCGGTGTGTCATTCACAATAATAAAGTATGACTCCCCTCCACTATCAATAGCCGACGTGTTTTCCACGACAACATTTTGACATTCCAACGATCGCGTGTTCATTGCATCTGCTCCTTCGCAAATCATTCCCACCGTAACATAAAATAATGTTAAAGCAAGTATTGTAAATAATATATATGATGTATAAACAAATATTTCAATCATTTTCATTCAAATGCCCCTCTTCAAAATTTGCTTCTCCAAATCCTTACTCTCAATAAACCCTGCTCCGTTTATAATACCATTCTCGTATTCAATAGTGCCCGCTTCCGGATCTGCTCCAACTAATTCCAGCGGGACCAATTCTGGAATATAAATATGATTCCCACACCCAGCTTTCTGTTCAAACTCACTCAATACCTTCTCTCGTTTACATGTCCACGTGCCATCGACTTCCGGGGTGGAAAAACTGCATGTTCTACAACTTACTAATGGCAATTTTCGATTCCAACACAAATCCACATGGTCGCAGAATTTGCAGCAAAATGAGGATTCCGAATCACCAAGTTTTTCTAATGGTATTGGAGAATATACTACTCGCTTTGCTTTATTTGCCAAGTTTTCTGCGAAGTCTTTATCGTAATATATTCTTTCAGAATAAATTTCGTCTGTGTCTTTATTTACAACGAAGAAGAAGGCTCTTGTTAACTTAAACCACCTCATATAATCTTGGACTTGGGCATAATAAAGTGGCTTGATCTTCTGGACTCCTTGCTTTTTTATAAGATTAAAATATTTGTTGGAAGCACTTTTAATTTCTAAAATATGCCACTCCTTCGACTCTTCAAATCCTTGAGCGATACCATCTACACTTCCGCTGTGATGTGGACAATCCTCATCAAACTCAGATAATTGTTTTCCGGAAGATGGATCACGGTCGTATACGCATACGCCAATATTCCTTAAATCGTTTATGACTCGTTCTTCTTCAATTTTGCCCGTTGCGAATAGCCTCTGCATACGCCCAATGAAATTTGGGGATGAACAATGTCTGAAAGAAAACCACAACTTTCTCAAACAGTCTTCTCCAATCTGGGAAGCTCCCAAATGGGGCCTTCTCCATTCAAGATTTTGATCGACATAGTATCTATAAATTTTATCAACTGTTAGTTGATGTTGGATTGGTAATAGTGCCATTATTTCTTATCCTCCGAATAACACTTTCCACCGTATTCAATTAATATCAGCTCGGTGAAAAACTTTCTATATTTTGTTTGTTCATATGGCAATTGTTCACTTGCTGCATTTTGTTTGCCATGACATTTTGTACAGAGGGGAACCATCATTCTTATGTACATTATTTCCTCTTCTGAAAATTCATCTTCTCCAAAACGCGCAACACCAATAGGCAATCTTTCCCTAATCAATTCTATTTCTTCTATCTTACTTTCACAACATGCCATTTTTTCTGTGAATGCATGATGCACCGCGAGTTTTTTATTATTATTTTCTTCTTTTGTTCGTTTACATAATACACATTTATTTCCAAAGAAGTTTCTAACGTTTTCTTTTAATGCCTTATTAAATTTCGGACAATATGGAAGATACGAGATTCCACCTTTCCAATTATAATGATTCTCACCACTGTTTGCAATACGTATTTTGTCACATGTTTCCTTACTTGGAACTTTGCCTTTACTATATGTATTCCCCATCATCCGCTTACTATGTTTAATGCGTGTTTCTTCAGATGGGTGTTTACCAGTTAACGATTTACTTATTTGATCACGAATGCTCTGATCTTTCATTCTTTCTTTTGCCGAATCGCTTGCTTTTTTTCTATTTTCCGGATCTTCAAAATATTTACTTACACCAACACTTATCTTTTTTATAACATCTTCTCTTAGGTGTTTCCCATAATTTATATTTTTTTCTCCCATATGAGATTCACTCATTCCTTTTTTAGTTGATTCGGAATGATGCCATCCAGTATGTGATAATCCACTTAATCTTCTTTGCTCCGGATCCGCAAATCTTCTTATTTGCCCCTGTCTATTTTTCTCTATCGCTTCCGGATTATCTTTGTAATATTTTATTACTCTTTCGCTAGCTGCTTTTCTATTATCTGGGTTTTCGTAATATTTGGTTGTTATATCGCTTGCTCGTTTACGATTTTCTGGATTTTCAAAAAATTTTTTACTTTTTTCACTTTGTTTTTTACGATATTCTTCTGCTTTAATTGGATCTTTTGGAAGCGTCATTCTTTCTTAACACCTCTCACTCTTTCCTTATTCCAAAGAGGAGAATGACACTTGGGGCATTCCACGGGTTCTTTCTCACTGCGAGGAAACCATTTATGAAAACATCGATTGCATTCTTTTTGTGTTACTATCATATAAACATATAGATAGTTAAAGTATATAAATGTTTTGTTTGAAAAAAGAGGTTGAATTTTTTTATTTCTGCCAAGG
>Ga0116171_10003750_pt1 | contig 13934 bp, 8 predicted proteins | sample AD_JPNHW2_MetaG_FD_89798 | JGI IMG/M metagenome (GOLD analysis project Ga0116171, IMG submission 89798) | Active sludge microbial communities of municipal wastewater-treating anaerobic digesters from Japan - AD_JPNHW2_MetaG | ecosystem: Engineered > Bioreactor > Anaerobic > Digestate | place...
AAACGGAATTTCCTTGCGGTCGTCTTCATCAGGATTATATTCATAGGTACTTAATTTATAGGCAGGCGTATCGTCTTCTTCTAAAAAATCTTCAAAAGAAACTTCTTCAGGGTCTTTTTCGGTTTCGTCTAATTCTTTTTCAACTTCCTCATTTTCATCCCGTTCAGCCTCCTCCTTGTCGCTATTCATTTCCTCCTGGTCTTCCTGGCTCTGAGCTTCTTCTTTGATATCAGATTCATTTGCATCCTCAAGCGCCGGATTTTCTTCCAGTTCCTCTTTGATACGCTGTTCAATAGCTATTGAAGGCAGTTGCAACAATTTCATCAGTTGTATTTGCTGAGGAGAAAGTTTCTGTTGTAATTTTTGCTGAAGTTTCTGGTTGAGCATAAAACAATCCTTTATTTTGATACGAATATAGTGTATTAGCCGGATTATTGCAACAAAAATCGATTAAAGATAATAACAATATAGTTAACCCTGATCATTAAAATTCTGCATTTTGCGGTGTTCGTGGAAAAGGAATTACATCCCTGATATTTGCCATGCCGGTAATAAAAAGAATAAGACGTTCAAATCCAAGCCCGAACCCACTGTGGGGAGCAGACCCGTATCTTCTGGTGTCAAGGTACCATTGCATTTCTTTTTCGGAAATCCCAAGTTCCTTTATTCTGTTTAACAAGAGATCATAGTTTTCTTCACGCTGTGATCCGCCAATGATTTCGCCTATTTTTGGGAAAAGAACATCCATACCGCGCACGGTCTTTCCATCAGAATTTTGCTTCATGTAAAAAGCCTTGATCTCTTTTGGGTAATCGGTCAGTATCACCGGGCGTTTGAAATGATTTTCCACTAGGTATCTTTCGTGTTCAGCTTGTAAATCTGTTCCCCAGCTAACAGGGAACTCGAATTTTTTGCCCGATGAAATCAATATTTCAATGGCTTCTGTGTATGTCAGACGTTCAAAAGGATTTTCAAGTATAAAATTGAGGCGTGAGATAAGTTCATTGTCATACATTTTGCATAAAAATTCAATATCATCACGGCAATTATCTAATGCATATGTAATCAGATATTTAAGCATGTCCTCGGCCGTGTTCATATTGTCGTTTATATCATAAAATGCCATTTCCGGTTCTATCATCCAGAATTCGGCAAGGTGGCGCGGCGTATTTGAATTTTCTGCCCTGAATGTGGGGCCGAAAGTATATACCAGCCCTAATGCCATGGCCCCCAATTCGCCTTCAAGTTGTCCCGAAACAGTGAGGCTCGTGCGTTTTCCAAAAAAGTCTTCAGCATAATTGACCGTTCCATCGGGGTTACGTGGAGGGTTTTCAAGGTTCAATGTTGTTACCTGAAATAATGCTCCTGCACCTTCAGCATCTGAACCGGTAATGAGCGGTGTATGCAGGTAATAGTAACCATGATCGTTAAAGTATTTATGCACGGCAAAGGACATGGCATGGCGTATTCTGAATATTGCGCCGAATGTATTGGTTCTGGGCCGCAGATGGGCTATTTCCCTCAAAAATTCGAGTGTGTGACCTTTTTTCTGTAAAGGGTATACAGTAGCATCAGCTGTTCCAAATACTTCTATCATTTCGGCCTGTACTTCAACTGTCTGGCCTTGTCCCGGTGATTCCACAAGAATTCCGTTTACCGAAATACATGAACCTGTGGTGATCAATTTCATGGTTTCTTCACTGAATTTTTCAATTTCGGCAACAACCTGGACATTATGAATTATTGAGCCATCATTCAAAGCGATAAAAGCAAGCTGTTTATTACCTCTTTTTGACCTTACCCAGCCTTTCAGATTTACAGCTTTGCCATAATCTTTATTGCTTAGTATTTCTTTTATCTTAAATGAAGAATATTGCTTTTCCATAATCTATTTTTGTGCAAAAAAAACAATTTTCGGCCTGATAAACAACTTTACCAATGTTTATTTATGCTAATAATCTCAAAATCAAAGCATGTATGATTTGTTAAAAGTTCAGTTATTCAACATACCTTTAAAATTTTTATAATTTTGCACACGTTTTTTAAAAAATGTGAGTTTGTTTTCAAATGACAATAAAACAAGGTGAAATACTTTCGAGGATAAATTCAGTTACAGATCTTAAACAGCTCAATGTAAATGATTTGCCACAATTATGCAATGAGCTGAGGCAGTTTATAATTGATTCTACTTCTTTAAATCCCGGCCATCTTGGTGCAAACCTGGGTACGGTTGAACTGACCGTTGCTTTGCATTATGTGTTTAATACGCCATATGATAAGCTGGTATGGGATGTTGGGCATCAGGCCTATACACATAAAATTCTGACGGGCAGGAAAGATGTTTTTGATACCAACCGCAAGTACAAGGGAATAAGTGGGTATCCCAAGATTTCAGAAAGTGAATTTGATGCTTTTGGCGTGGGCCATTCATCAACGTCAATTTCCGCTGCATTAGGAATGGCTATAGCCTCTGAATTAAAAGGAGAACATGACCGGCATCATATTGCATTTATTGGCGATGGCTCCATGACAGCGGGTTTGGCTTTTGAAGCCATGAATCATACAGGTGTCGGAAAAACAAACCTGCTGGTTGTGCTAAATGATAATGGTATCGCTATTGATAAAAATGTAGGGGCATTAAAAGTGTATCTTACCAATATTACTACATCACGTTTTTATAACAGAATAAAGTTAAATATCTGGAACGTTCTTAAAGGCAAAATCATCCGAAAGCTGATCAATAAATTGTTGTTATCCATTAAAACGGCTATCGCGAGACAAAGCAATCTTTTTGAATCCCTTGGGTTTCGTTATTTCGGGCCTGTTGACGGACATGATGTTATTCGTCTGGTAAAAATTTTTAATGATATTAAAGATATTAAAGGACCCAAGCTTTTGCATTGCATAACGGTGAAGGGAAAGGGCTTTTCATATGCCGAGAAAGATCAGACGAGGTTTCATGCCCCCGGAACTTTTGATCCTGAAACAGGGGCCAATCTTGAAAAACCTGGTTTGAAAAAACTGACAAAATACCAGACAGTATTTGGAGGGACTTTAGTGGAGTTAGCTGAAAAAAATCCAAAAATTGTAGGTGTGACACCGGCTATGCTTACAGGTTGTTCCATGAACATGTTAGCGGCAAGATACCCTGACCGGGCTTTTGATGTGGGCATTGCTGAACAACATGCTGTTACTTTTTCAGCGGGGATGGCTGTTCAGGGTTTTATACCTTATTGCAACATTTACTCAAGTTTTTTGCAACGATCATACGATCAAATTATTCATGATGTGGCGCTTCAAAAGCTTCATGTAGTCATTTGCATCGACCGCGGAGGGCTAGTGGGAGAGGACGGAGCTACGCATCATGGTGTATTTGACCTGGCATACCTGAGGTGCATTCCGAATATGATCATAGCGGCCCCAATGAATGAATTGGAACTTAGAAATATGTTGTACACAGCGCAATATGCCGAGTTGCCGGTTGCTATACGTTATCCGCGCAGTACAGGCGTGCTTGAGAACTGGAAAAAGGAATTTCAGTTGCTGGATGTTGGTAAAGGTCAAAGAATAACGGAAGGTTCACAACTTGCCATAGTGAGTATCGGACATCCCGGAAATTTTGCGGTGGAAGCCATTCAAAAACTAGCAAAGGAGGGTTATAGTGTTGCATTATATAATATGCGCTACCTGAAACCCATTGATGAAGATTTGTTGCATGAAGTTTTCAGGAATTTTAATGAAATTATAACACTGGAAGATGGTACTATTGTCGGCGGGCTGGGCACAGCTGTCGTAGAGTTTATGAACAGTAAGGGGTATAATTCCGAAGTGGTTAAATTAGGCGTTCCCGATCATTTTATTGAGCAGGGATCATTATCAGAATTATATGCTGAATGTGGCTTTGATGCGACGGGCATTTATAATACCGCATTAAAATTATTAAGCAAATAATTGGTTTTGCACAATAATAATCTTTTCAGGAAAAAGTCCATAAACGATATCATGCGTCATGCTGATGAGATGGCACATGAAACACATAGTCTTAAAAAGAACCTTAATCTTATTGATTTAACTGCTTTAGGTATTGCGGCCATCATTGGCGCAGGAATATTTAGCACGATAGGTAATGCAGCGGCCAGTGGCGGTCCGGCTGTATCATTATTATTTGTATTTACAGCAGTGGCCTGCGGGCTATCGGGATTGTGCTATGCACAATTTGCATCGGCCATTCCAATAAGCGGAAGCGCATACACCTATGCCTATGCCAGTTTTGGTGAGTTAATAGCTTGGATCATCGGTTGGGACCTGATCATGGAATATGCTGTCGGAAACATTGCCGTTGCTATTTCATGGTCGGATTATTTTGCAGGCATGTGCCAGGGAATGAATATTCATATTCCTGCTTATTTGTCAACAGATTATCTTAGTGCATTACGGGGATACCGCTCAGTGGTTGAACAATTATCTACAGGAGTTTCTTTTGATTCGATGGCCCCGGGTTTGCGTGAATCTTACACGGCATGGACAAATGCCCCCGAAGTTTTTGGAATTAAAATCATTGCTGATGTCCCGGCTTTTGGAATTGTTGTTTTTATTTCCACCCTGGTTTATGTAGGTATCCGTGAATCAAAAATTGCCAGTAACCTTATGGTGGCGCTTAAAATCATTATTTTATTATTGATTATTGCCATAGGTGTTTTTTATGTCGATCCGGCCAACTGGAGCCCTTTTGCGCCAAATGGAGCATCAGGTGTTTTGAAAGGAGTGGCTGCCGTGTTTTTTGCTTATATCGGCTTTGATGCCATTTCTACCACGGCAGAAGAGTGTAAACGTCCACAAAAAGATCTGCCGCGTGCCATGCTGCTATCTTTGTTAATTTCTACATTATTATATGTGATCATCAGCCTTGTACTTACAGGTATGGCTCCATATCAAGAACTTGCTGTGGGCGACCCGCTTGCCTATGTTTTTGCGAGGTTGAACCTGAAAGGGTTTTCGGGGCTTATTGCTGTAAGCGCCGTGATTTCGATGGCCAGTGTACTTCTTGTTTTCCAGCTTGGCCAGCCGCGTATCTGGATGAGCATGAGCCGCGACGGATTATTGCCAAAACGATTTTCAAAACTCCATCCCCGGTATAAGACTCCTGCATTTTCATCAGTGATAGCAGGCATTATTGTGGCGGTGCCTACCTTGTTCCTGAACCTCACCGAAGTTACCGACCTGACCAGTATAGGTACTCTTTTTGCTTTTGTCCTGGTGTCGGGCGGTGTGCTGTTAATTGATAACCCTAAAAAGAATAAACATTTAACTTCCGGCAAATCATTCAGGATACCATATTTGAATTCACGTTATTATCTTCCGTTCATTTTATCGGGAATTTTGCTGGCATTATTTTTTATTAATCAGCCATTTTTTGAAAGTTTTTTCAAAGAAGATTTTAATAGCCAATGTCATTACATTCTTCAACGGATTCCGTTGCTGATTTTTATCGTTATTGCGATCATTCTCACCGTGGTGGCTGTTATAAAACAATTGTCGCTGATTCCTGTTCTTGGGTTACTCACAAATTTTTACCTGATGACCGAGCTGGGAATTACAAACTGGCTTCGTTTTCTTATCTGGTTGGTTGTTGGCCTGGTTTTGTATTTCGCATATGGTTATAAACACAGCCGGCTGACAAAATAAGAATAAGCAAAAAAAAATTTGGTCAATTAAAAATTTAATTATATCTTTGTCTTGCAACGTTATACATTACGTTTGCATTTTGAGGCTGTAGGTCTTAGTCTCATAAGTCTCCAAGGGTTTTTCCCTAAAGAAAAAAGTATTCATGCACAGAAAGATAAAAATAGAATATATCCTGAACTTGTTGTTTGTTGCCATCATGGCTACCCTGATTCCAAAAGTGCATAGTCATGGGGATAAGATATACATGAAGAGCGATTCTATTTATGTTGCGGAAAAAATAATACCTCCGGCAGATACGTTGACGAGAGCCGGGTATAATGAGGCTGTGATTGACAGTGTCATTAATTTTGGTAAGAAATTTCTTGGACTGAGGTACAAATCCAGGGGGTATTCGCCTCAGGGATTTGATTGTTCCGGTTATGTATCCTATATTTTTGGAAAGTTCGGCTATTCATTTCCGCATTCTTCTGCCGCTATGGCCACATATGGCGAAAAAGTTGACATCAAAAATGCACGCAAGGGCGATTTTATCTATTTCAAGGGGCGAAGTAGCAAGTCATCGCATGTGGGGCATGTGGCGCTGATCATTGAAGCCGATTCAGGTAAGGTCACTATGATGCACTCATCATGCATCAATGGCGTGATTATCGAAAAATTGAACAACAGTCATTATTTCAAATCCCGCTACCTGATGTGCAAAAGGTATCAATTCTGAATTAAGAAGTCAGAATTCTGAATTACCCTTGTTGATGTTTTACTTTTTTATTTGAATTATTAAAAAAACTTTGGATGTTTCTTTCTGCGATGTTTTTTCGTTCCATATTATGGCTTAATCAGTTTAATTATACAATGTTCTGATTTTTGTGAGCCTTCAAATTCCAGTTTAAAGCTATATATCCCTGCAGGAAGGTTTATTCCTGAAAACTCTATATTATGGTTTCCTGTGGTCTGCAGCTCATTCACCAGCAGGGCGACTCGTTCACCTAATGCATTGAACACGTTAATATTCACGTTTCCATTCTCCGGCAGGTAATAGGAAATTGTTATATTGCCACTGAAAGGATTCGGGTATCCTGAAAATTTAAACATTGCATCAGATTCATTATCTCCTTGAATGAATAGTTTAGGCATCATCAGAAATGCATCAGCACTTTCATTGCCATATTGGTCACCGATGACACCGGTACCCGTCAATGAAAAATCAAGCGTTCCGGCTGGTACTGAATGTTTTGGCGAAAATCCCAACGTTATTATCGGATCATTGGCATTAACATCCAAATGATTAGTGGTAGCATAAACTACTCTGATAACTCCATCTTCATCGGTAACAAGGAGATCATTATCCTTAGCAATGATTTCTTCAAGAGTAGGATTGATCTTAACCGTTGCATTTTTGTTGGTTGACATGAATGCAGACGTCAGGTTGTATTTTGATTCATCATAATATAGTTCCAGCCCCAATGCTGAAAAATCATCCATTTTTGAGCTGATACGCAATGGAACCTCAAAATATAATAGATCATTTGTCGTGATGTAATCATCAGAAACACTGATAATATTTTCCTTCAACGATTTTGTACCATTCCAGTTTGTTAAAGAATCACGGTATTTTATACTCGAAGCATTATAATCACCGTAGCAAATAGTTTTCAAGGTGATATTTAAATTCGAACCTGCAATGGTAACGGAAGTATCAAGCGTCACCCAGTTGCCTTTCGGGAAGTTCTTGCCGACATTGTAAGGTGATCCAATCTTTGCTTTAATCCTCGAGATATCAATTGCATTAAGAGACAGATTATTATCCACATTGATAGCCTTCTTATATTTTGATGAAAAATTCCGTGAAGGATCAACAAGTGTATCAATACCCACAAAATATTTTAGCAAGGTCACATCAATAGCATCAACACCATTGGCCGATTGCATGGTATCGGCGGTATATTTATCATAGGAAAGTGAGTAAATACCATCCGGTATGCATATTAATTGGTACATACCCAAGGCATCACTCGTATCGCGGGCTATTTCGTTCCCGCTGGATTTATCTTTAAGGATTACTATTACCTTACTGATATTATAGATGGCGGAATTGTATGAGGGTAAATTTGGCGCAGGTGAGCCAGCATTAGCTTTACCCGCATAACGCGTTTTTCCGCTGATAACATGTCCGTTTACTGAAATTGGCAATGTTGATTCAACACCATCACCGCATAAATTATGGCCTTTTACTGTGATATTACCTGATACAGCGTTTAGGCCGTAATCGACAGTAATAGTATTTGTAGAACTTGTCCCTGTGGCGCCCAGGGGTAATGTCCAAATATACGATGTGGCGTCGGTAATATTCGGAACAGAATAGATCACTGAATTTTGACCCGGGCAAATTGTTGATATTCCTGATATTGTTCCAGCAACTGCGGGCAATGAATTAACCGTAATGGTTGTGGTTGATGTACTGTCATCACAGGTATTGTAAATGGTATGATGCATAAAAACTTTATATATGCCACTTGTTTTGGCAATATATATGGAATCAGTTGCTCCGTTAATGTCTGTTCCGTTGTGTGCCCACTGATAAGTAACACCAGGTCCTGTTGGGGCTTTAAGAATTAAAGAATCACCCTGGCATAAGGTTGTTGAACCTGTATAGGAAATTTCAGGTGATGACTGATTTACAGTAAATGATTTAATATTTATTAAACTCCATTTGCTGTGTGTGTCCATTGCCCTAAGATAAATAATATGGTTGCCGGCAGGAACACAAGCCAAATCTACATTAAATAGCTTCGAAATATTTGTGGAGCTTGGATTTACACTTACCTGAATGCCATTTCCAAAACCAGGGTCTGAATCGATATAATATTCTAACCTGCAAATATTTTTATTTGATAAGCTTACCTTATAAAATGATTGCGTTTGTGTTAAACTCCATTTGTTTTGATTGTCTTTTGCCCTAAGGTACAATATATGAAATCCATCATTAATGCCGGATAAAGGAATATTCAGGTTTTTTGTAATATCAGCAGATGAATTGATATTCAAATTTGTTCCATTGCCAAAACCAGGATCAGTATCGATAAAATATTCCAATTTTGTAATATTAGGGTTTGTAATAGTTGTATTGTAAAATGGCTGTGTCTGCACAATGCTCCATTTTCCAGAATTATCTTTTGCCCTTATATACAATAAATGAAATCCACTGGAAATACTGTTGAGATTAATTGTAAAATTTTTGGTGATATTTGATGAAGAGGTTATTACCAATGAAGTTCCATTACCCAAGCCAGGATCGTTGTCGAGGAAGTATTCCAGTTTTGTGATGTTCGGAGCGCTAAGAGTGACATGGTAAAAAGGCATTGTCTGGCATGAACTCCAGATTCCATTATTATCTTTTACCCGCACATATAATATATGAAATCCCGTTGAGAGGCTATTCAAAGGAATATTAAAATTAGAAGTAATATCGCTTCCCGTTGTTAATGCTACAGAAGTACCATTTCCAAAGCCGGGGTCGGTATCGATGAAGTATTCAATTTCTTTTACAACATTTTGGAATACGGTCGTGAAAGATATTGGTGCTGACCATGCGCTGGTATCATTAACGCCACAGATGGCTCTAACGCAATAATCATAATTTGTTCCATCAGATAAGCCCGATAAAATATAGGGATTTGAATTACATATTATTTTTATTCCGGTTCCCTGAATAAAGTTGTGTGGACCATATTCAATCTGCCATTGGGTAGCTGTACTCGACCACCCTAAATCAGCAGAATGTTCAGTAATGTATAATGCTGTTAAAAAAACCGGTGTGCCACAATAAGTTTCATATGAAAATGTGATTGAATCACCGATTTCAGAAATATTATAAATATTTAGCCCACAATCTATTCCATCTGATAAAAAACATTTAGGATCGGTAGTCAAATTAAAACTAGTTCGGCCTTCATCAGCACAAAAATTTGCAAATTCTATCGATCCGTTACTATTTATTGTACCTCCGGGCCGATATATATATACTTCATCAGGTGGCCCATTTTTATTTCCAACAGAATCAGGATTTATTCTGTAAATTAATAAGCCTGAAGCGGGTGTTGAAATTTCAAAAACTCCTTCTTTCTTTCTGTATTCTAAAACAAAATATTCATTGGTAAGGCATGGTGCAACAATTTTATAACAATTATTAACAGGTGAGGATAAAGGTTTTATTGAATAAGTTCCTGGAGATATAACAGGGATAGAATCAATCCAATTACCATATTTATATTTCATGTAGGCACCCATGTGTTGAGGCGGGTTTTGGGTATTTTCCATCAAATCCCAGGAACCCACAGGGGCTAATCCATCCTGACTATAATGATACAAATCCGGTGAACCAAGTGAGTGAAACATTTCATGACATAATACTCCGACACCCAAATTCCGTGTGGGAATTTGGATTTGAAAATTATAATCCCACACCTGCTTTCCGTTTATATAAGCATTTTCGGAATATAATGCCCATTGGTGCGGCCATAAAAGACTGCTCCACCCATCACAATCACCCTCAATTATAAAACAGACATTATCAACATAACCATCATTGTCGCTGTCTATATCCAGCGAAGAAAGTATTTGCGAGCTTACATCATTAACTGCATTTTTTAATAAGGTATGTTCTCTTATAGTTCTTTCATTTCCATTATTGCCGTCATTATAACCATTAGGGTTGGTGGTTGCATTGTAAGGTTGATAATAATTTCTTGGATGTGAATCAATGTATGATACTACTGTTGAACCTGAAGGGACGGGATAAAAAGTGGATGAAATAGAAAGGTGATTATATGATACTTCATTAAAGTAATTTCGTAATGAGTTATATCCGGCAGAAGAATTATTAAACATATCATTATATAAAGAAATATCATCGGTATATTCACTTTCATTACTAAATCGTATAAATATTATTATATTATTGATAGTTCCTGAAGTAGCAATTTTTTCTTGTTTGATATTCCGAGTATTTTGAGTAAGCGGAATTTTTGAAGGAGTCTTTTTTCTATAAGTTTCCCTGATATTCTTAACTTTTGTTTGTGAAATATTAATACCAGGCTGCAAACTATTAATTGCGGGATTATCAACTCCTACAATCAAAGAAGTCGGGGCTAATGAATCATTTGCAAGTCGTGCATAAACATAATATCCGGTTTGCTCATTAACTATAATCGTATAATTGTTGCTGTCGTGCATCCAATGATAGTATTCATCGCCATCGGCAAAAATATAAATTGCCATACCATTGGGCTGATTCAGTGTCAGTGGATAATTTATTAAATTGCCTGCACGAGCCGAAAATCCGGTGTATAGTAATAGAATTATCGTTATTGTTCTAAAATATTTTTTCATAATAAAAATTTTAAACAATGTATAAACTATAGTCTATAATTATCATGTTTCAAATTATTTTGAAGGGAACCTGCAATTTATTTCAGTTTAGTAGAAAATAAAATAAATAAGGTTAATGCACTTTAGCTTTTACCGTTACATTAATTCCATTTCCCGTTGTACCAGTTGATGGCATATTGATTTCATAAACCGCCGGTATTTCAGGCATCCCTGATAATACATAAGGGGTGACCCCGCCAAAGATGCCACAGTCTGTCCCATCGTTTCCAGCGCCTATGGCAGGAGAACCAGATTTTAACTGAAAGCGTCCGTCACTTGAATAACTTCCTTGGGTAGGGAAACCGACAAAAATATCAAACAAACTTATATTTTGCATGTTGCCATTAGCTGCAAGAAATTGAGTGCCGTCTCCGATATTATTAAAAAAATTGTTGTTGTTTAATGTTAAAGCACCACACATTATGTTATTAGAATAAGTAAAATTATGTGTATCATAGATGTTGCAATTTAATATGTTGTTACTAATCAAGCCAGAAAAATTATTTCCAAAACCTATTCTTGAACAATTAGTGCAATTGCCATTATTAATGCAGTTATTTGTTATTATGACATTGTAGATATTTGAAGAACCTGTATTCCTTGTTATCTCTCCTATTATATAATTTTGACTTAATAAAATATTACCATAAGAAATTGATGAGTTTATATGAATGTTTTTTGTATTATTTTTTAATAAACTGATATTTCCGACTTTGATTTCAATATCTCCTGTAATTTCTAAGCCAGTCATGATTGTTCCCTCACTTCCTGTATTAAAAGTTACGGTTCCGAATTTTGAAGAATTTAGATTTGCCTGGGTTTGTGGGTTCTCAGTCAAAAAATAACCTGTGCCAATAATAATCAATTGCTTTGAAATTGTGATATTTCCATAGGATGTAGGGGAGCCTTCCACGTATATGGTATCCCCATTAGATGCTGCATTTTGCGCAGTCGTAAAACTCGTAAAATCTGTGCTGATGCCTGCATTGTTATTCAGGCGCCATACTTTTGCATTGGTAATGCTGCTCATGCATACAAAGCAGATAACTAAGACCGAATACGAGATTTTGTTTTTCATAGTTTAAGGTTATTAATTTATTAAAACTTTCAATGATTTGTTATTTATGTAAATGAAATATTAATCAAAAATACTAAATATGAAAATATTAACAAAGAAAATGTTTTTATATTTTTAGCTGTAATGGATTATAACATGCCGAACTTTATTATGGTCAGGGATTACATCAAGTTTTAATTAAATATATCATCTATTTCACTATTTTTATCATAAGACCATTCATTCCCCAACCTGATAAAAACAACTATAGTTTTTATAATCTATTTGTATTCGATTAGTCTGCCTATAGCCACACTTATCCGTATAAAATAATTTGAATGTTAGTTCCCCACGCGCATTTTTCATGCTATGTTTTTTCTTGATCCTTTGCGGTTTTTTTAATCCTAAAGACAATAAGACAAAAAACAACTAATATTAAAGATACCTGTGAAATGAACCTGGCAATAATTATTGGTTGGGGTTTATAGCTAAAAGTAATCTCGTTTTTTCCGGGAGGAAGAATGACGGAGTTCAGGGTATGGTTAACCCGGTATATTTTTGTAGGGTTATTATTAATGGTTGCAAGCCATCCTTTATTGAAATTTTGAAAAAAAACCAACAGGCAGCTATCGCTGCAAACTGCTGTGGCCTGGGCCGAGGATGGTGTTAGTTTCGCTATTGTTATATTTTGACCGGCTTGTTTTTTTTGTTGAAAAAATGGAAAATCATTTTCTGTAAAAACCATTCCCTGTTGTCCAAAATTGTTTGCGGTAATACTGTCGAAATTTTTTATCAGTGTATCAGCAAAGTAGAATAGTTTATTTTGTTTTATTTTTTTGAATTAAGCTCCCTGGTAATCAACTAAATTTGTGTATGTTCTTATTTGAAAAGGATTATATCCGTCGTAGGCTGGCCTTTGGTAAAATATACTGAGGTTTCGCCAGAAACACTGGTAAGCGCCTGTTGAATCTGAACATGCTGAAACCGGCATAAGCGGCGCCGGAAAGCCATGGATGAAATTTTGATTTTCAAATGTTCTTATTTCTTTGCTTCTGAAATTATCATAATACACCGTGCAGGGTGAATTAAGTTTTGTTGCAATCAAAAGATCAATGAGGACAAAACCTAAAATCAAATATTGGATTTTTATTTTTTTAAGGTAATTGATCAGAAGGAAGCACACCAATAAGGCGGATTGGATAATCAAATGGAATGCGGCCCTTTGTGCAACCGTCGTGTCATTGGGAAATTGCCACGCGAGATTAATAGTAATATTTTTCAGGTTCAGGTATCCGTTTATCCTCAAAGTAATGATCGTTATACAAAAAAGTAATATTATTGAACCCAAAATGTACAGGTAGCTTTTATTTTTTTTATCAAAAAAGTATTGCATGGAAAATCCTGTGGTCAACAGGAATGCAACAATAGCAAAATAGCGGAATACCGAAGGGAACCGGAACATATTCATCAGAGGGAGGTAATGGAAAAGAAATCCGCGGAAGGGTAAATAACCGCCAAAAGCAAACAACAGATTAATAAAACCGATAATTAATATGACAATTGAAATCCTGGATTTTTTTTGAAAAAAATAAAGTAAGAAAAAGGCCAGAGAAAAAATTCCGAAATAGGCATTTGCCATCGAGACGTCAGTATTAAGGAATTCGGCATTGCCAGCTACCGAATAGGGTGCAATAAACGACAACGAACATTGAGGCGAAAACGGATTTGAAAGAGCATCTTCAAGGCTTGTGCTGCCGAATCGTCCGAT
>Ga0116171_10003751_pt1 | contig 13934 bp, 8 predicted proteins | sample AD_JPNHW2_MetaG_FD_89798 | JGI IMG/M metagenome (GOLD analysis project Ga0116171, IMG submission 89798) | Active sludge microbial communities of municipal wastewater-treating anaerobic digesters from Japan - AD_JPNHW2_MetaG | ecosystem: Engineered > Bioreactor > Anaerobic > Digestate | place...
GTTGTTTCCTGTGGCGTTGTTCGGTTTCATTCCCTGCCCGTCGGAATTGCCGTTCCACCAGTTTACTTTTTGTTCATAATTATTCAGCAGGCGTGTTATTTTTGCCGTAAAGTTTTCTTCCGATTTTTCTTTCTTATTTTTAAGCAAGGCGTAGTACTGCTCCTGCATTTCGGGCGGAGGCAGGATTTCATATAACACATAATCGCTTATTGAATCTAAAACGATCAATGAGGTATTGCGTGTTACAATAGCATATTTTTTTCCTGTCTGGGTTATCATATCGTCATTATTTTTATAATCCCTCTGCAGATCCCTGATTTTTTTCTGTGCCCAGATTCTTTCGGTAATTCCGTTTGTTGGCGTGGTGTCGCGATAAAGGGTAATTTCTTCCGATTGTGTAATGTTATTTCCAAAGCCGAAGTTGAGTTTTATTTTTGCTTCTGGTTGATACAAAACCCCGGCCCACGTTATATTGCCATTGCATAACTGCGGGTTCGATGGGTACACCTCGCCGATTTCCCCCGGATTGAACCCTGCTGAAATGAAATGCAGGTTGCTTTTTGTCAGGATTTCGAAGGCGTCATTATCACTGAGCTTTGCCAGGTTCAGGTATTCGCCGGATGTTTTAACGGCAATATAGTTCAGATAAGAATGCTCGGCAGTATTTGATGAGTTAATAGTAATGACAGGCGTTCCGGACAATGTGATTTCGGACTTGCCGAAATTGCTCACGCCATCGCTGAAAAGGAGGATTTCGTCACAGGATACAGTTGTGAAATCAAGAGCTCCTAATTGCGTACCCCCATCGTAATAAATACTTTTTATTGCCGACAGCAGTTTTTCACACTCGCCATTTACCACGGCATAGTCAATAATGGTATCAATTTCACTGCTGAAGATGACCAGTTTAACGTTCAGGTTATTGCATTGTTTTATATAATTTTCCAGCAATGTAAGTTCACGGCCGGTGTCGCGCCTGGTTTCTGAGGATGAACCATCCCAGTAAACACAGATGCTCCGCGGAAGTTTTTTCTGAACAGATTGCTTGTGCTTGAACATACTTATATAGAAGTAGCACTGTTTGTCAATTTTGCCTGACTGTGTAAGAGCAAAGTTTTTTAAATGCTGAAATGGCAGGCTGACCTCAAGTTCGCTGTTCCCGTTGAAATCAAATTCCGTTGTTTCTGCCTTGTAGCAAGAGAAATCTTTTGCGAAAGCAAGTTTGTGACAAAAGTCTGAAGTAATTTGCGGGGGAATGTCAGTATTGTAAACCCGGAAGTCCAGATGCACAGTCTTTATCTTATTGCTGAACTGAAGCGGAAGCTTATAGGTATATGCCAGATCATTTGATGTGAGTTCCTGCTCATATGTAATGACCACTCTTTTGGTGCCCCGGGCGGGAATAGGAAAAATCCGTGCTTTGAAGTTGTTGCCGGGTGTCCATTCCAGCAGGGCCGGGTCGATGCGGCGGCGGACAATGGCTTCAAAAACCTTTTGCCCCTTTTGTTTTTCCACGACAACGCCTTCGCGTAGCTTGCCCTTGATCTCCATGGCAAAGCGGCTTACCGACTGCCCTTCGCCCAGGGGAAAAACAAGTTCTCCTTCAAGCTGGCGGTTCAGGGTGTTGAAAAATGTCATGTCGAGAGTCGTCACAGCAACATTATCAATTATCTCAACATTTATTGCCACAGACTCCATTTGCATGGGTTCTGTTTTTCCTGTTTCAGAATTGGTGATCATGATAGCAGGACCTGAAAATTGATTATTGTCCTGATTTTGTGAAAAGGTTCCCGCAAAAATCATGACCAGCGCCAGTGTACACAAGGTACGGATGATGTAGTTTTTCATGGCATTATGTTTTTAAATTAAACCTGCTTGATTTGTATTACTAATGTAATTTCTGTTGCAGCCTGCAATTTGTTTATACAGTATCAGTGGTTTTCTTTTAAGTTAAAGGTCAGTTCAGGCAAGAAAATGGAAGAAACCATAATTGTTTTGATCAAAAGGGATATTTGCTGATTATTATACTAATGCTTGTATTTTTGCAAATCATTTATCACAACAATTTAAAATTCCTGATATGATCAATTACGACAACAAGTCATGGCTCAGGCTGCTCTTTGCCTGGAGAGGCACAACCATTAAGGGCGTAGCTGTAAGAACCTTGTTTTTTATGGTATGGACTGTTTTTGTCATTCTTTTGTATGAGAATGATTTTATTTCCAATGAAATAAAAATCGATATGGTTGTATATAATGTGGTAGGTCTGGCTTTAGGCCTGCTGCTGGTATTCCGCACCAATACCTCGTACGACCGCTACTGGGAAGGGCGGCGGCTTTTGGGCGCTACAGTGAATGCTTCACGCAACCTTGCACTTTTTCTTCATGATCTGGTTCCTGTTGATGATCTTCAGAAAAGAAAAAAACTGGCGGGGCTGATAGCAGCCTTTTCCTATGCCACCAAAGAACGCCTGAGATCTGGCGTAAAAAGAGAACACCTGGAATGCCTCAGCGAGGACATGAAAAATGAGGTGCTCAACCATTCTCATGTCCCCAATGCCATTATGCGGCTGTTGCACCAGGAAATCAATTATGCCGGTACCAGCGAACAAAAAAATACTGCGGAGCTCATAGCCATCAACAACGAGCTTTCAGGATTGATCAATAATCTTGGCGGCATGGAGCGTATCCGCAACACACCGGTGCCTTTTGCCTATGCTTCGCATCTGCAGTTATTCGTCATGATCTATTTTATGGCATTGCCTTTTGGCCTGTATGAAAAGTTTCACTGGATTTCTGTTCCGGTTATAGGTATTATTGCGCTGATATTGCTTGGCATTAATGAAATAGGCGTGGAGATTGAAGATCCTTTTGGCACTGATGCCAACGACCTGCCGGTGGATACCATCTGTGAGACTATTGAGAAGAATGTGAATGAGATCCTTGTTTAGTGAACAGTTATTAGTGAACAGTTATTAGTGAGGAGTTATTAGTGAGGAGTTATTAGTTATTAGTGAGGAGTTATTAGTTTAAAGTGGAAGTTGTTAGTGAGTAGTTATTAGTTGAAAGTTGACAAGTTTACTGTTTACTGTTTACTGTTTACTGTTGCCCCTGTGCAGCCATGTGATCATTTATTTGAGAACAGGTCATGATCAATTAAAAATATTTTAATAAATATTTGGATATGGTTAAAATGATGTTTATTTTTACATATGTATTTTTGAGTGGTGCTGTTAGGGGGGTATTTTGTGATTCAGGCGTGTTGATGCGTGATTTCGGATAAACGGGGCCCGGCGGATAAAAAGGATGAGTGAAATGAACAAAATGGCCAATTTGAGCAAGCTGAATAGGAGTATATGACAAAGAGATTGAACAGAATTTCAAATGATACGATTACTAGTTGTTGAGCAGTAAATTGAAATATAAATAGCAGGAGATATGCAATTAAAACTGAATAAAGCAACAACAACAGTTAGGATTTATGTAACAAAATGGAGTTTCAGTCACACAGATAAGTGAGTTACCAGCCATTAAATAAAACTCAAGCCATGAAAAAACTAATCATCATTTCCTTCTTTTTGACAGTAGCCGTAGGGACGACAATTGGACAACCCAATAAATCAATATTCGGGAAAACACAGACTTCTTGGAATGTTGCATTTCACACTATGCCTGACTGGGTTCAAACAGATTCTCTCGTTATATCTTCCGACACCTTAATTAATGGACAATACTACAGAATTGTAAATGGACAGTATAATTTTGATGGATTCATAAGGGAGGATACTATGACTGGCAGAGCATGGTATTTAGATAAATCATGGGGCAAAAAAGAATTTCTGATAATGGATTTAAGTTTGAATGTCGGAGATACTTTTTCTATTCACAGATTGGAATTCCCAGAAGATTCGCTAGCAATAGTTGATTCAATAAAATATGAAAGTGGTAATAAAAAGATATACTTATCGACAAATGACAATCCAGTACTATCAAAAGAAAGTTTGACATTTATCGAAGGCACTGGTCCAAATGCCGGTATTATTTCCCAGCTCTATCAATCTGCGGTTCATTTTGGCGATGGTAGTATTTTATTATGTGCACATAAAGATTCTATTCAAACGTATACCAATTCCAGCCTATATTTTATTGGGCAATGTTTTGTGCTTTGGGGTGGTATAGAAGAAAATCAGCTTAACAAATTTAAGCTGACTTTATTTCCAAATCCGACAAGTGACAAAGTACAAATAGATTATAAAGGATCCCTACCATATTCAATAGAAATCATGAATTATACCGGCAAATTTATTTCATCAAAGACAGATATTAATTCATCGACGTTAGACTTTGATATGACTCAATATCCTCACGGAATTTATTTATTAAAAGTCACAGGAAATGATGGAAAATTTGCGACAGGTAGTATTTTAAAGTTATAACATTTTTGACAGCAACAAAAGTAAAATGAATAAATAACGGCTGGTAACAGGGGTTTTGCTTCAGGCGGAGTGCGGAAAAAACTTGAAACATATAGAAAATTATTTAAATTATGAACGGGTTGAAACGGCGGGAGTGTTTAATTTCCACCCGTTGGAAAGGCTCAATCGTTATGTGCTATGCAATTATATAACTAACAATGACTTCGCTGTATCATTAAAAATAAGCTAAAAGACATTGATATGATAATAAAGATTGAGTATAGACTTCATAGAGATAAAAATATTATTTAAATTATAAATGGCAAACACACATATAGTGTCGAACATCTTGGCTATCGCATTAATGCTAACAATGGCATTTGGATCGATTTTTCATTAAATAATGAAACAAGAATGCAACGAAGCACTAAAGAAATATTGCTGCGAAAACAATAATTTGAAAGAGATATTTTTTAATTTAACCAAATCAAAAATGAAAATATGAAAACAGAAAAAAAAGAAAAAAAGAATGTTTTAATAAACCTGGAAAGAGTGAATTGTCCAGAATGTGGTTTAAAACAGCCTGAATTAAGATTACCAAAAAATGCTAATGAAGCCATTTGGGGCGGTTGGACTTGCAAAAATTGTGGTTGCAAGATGGATCGTTTTGGCAAGATTAGATAAAATAAAATGATTATTATCAAAAAGTAGATTATATAAATAAACATTTGAATGCTTATTTATATTGATTTCAACATCAATGGATTGATATAAGTGTATTTGCACAGCCCATAACTCGTGTCCGCTTTCATGCCGCAAGTTTTGGCAGTTTGACAGGAAACGTTTATTTCATCGCCGCCTAAATACCAGTCGTGACCGTTGGGCGTTACGGACGTACTAATGAGACTTTGGGTTCAAAATAAAAGATGAATTATTAAAAATGAAAATAGTTATTATTACACAAGGATCACTTGGAGATGTTCGTCCCTTTCTTGCTTTAGGAATTTCATTTATGAAAAGAGGATATGAGGTTCTTGTTTGTGCTCCTAAAAATTTTCAAAAATTATTCATATCATATGGAATATCATATCAGCCAATTGGTCTTGATTTTCAATCAATTTCCCCAAATAATAAGGCTAATGCTTCTGAAAAGAAAGATGTTTTTCAATTACTTATTCAAAGTATAACAGAGCAATTCATGGTATTGCCGGAATATGTAAAAGTTGCAAATCTTATTATTGGAAATGGGTTTGATTTTGCAGGACGATCAATTGCTGAATATTATAAACTGCCATATTTTATTATTGTTCCTATGCCATTGGCATTTAAATCAAAATATCATGCTCCGATGTCCATTCCATTTAAAAGAAGATCTTTCGTGTCAAATACCTTTTTATGGTGGATAGGTGAACTCGCAAGTAAATTGATGTTTGGTAAAAAGATTAATCAACACAGGATAAAACTAGGACTTAGCAAAATAGATAATTATGTAAGCTTCATGTCAAAAAACGCAATCATGGCTGCTGATGCTATTTTAGCTCCATTACCACCAGATTGCTTAAATATATTCCAAACAGGTTTTTTGGACTATGAAGAAGGAATTGAACTTGATGATAAGTTGCTCAATTTTATTAATTCAGGTTCTGCTCCTGTTTATATTGGATTCGGGAGTATGACTGATTCTAAACCAGAAAAGACTTCTAAAATATTGGAAGAATTAGTGCAACATAGAGATATTCGATTTGTTATCTCAAAAGGATGGGCAAACCTTGAAGTAAAAGGAGACAATATGAATGTTTTATTTGTCGACCATGTACCACATTCATTGTTATTCCCCAAAATGTCGATAATTATTCATCACGGTGGGGCTGGAACAACTTATATGGCTGCTCGAGCTGGTATTCCACAAATCATTATTCCACATGATTTAGATCAGTATTATTGGGGATATCGGATCATGGATTTGAAGATTGGAATAACTCCCATAAAAAGAAAAAAACTAACAAGTGATAAACTTTTATCTGCTATATATGAAATAATGAATGATCCTGAATATAGAAAAAATGCAAAAGAAATTGGAGCTGTTTTAAACTTAAAAAACGGAGTTGAAGAAACTATTAATATCATTACAGAAAAAGCACAAACCCCCAACAAGCGATCATAAAACATAGCGGTGTCAGTGCAATTTGTAAGTTCAGTTTACGTTGGCAAGGTCAGTAACGGGGGATAGGTTCGCAGCCAAGCACTCCACTACATTTCATGCCGCCAAACGTTATAGGCAAGTTTAGAAGCGACTAAATCGACACATTCAACAATGAGAAACTCCAGAAACAATTTGAGATCATTAATACCTTTTCTATTTATTGTAATGGTATTGACAATCATTTTGAATTCATGCACACTCGAAAAACGAGTTTACAGATTAGGTTATCAAATTGAGTGGAAAAATAAAATATCAAGCATAGATCAACAGGAATCAAGAAATAACAATAAGAATCATCAAAAAGAAAAGAATCCTGACTTTTCCAACAAACAGGTGTTAAGTTCGACAAATTCTACTGACAGCAGTTCTTTTTTGACAGACGAGAATATTATGGCTTCTACAGACAGAGAATATATTTTTATTACTCATAGGAAAAGTACTAATTTTATTTTTACACACAATCCAAAAATATCAAAAGAAGCAAAACAGAATAATAATCAATACAAGTCTGATAAAAAACAAAACACCAAAATAGTTCCAAAAACTCATAATAATTTTGAAATTACAGGTTGGACAAAGGCCGGTTTTATATGCAGTATAGCCGGACTTTTCATTAGCCTTTTACTTGGAATCCTAATGCTATTGGGACTGGCGGGTGTAATATTTTACGGTGTTTTTGGAATATTAATATTGGGTATTTTAGGAGTTGTATTTAGTGCTATTGCTCTTGGTAAAGTTGACAAAGTTGATAAGAAAAGTAAAGGCTATGCAATTGCAGGACTCGTGATTGGAATATTGGATTTGGTGTTTTTGTGTTTATTAATTTACGGCATTACAATACTATTTGTAAAATATTAAAACTTAAATAAACCAACCTATAACAGGCATCTGCTTTCATTGTCGGGACAGGTTTTTGAACAGGAACGTTCTTTTTATTAACTTTATGGCAGGTAGGGCAGGGATGAAACGGCGGGAATATTAATTTTTGCTTGCTGAAAAGGCCCGGAATGATAGCATTCAGTGATTAATGAACAGATAATAATGACAAAGAGAACTCAATTATTTTTTTTTGCAGTAATTTTTATTGTAATAATTTATTTTAATTCTTGTAAATCATTTGCTCCATTAATATTTCCTGAATGGTCGAAACCATTGATTGAAAATTCTGCTTATCAATGTTCAATGCCTTTTACTTTAGATGGGTGCAATATTATTGTTGAAGTTGAAATTGGAGGTAAAAAGTATTATTTTATTATAGACTCAGGATGTAGTTCTACATCTATGGATTATGATATTGCAAAATCAGTTTCAAAAGTAAAAGCAGGGTCTTTTTTATTTTTGCTTCCGCTTAAAACTGCAAAGATACCAAGCATAAAAGTTGGTAATTTGCTATTTAACAATGAAAAAGTAGTTGTTTTTAAAAAAGATAAATGGAATTGGCCTGAACAAGTAACAGGTTTATTAGGATGCGATTTTTTACAAAAGGTTAGCGTGACCATTGATTACGAAAAGGATTCTGTGTATTTAAACATGCCTGGATTTATTCCAGATAATTATGACGGAATCATTCCTTTGTTAACAACGAAAAAAGCACCATTAGAGCCAAATTTTAACGTAAAAATAAATGGTGTGGATGGAATTATGTTATTTGATATGGGCAATCAGTTCCCTGACATTTTTATAAGCACATTATTTCAGAAAAGCAATAAATCAATATTTGATAGTGTTCAAATAAAAGAAGGATATCCATGGAAAATCAAACGTGGCTTAGAGTTGCAATTAGACAGTTTGTTGTTTTCTGATGTCACTGCATACCTTCTTACAGAACAAGATGAACCATATGAGACAGCTGGTAACATTGGATGTAATTTATTTATGAGGTTAAAATCATTGACCATTGATTATTCAAACGAAAAACTATATTATGAATTAAAGGCTTTGGAAACACCACCGAAACGATGACACGGTGCTGCTTTCATCCCTTGCAGATTTGTCAGATTGAAATATTTATACTATTTTTAAGTATTAATTCAATGGGATAGAAAAGTGCAATTAAAACGGCACGAAAACAAGCATTGGCAACGTTAGCTGCAACCCGTCGGGCTGAGGCTGAAGCCTCAGCCCGAAGTAAGCGGGAGCATCTTAATGCACCAGCTTTAAAACCATACTCTTTGATATCTCTGTCCCCGTGAATTCCAGCCTAAACGTATACATGCCCGCAGGCAGGCCGTCTGATGCAAATTCTGCGGTGTGTTTTCCCTGAGCCTGCATTTCATTAACAGGCACGGAAACGAGCTCGCCGATAGCATTGAACACCTCAATCTTAACAGAACCGTTTTCGGGCAGGCTGTAGCTTAAGGTGGCATTGCCGCTGAACGGGTTGGGGTAGCCTGAAAATTCAAATCCTGCTTCCATGTTATCGTCCTGAACAAATATCTTTGGCATGACTAGGAAAGCATCTTCATTTTCATTGCCGTACATATCGGCGATTACGCCGGTACCCGAAAGGTTGAATTCAAGCTCTCCGCTGACGAGCGGTTTGAGCGGGCGGAAGCCGAGAACAAGTACTTTATCGCCGGCGGCAACATCAAAATGGCTGGTGGTGGCATAAACCACACGTATGATGCCGTCTTCGTCGGTCACCAGCAGGTCGTTGTCGTTAGCAATGATCTCATCCAGCGTGGGATTGATGGTGGTGGCGGAAATATTTTTTCCTACTCCGGGCATATAAGCGGAAACTAATTTATATTCCGAAGCTGGGTAGCTTATTTCCAGGCCTAATGCCGACAGGTCATTTTCTTTTACACCTATCTTCATCGGGATTTCAAAATATGATTGGCCGGTGATTGTAATAAGTTCATCGGAAGGAATAATAAACTCTTTTGGCAATGACTTTACGCTGTTCCAGGTGGTAAGCGAGTCGCGGTATTTCGTACTGGAAGCATTGAAGTCGCCGTAACAGATGTTTTCAAGGTTGGTACTTACATCCGATCCGGCAACAGTAACCAGTTTATCCATGGTTACCCAGTTGCCTTTCGGGAAATTCCGGCTGGTATTGTATGGCGAGCCTATCTTGGATTTTATTCTTGAAACATCCGTTACATTGAGGTACGCATTATTGTCCACGTTAACGGCCTTTTTATACTTTGACGAGAAATTCCGTGAAGGGTCGAGAATCGTGTCACTTCCTATATAATATTTCAGCATCGAGACATCGGCGACATTGATGTCGTTGCCCCCAATCACCGTATCAACAGCATATTTATGGTAGGTGAGCTTATAGTTGCCATCGGCGACATTGTTAAACTGGTAATAACCGAATGAATCGCTCGTATCTCTTGCCAGTTCGGCCCCCGCGGGATAGCTTTTCAGTATCACGATGACTTGTCCGATGTTATAAATAACCTGATTGTATGTGGGTAAATTCGGGGCAGGGTTGCCTGTATTGGCCCTTGCGGCATATTTTGTTTTACCGCTGATCATATGGCCTGTGATACCGACATTCACGGTGACTTCGTCGGTGGCGATGCAGCCGTTATTATTAACTGTCAGGGTGTACGTGGTCATAACAGACGGTGAGGCCTGGGGTTGTGCTAAATTGGGATCATTCAACCCGCTGACGGGCAACCAGCTGAAGCTTCCCGGGCCGCTGGAAGCGCTGCCCAGTTGTACGGGCGATCCGGTATATGTTACATTGGATCCCGCATCAGCAACAGGAAAATTATTGACGGTGACGGTAATCACATTTGAATATTCCGGTGCATAGGTGGGCTGGGTGACTTCGGCCCTGTAAAATGTGGTTGCAAGTAAATTTCCCGAAGTGTAATGATCGCTGTTGACACCCGTGCCTCCAGAAACATTAGTCCAGTTGTTGATTCCATCAGCAGATTGCTGCCACTGTATGGCGCCGTAATATCCCGTCAGATGCATTACTGCAGGGTTTCCTTCGCAGATGGAGGTATCGGAATGTGCTGTTCCGGCAACAGGTGGAAGCGGAGAGAGTATCGCACCAAGCATAAACCGATATTTAAAAGTTGCAGGGTCTTCCTGTGCAAGCCCGCTGCCGTCAATGGCTGAAGAAAAATATGCATCGGCACGCGATGGATTTTCCACCTGCACACCCATCGGATAATACACCGTCGAACCTGTGGTAACGGCCATGCCGGCATAGAAATATGAATTAGTTATCACTGGAGGGTAAGGAATCGCGAAGGTATGCCACGCGCCCAAATCTGCGGGTTGGATCATATAGGCATCTGACTGAGCGATAATAGTTCCTGATTGATCCATAACTATCGCATAAACGATGTTTCCGGCATTCTGCGCATAATTATTCAGATATGCTTTAACAGAATTTACCACGGCTGAACCGGTAACATGGTATTTAACTTCAAAGGCCCCGGAAGCGCTTTGGCTAGGATCGCCAAGTACCGTATAGCCGAAGCCATTTATTGATTCTGCCGTCGATGAATAATTACAAATGTAGTCGTTCGTATTCTGTGCCCATGATTTGGTATTATCACCATTGTAATCATCGTTGGGTAAAGAAATAGTCAAAGTAGTGGGCCCGTTGGCGGTCGCATTAAAATCATTAAAAGCGACTATCGTGTTTTCACCGGCAAGGATCGAAGTAATATACTTTGTGTCAGTGAAATTGTTTGCGCCCGAAACTGTAAGTGTAACCGGCACATTTGAAAGGTCGCTGTAGCCGGTATTAATAATGTTTACAGACGTATGTTGCGGGTTCGAGTAGTTAAGAGAAGCATCGCCCAATGAATATATCTCACCTACAGTCAGGTCATGTTCTTGTTTCGGTGTAAACCGGTAGGTTCGCCCGGCATCAGGTTTGGGCCGTGCCGAAGGGTTTCCGAAGTTTAAGGTGGCGGTTGAAACATAGTTTGAATTGGAAAAAGTGACTCCATCCCATGCCTGGGTAGAGGCTTTGTTCACGACCAGCAGTTGGTTATCCGCGACACTGCCTTTGAGGCCGCAGGCTGAAGTTTTAAATGCAGATTCATTGACGGAAGGTGTCCAGTCGCCATACACAAATTCAATAACATTGGTAGTTTCGTAAAGTTTGATCTGGAATTGCATATTGTCGTATTGCCGGGCCGGTGAAGTTGTTTTATCACTGACATTTTTATACTGTATGGTACAAACCCTGTTGGGCATCGTTCCGGAAGTATAAACCCGGTATTCAGGAGTTTCAGTCCCTGCCTTCAGGTCGTGGTTGAACACTGCAATGAGATTAACATCAAAAGGATTTGTACTATTGAAAATTCCGCTGCCTGCTGTTTGTGCCCCGTCAAAAAACAAAGCTGCAGATGAAGGCGGCGTGCTGCCCAGCTTGATAAATCCATTGGTATTTAGTACAAACTGTGAGAATGTCTGGCAATCGTATTCGAAGTCAAAACCAATATTTTGCGCTGCTGAATTGGCATCATCAAAATCTGATGTAGTTATCACAGTGCCATTGGAACCCAGATCAACATAGGAACCGGGAATGTTTTGAGCTTTTGTTGCCAGGTAATTTAATGTGGAACATGCCTGCGACACGGGGGTAAGCTCTGCGCCAATCATAAATCTATAAGGCACTGTAACAGGGTCGTATTGTGTCAATCCGTAGCCATTGATGTCTGAATAGAAGAATGCATCAGGGCGTGCAGGATTTTCGTTTTGTACGCCCATCGCATAATAAGCATTTGAAATGGTTGCTGTAACAGCAAATCCGGCATAAAAATCTGCATCGGTAATTGCGGGCGGATTGTTGATTGTAAACGTATGCCAGTTACCCAGGTCGCCGGATTGAATAACGTAATTATCCGACTGGCCCACAACCGCCCCGGATGAATTCAGTACAATGGCAAAAACAGTTTGTCCTGTATTATCTGCGTAGTTATCAATAAATGCCTTTACGGATGAAACATTGGCGCTTCCGGTAACATGATATTTTGCATAAAAAATGCCCTGTCCGCCTGCTTGATACCCATAGGCGTTCGTGGCAGCTGCTGTTGATGAATAATTACAGAAGGAGTTGTTTGTATTTTGCGACCATGTTTTGGTATTGTCAGCGTTATTATCATCATTTGGCAATGATACGGTAATGATGGTTGCACCATTTGAAGAAGCTGAAAAATCAGAAAAATTTACCGTGGTGCTTTCCCCTGAATTTAAGACTGGGATGATAAGCGTGTCAGTTGCATTGTTAGCGCCGGAAACATTCAATGCTACATAAAAATTTGTTATATTGTTATTTCCAGTGTTTTTAATATTCACAGCGATGTGTTGCGGATTCGAAAAATTTAGGGTAGCCTCACCAAGGGAATAAATTTCATTCACCATCAGGTCGTTATCCTGGGTAGGCGTGAATCTGTATGTTCTTCCCGCATCAGGTTTCGGTCTGGCTGGCGGATTGCCAAAGTTCAGTGTCGCAGTTGTGGAGTAGTTGGCATTTGAAAATGTAACGGCGCTCCATGGCGATGCAGAACCCTTATTTACAACAAGCAGTTCATTACCGGCATCGCTGGAACCTTTCAGCCCGCATGCCGAGGTTTTGAATGCCGAGGCATTTGCAGAAGATGTCCAGTCACCATAAACAAATTCAATAATATTGGTGGTTTCATAAAGTTTGATCTGGAATTGGATATTATCAAATTGCTGTGCAGGCGTTGTAGTTTTATCCCTGACATTTTTAAACTGTATGGTACAAACCCGGTTTGGAGTTGTTCCTGAAGTATAAACACGGTATTCGGGAGTTCCTGTTCCCGCCGTCAGGTCGTGGTTGAAGGCAGCGATAAGGCTGACATCCGCAGGGTCGGTGCTGTTGAAGATTCCGCCACCAGCAGTCTGTGCCCCGTCAAAGAACAAGGCTGCCGTCGATGGGGGCGTGCTTCCTAATTTGATAAATCCATTGGTATTTAATATAAATTGGGAATAGGTCTGACAATTATAATCAAACGGGAACCCAATATTCTGTGCCGCTGAATTGGCATCGTCAAAGTCTGATGTGGTTATTACAGTTCCATCAGAGCCAAGATCAACATATGAACCGGCCAGGCTTTGAGCTTTTGTGGCAAGGTAATTTAGTGATGCACACTGGTACGAACCAGAAGTGGCTCCTTGTCCCGACAGGGCGGGCGACAAATAACAATATGATGCCTGATCGTATTCGTAAACGGCAAAATAATATGTTATTCCCGGCAACAGATTGGTAACATTCACCGAAGTCCCCGTTCCGTTATAAACCACGTAGTTGCCGCTGCCTGTTTCTGATCCATTGCCAAATACTGAATCTGCCGTATAAGAAGTACCGCTCGA
>Ga0116171_10003753_pt1 | contig 13928 bp, 11 predicted proteins | sample AD_JPNHW2_MetaG_FD_89798 | JGI IMG/M metagenome (GOLD analysis project Ga0116171, IMG submission 89798) | Active sludge microbial communities of municipal wastewater-treating anaerobic digesters from Japan - AD_JPNHW2_MetaG | ecosystem: Engineered > Bioreactor > Anaerobic > Digestate | place...
ATAACAAATTCATCATCACGGCCGGTGTTACCGGACGTTCAAACATTTATGCAAAAACATTTGAAGGAACAAGCGTTGTAAAAAAATCCATAAGCGGTTATGCCGATGTCAGCGCTGGATTTGAGTACCGTTATTCAAAGATCTTATCGGCGTTTCTCAACATAAATAATCTAACCTCCATCAAATATTATCGCTGGTACAACTATCCTTCGTATGGTTTCAACCTGATGGCTGGAATTACCTATGCTTTTTAGTTTTGTTTTGAATTAATCCGTTCTATCATGAAAAAAGTCATTTCAGGATTGTTTTTAATAATACTTTCTTTTAGTTCTTTTGCGCAGTGGCAGTCGGATACACTTCGGCGATCAACAGGTTTTTATATCGGCCCGGCCATTACAGGAATGATAAATAAAAACGACACCGTTCAGCCAGGTCCGAAATTTGGACTGAATATAGGGTATCGCTATGTAAACAAACTTAAATACGGTTTTTTTATTGAAAGCGGCATTGGTATTTCGTGGCTTGGAGCCAATTATCCAAATCAACACCTTACTGTTAATGCCTGGGGAAGAGACTGGACTTATGATGAACAACGTAAAGCAAATCAGTTATATGCGAATGTTCCTTTCCTTGTCGGTTATAAAATGCCTAAAGGTAAAGTTCGTTTTCAGACAAGCCTGGGAATTTCTTTTAATATTAAATACAGCGATTTTTTTAAAATTACTACTACCGGTGAAGACCCCTATGGGTTGCCGGGCACACAGATTACAGGCGACGAAGTTTCATTCGGCACTGGTTTCAGCGGAATATTCAAAGCTGGGATCAGCATTCCTCTTAAAGACCGTCTGACCATTGATATTTTACCCTCAATACGTTATAATTTTATGTCAACAATGCCGGAAAGTTTTGATTTTCGAAAATGCGTTACGACAGATTTTCAGAACTGGTCGGCAGGTATTGATATAAGCCTGATGTGGGCGTTGGATAATAATCCACCCCAAACTATTGAAGAGGCGGTCGCAAAAAAAGAGATCGCTCCTGATTACACTTTTCAATACAACCCTGATGAACCGGTGATACCGGAAAAAAAGAAAAATGTTAAAAAAGGCTATTATAACTTCTTCTATTTCGAAGCGCTGGGCAGCGGCCTCACCTATTCGTTCAACTATGAGCGCACTATCATTCGCAAAAATTCGTTCAGCCTTCAGGCGCGCGGCGGATATGGCTTTATTGGTAACATGTACAGTTTCCCGGTCGGCGTTAATGTAACATTCGGACATGCCACACAGAAATTTGAAGCAGGTATCAATTCTACCTTTGAAAGCGTGTTACTCGAAAAATTCAATGTAAATATTGTGCCTGAACTTGCTTACCGCCTCGAAGCAAAAAATCATTTTTTCCTCAGGTTGGCAATGATGTCGCACTACGTAACAACAACAGGGGAAATAATGCCCGGTATTGGCGTTTCTGTGGGAGGGTGCTTCTGACAATCAATTATCATTCGATTTTTTATGTGATAATAAGCGCACAGAAGAAGAAAGTCAACAACTATTTTATTTCTATCAGCTCCACATCATAGATCAATGTGGCGCGTTTGGGAATTTTATTTTCATCGCCCAGCAGGCCAAAAGCAAGATGCGACGGGATGATCAGCTTGGCTTTATCGCCTGTATGCATCAGTTTTATACCTTCTTCAAGTCCGCTTTCCACTTCGGCTTTACCCAGCTCGAATAATTTCAGTCCGTCATTTTTTGAATTATAGCATTCAACGCCGTTGATAAGATTAACAACAAAACTGATTACAACCTTATCGTTATCTTTAGGCTGCTGGCCACTTCCCTTTTTATAAATCTGATATCTTAAGCCCGTTCCTGTCTTCAGCATTGTCCATTCGTGTCTTTGAATATAATCATCGATATCACGATCTTCTTTGGCAGAAAGTGTTTTATTTACCTTAACCAGGCTGGCTTTAATAGAATCTTCGTCAATGATATTTTTATTAGGTTCATGGTTGCCGCATGAAATAAGGAATACAAAAAACAGTATCGTTGAAACCGGCCAGTAAAACGAACGTAGGTTATTTTTTGGAAAGTTCTTTCTCATATAAAGGTAAATATGAAATAAAATCTTGAACACTTTCATTCAAAGTCTTGTGAATATCAGCACCTGAAGCATTTTTGTGCCCGGCACCGTTGAAATGTTTGCGTGCAAATTTATCAACATCCATTTCCCCGGCAGAACGAAGAGAAAGTTTCACATAGTCATTCCTTTCTGTAAACAAGGCTGCCATCTTTATTCCTTTGATGGTCAGGCCATAATTTACTATTCCCTCGCTGTCGCCTATCTTAAAATGAAATCGCTTCATCTCTTCTTTTGTAATAACTATATATGCTGTAGAATATTTTTCAATGATTGTCAGTTTTTCGCTCAGGCAATAGCCCAAAAGACGCAAACGGCTTTCAGAAAAATTGCAGAACACCAGGCGCTGGATCACAGCAGCATCAATACCTTTTTCGAATAATCTTGAAGTTATCGAATATGTTTGCGGATAATTGCAGCTATGGCTGAAGGATCCGGTATCAGTAATAATTCCAACATAAACAGCTACCGCGATGTTATAATCAATTAATTTTTCATCCCCCATGGCGACAATGAACTCATAGACAAGTTCTGCCGTAGAAGAAGTTTCTGCCTGCGTATATGCGATCTTAAAGAAGTCTGAAGGCAACAGATGATGATCTATAAGTATCTTTTCAGCCGTGGAGCTTTTGAGGTCATTTGCCAGCGGGCCAACCCTGTCGGGTGAATTGAAATCAAGGCAGAAGATCAGATCGGCATTTGCAAGGAGTTTACTGCTCTCCTCTTTTGATTTGCTGGCTATTTTAATATGCTCAGCACCGGGCATCCATTTGTAAAATTCCGGGAAATCATTGGGAACCATGGCAACGGCATTGTAATTATTTTTGAGATAAAACCATAGTGCAAGCACTGAGCCGACAGCATCGCCGTCAGGATTATGATGGGTAAGTACAACAATATTTTTCGCTGTGATTAATTTTTGCTGCACTTCCTTAATAAACGATGTATTCAAAGTATTTTTTTTACAAAATTATTAATTTTTCTATCGGTATTTGAATTTTATTAATTTTACGGTATGTAATATTAATGCTATGGCAGGAAACATCACATTAACAATTATCAAGCCCGTTGCTTTCAGTAAAAATAATGCCGGACGAATATTAAGTCGCATCAGTGATGCCGGATTCTGGATAGTGGCTGCGAAAACAATGCAGTTGTCATCCACAGAGGCAAAGAAATTTTACGAAGTACATAAAGATCGTGAATTTTACAATGATCTTGTTGAGTTTATGTCGTCGGGGCCGGTGCTGATTGTCATGCTGCAGAAAAAAAATGCCGTAGAGGATTTTCGAACGCTTATCGGAAAAACAAATCCTGCGGACGCGGCCGAAGGAACCATCCGGCATGATTTCGGAACAAGTTTGCGGGCTAATGCCGTGCATGGATCAGACAGTGATGAAAATGCCATTAAAGAATGTAATTTCTTTTTTGCTGAAGCTGACAGGTTTTATCAGCCCGGATAATACTCTTTAAAGGTCTTATTTTTATATAATATTACTATTTTTTCTATTTCCGGCTCGGGAGAGACATCAGTATTCTTTACTTCCCGGATAACATCTTTTTTTTCTTCTTTAATTTCAACTTGTTTTATTTCTCGTTGTGATATTTCCGGCTGTTTAACCCCCGCTTGTTTTATCTCAGGTTCCTTTTTTTCAGGCAGAATTATCTCAGACTGCCAGCTTTCAGCTTGATTTACCACAGCGGGAGTAATAACCGGAACTTTTTCTATTATTTTTTCAACTTGCGGTTCCGCTTTCTTTTCAATTAATGGCGGTATTTCATCAGAAACTACAGCAGATTTCTCAATAGTAGTAGCAGATTTCCCATCATCTGGCTGTTCAAAAAGATCAATCTGAATAGTTTTCATCATTGGACCGGCGCCCTGTAATAACCATTCAGAATTTATATCCGGATACTTATTAAGTATTTTGGTAATTAAATCGAGACTGGGTAAATTTCTGCCCGACATGATGTGTGACATGCTCGATCTTTGAATTCCGATCTCGTCGGCAAATTTTGAAGGTGTCAGATTTTTAATTTTTAACACCAATAATATTCTGTCAACCATATTACAAATTTAAATTTTGGACTACAAAGATAATACATTTGTAATTTACATGTGTAACTTTGTTTATAATACTTTTGTAAACTAAGGTTAGCCCGTATTTATATTAAAGTTATACATGAGTTAAATGGTTTATTCATTATGTTTACAGTCTTTTATTACTATTACATTTTCAATATTCTATAATGGCTAAAAACATTGATTTATTTAATGTAATACTTAAGTTAAATTTATTATAATACTGGTTTATTAGCGTTTAAACAATATTTAGTCACAATATTGCTTTATATTTGACAATTAACAATATTAATTATCATTAAATTACATTTGTATATTATAAATTAATTAACGATTATTATGTACAAATGTTTAACTAACTGTTTTTAAACTTAATACAAATTATGCATTCACATTTGTAATTTACATTTATAAACAACGAATTGCTTTACAAAAGGACACATTTTTATAATTTACACCACCAACTTCACCTTTTAACTATATCAAATTATTATTTTATGTTGACTCTCCTCCTGAAAAATTATCTGCATTCCTGTTTTACATATTATGATAATTTTTTTTTTAATCCCTCTTCCCTATTTTTTCATCATCGTTAAATTGGGTCCCAAAAACAAAATATCATTCTAAATATAATTACTTTATACATATTTTTACAAAGCGAATTATTTACCTCGAAATAATAATTAATAGGGATTTTATTTTTTTGTAACTTTATTATTTAAAATCTATCCTATGCCGGCAATATTAATTGAAAATGTTTCTAAGTCGTATGGTAAGGTTAAAGCACTGAACCATCTTAATTTAACCGTTGAAAAAGGCGAAATTTATGGTTTTATTGGCCCGAATGGAGCCGGTAAATCGACCACCATTCGTCTTTTACTTGGATTTTTGCACGCAAATCAAGGCAAAATTTCCGTTCTGGGGTATGATCCGGTAACGCAGGAAACCGAAATTAAAAAACTTACAGGCTATGTCTCTGCCGAATCTTTTATGTATGCTGACATGAAAGTAAGTGATCTTTTCCGGTTTACCGAATATTATTACAAAATAAACGCACAGGAAAAGATAAAGAAGCTGGTTGAAATTCTTGATATTGAATTGAACAAAAGGTTTGAACAGCTTTCATTCGGGAATCGCAAAAAGGTAGCTATTGCCTGTGCGCTGCTCCACTCTCCGCAGCTCATCATACTCGACGAGACTTCAAACGGCCTTGATCCTGTCATTCGTATCAATTTATACGAGCTTCTTAAAGAAGAACAGGGAAATGGCGCGACCATCTTTTTTTCATCGCATGTGCTGAGTGAGGTTCAGAAATTTTCAACCCGCATTGGCCTGATCAAAGATGGAGCGCTGATCAGGGAAACAAAAGCAACCGACTTCACTAAGGTTGGTTACCGCCAGGTTCGTATAGAAAGCAAAGACCATCCGCCGCGGATTGATTTCAGCACCATGAAAGGCATTGCAGCCCTTGAAAACAAAGGCAACACCACTCAGTTTTTATTTTCGGGCGATCTGAACGAATTAATTCACCTTCTCGGAAGCATGGATCTGATATCACTGGATATTGAAGAACCGGAACTTGAAAATGTTTTCATGCATTATTTTAAATAGAAAGTGAGGCACTTATGTTATTTAAAAGAGAATTAAAACGCAATTTAAAATCATTCCTTATCATTAGCCTGGCATGCTCGGCAATGGCCATGTATGTCATTGCCATCGCTCCTTCTTTTGGTAATGATATTCAGAAAATCCTGGACCTTAAGCTGCCGCAAGGAATGCAGAAAGCTTTTGGCATGAAAGATCTTGACTATAAAAGCGCCACCGGCTTTTATGCTATCATGTTCTCATACATTTATTTATTCTATGCTATTTATCTTGCCGCAACTTTTGCCAGTATTGTTTCCAAGGAATACAGCGATAAAACGGCTGAATACCTATATTCCCTGCCTGCTAAGCGCCTGCATTTTATCCTTGTAAAACTTTCCGTGGTTTTTATGTATGCCATACTCTCGGTTTTGTTTATCTTTCTAGTTTCCTGGTTTTCCTTTGGCATTTTTATCAAGGGTGGTTACGACCTGACTCCTGTTGTTCTGATGGCTGTGGCTTGGTTGTTAGGCGGATTGGTTTTTGGGTCGGCCGGTTTTTTAATCTCATCTTTTTTTTCCAGAACCCGCATATCATCAGCTGTTTCGGTGGGATTTGTCCTTTTTATGTATATTTTCCAGGTGGTGATTTCAATAAATGAAAAGATCAGCATTTTGAAACATTTTTCTCCTTTCGACTGGTTTAAGGGTTCAGAAATTGCAAACTCCGCAAGTATCTCCCTTGCTTATTGCCTGGTAGCCATAGGATTTTCCGCGATTTGTTTTTACTTCGGAATATGGAGGTTTAGGAAGATGGATGTGCTGATATAAACCTAACTTGACCAAAAGAGCGAACTCAAAAATTCCTAAAAGTATTTATTTTTGAATAGTTTTAGGAATTTGTATATCTTTGCCCTATGAAAACAATAGCACGAAAACGGTACTTAGATACACTTAGTGTTCTTAAAGACAAGAATTTAATTAAGGTTGCCACAGGCGTTAGGCGTTGTGGAAAATCAACTTTAATGACACAGTTTCAAGACTTGTTGCGTAAAGAAAACGGCAAAGTTTCCATTTTGGCAATCAATATGGATATGCCCGAATTTCGGTTTTTAGCAGAAAAAAATTGGAAAGAGATTTATGAATACATCATTAAACATCTCAAAAAAAATGCAACCAATTATGTGTTTATTGACGAAGTGCAAAACGTTCCTGAGTTTGAAAAACTGTTGGAAGGCTTGTACGTTCAACCAAACATAGATTTGTACGTTACAGGTTCAAACGCATTTTTATTATCAAGTGAATTGGCAACTTTGCTCACAGGTAGAGCTTATGAAATAAATGTTTTGCCTTTTTCTTTTGCTGAATATTTAGAGTTCACAGGCAAAACAACAAACCCTGACCGTGCTTTTGCTGAATATATGCATACAGGTGGTTTTCCAGAAGCTGTTAGACTTGCAGAAGACGGAAATCATTTTGGAATTGAATATTTGCAAATGGTTTTCAAAAACATTTACGACAACGATATTTCTAAACGATATACTATTTATGCCGAAGAATCATATCAGGAAGTTGTAAACTTCTTAATAGATTCAGTTGGTTCAAGCGTTTCAGCAGGAAACATCGCCAAAGTTTTAACGACAAACAAAAAAAAAATTGACAACAAAACGGTGTCAAAGTACATTGACACTTTGGTTGAAGCCTATTTATTTTACAAAGTAAACCGCTATGACATCAAAGGCAAACAACATTTGGCAACGCAAGAAAAATACTATTTGGTGGATTTAGGTTTTCGCAACGCATTGCTTGGAAAAGAATTGGCAAGCGATGCAGGACATTTACTTGAAAATATTATTTACCTTGAGTTAAAACGCAGAAACAACCAAGTATGGATAGGAAAAACCAACAATTTAGAAGTTGATTTTGTTGTTCGCAACAACGAAGGTTTTACACAATACATTCAAGTTTCGCAAACGGTACAAAACTCAACGACTTTAGAACGTGAAATAGCTCCATTTGACAGTATTGCAGACCACCACGAAAAACTTTTAATCACAATGGACTACGACACAGGTACATATAACGGAATAAAAAAAATAAACGCAATAGATTGGCTTGAAATGACCGAAAAATAGACACTATCTCATAAAGTGTGAAAACTAAAAAGTCGCATATTCTAACATTTCAATCTGAAAAATCCCAACTATCTGTCTTGCTAATATATACCCACCCTTCATTTGAATTAAGAGGATAATATATTTCAAAAGCGTCATTCCCTTTTTCCTTCAAATAATCAAATTCTTTAAATTCGCCCCTCCCTTTCTTAAATCCTTCTGCCTCGGTTAATAGGGATTTCAATTCAGATGGATATTGTTCATTTTTAATTTTGTATTCCTCTATTTTTGCTACAATTGTCTTATTAGCTTTCCAAATATAAAAGAATTTGTACGACTTGTCAATACCATAATAAATATTTACAAGCAATAATAGTGTCAACAATATAAAAGAAATATTTTTCAACAAGCTTAGATAATTGGATATTGCGATTAAATAAAGGACAGTAAAAATAATTAATCCACAAAAGTCAATTACTAAGATAATCAAGATACTTTCTGGTCCGAGACATGAACCAACAAAAGCATGGTGAATTATAAAAACAAGACACCAGATAATCAAAGTAATAATGAGGATTTTCTTTGCCATTGTCTCTTTCAATGAATTAGCCATAATTGGTTAATCAATCATTTACAATTCTTCTCTATAGCATGGTAAATAACTTTTTGAATATCGGTGCGTATGCCCGAAGTCACCAGTTTGTTGTTGGCTGAATATGGAAAGGTGCGGTTGGACAAAAACACATAAACCAGATTATATTCGGGATCCGCCCACACATAAGTTCCGGTAAATCCTGAATGCCCAAAACTTTGATCTGAGGCTTCCGCACAGGTCGGGCCCCCTTGTTTTTTGTCTCGCACAGGTTTGTCAAACCCTAGCCCACGGCGGTTTTCCTGAAACTGATACGAAGTAAATTTCTCAACCGTTTCAGGCATAAAATACCGATGATCGCCGTATTCGCCTTTGTTCAATAGCATTTGCATCAAAATTGCCAGATCATTTGCGTTGGAGAAAATCCCCGCATGTCCTCCTACTCCACCTTCCATCGCAGCGCCACCATCGTTGACATCGCCATGCAAAGTTTGTTTTCGGAATATTGTATCTATTTCAGATGGAACTATGCGCGACAAGTCAAAATAATTCCGCGGCTGATAACACATATTCAAGCCTAAAGGTTCGTAAAAATATTTTTTTACATAATGGTCGATTGTTTCAGCAGTAATCCGTTCTAATATGTTTTTCAGAAAATAAAAGTCCAGGTCGCTATACAGGTAAGTACCTTTGTCTTTCAGTTCTGACTTGATAATTGTATTAAAAATGGTATCGCTATAATTTTTCGATATATAAATGCTATCAGCCACACGATATGGATAATTATCGCTTCGCACCGGTTTGTATATGCAGGAATCCAGCGTATCGCCCATAAGGCTGTTCTTATAAAAAGGTATCCATGCTTTGAGTCCTGCCTGATGTGTAAGCAAATCTTTAATAATGATCTTAGCTTTGTTCGAACTCCTTACAACAGGAAGATAATATGCCAGTGTTGAATCAAGATTTATCTTGCCCTGTTCGTATAGTTTCATAATGGAAATTGTTGTGGCAGCCACTTTTGTGATAGATGCAAGGTCGTATAAATCGGTATTCGAAACTTTTTCAGTTTGGTCATAGGTATGCCAACCGAAAGATTTCCGGTAAACCACAAAACCATCTTTTGCAACCAGTATCTGGCATCCGGGATATATACTATCTCGAATTCCCCTTCGGGCTATCGAGTCGATTTTGTAAAGTTTTTTTTCATTTAATCCTGCAATTTCTGGAAAAAAATAACTTAAGCGGGTGTTCTTTGTCTTGTAACCAGTATTTACAGGAAAGCTGGATGATGCCGTTACCGGGAGTTTTCCATTAACTGCAATCCCGCCAAAGATCGCTTCAGCAGAAATTTTTTGTGTATAATTATTGCCCTGATATGAAACTATGATGGCGCTGATATCAGACGTATCTGTTAACCTGGAAAGCGCATACGGATTAAGCAATAAGTTTAATATCACACGTTTGCTTTTCTTAATTTCCCCTATAAATCTGATGATCTGTGGCGACAAACCATAATTATCGGTAGCAGTATTGGATGTTTGGTTTACTGTAATGATTACAAGATTGCTTTCAAAAAGCTGTTCTTTTAATGCAGGAAAATTAAGCGTATCGAACGTTTTATCAAAGCTAAAATGTCTAATGGGAGCATAATTATCAACAGATTGGGCAAAATAATTTAACGAATCAGCGTTAAAAGATATTTCGGCAATTTTCTGGTTCTCGAGGTTTTTAACAGGCAATATATTAAAAGTGTTTTTAATAATAGTAACAGCCGACTGATAAAGCTTAATATTAATATCCTCGGACTTTGAATTGTTCAGGTCGGAATAAAGATTTTTTATTTTTATTGGTTTGCGTTTTGCTAGACCGGCTTTATATTTATATGTAAGCACTTTTCTGCATTTTTCATCGATCGCTTTCTGTGTTATCAGTCCGCTGTCGATAGCACCTTTTATATATTCAATTGCCAACGGGACATCTTCTGACATTAATAGAATCTCATTACCGGCAAGCAACGCTTTAAGCTCAATCTCTCCGGGTTTAGCGTTTTTACTTACACCTTTCATTCCTAGAGCATCAGTAAATACAAGCCCATTGAATTTGAGTTCTTTTTTAAGTAAAACATCGATTACTTTTTTTGATAGGGATGAAGGAATACTGTCGGTACTATCAAGTGCCGGAATTAGCAAATGCCCGGCCATGACCGCTGAAACACCATTCTGAATGAGTTTACGGAAAGGATAAATATCAATGCTGTCAATAACAGTTCTGCTGTGGTTAATAACCGGAAGGGTTTTATGCGAGTCTTTGTCAGTATCGCCGTGACCCGGAAAATGTTTTGCTGTAGCTAAGACACCTTTGTCCTGCATACCTTTCATGTATGAAAGCGCTTTAGCTGCCACATTTTTTTTGTTTTCGCCAAACGAACGGTAGTTGATCACCGGATTAGAAGGATTAGAGTTGATATCAACATCGGGTGCGAAGTTTATATTTATACCCAGTCTTTTACATTGCCGGCCTATCTCTTCACCCATAGAATAAATGAGTTTGTTATCCTGTACAGCTCCGAGCGTCATTTGTTTCGGGAAAGAGACTGTGCTGTCTTTTAATCTCATGCCTAGCCCCCATTCACCATCAATTGCAACCAGCAAGGGTGTTTTCGCTATTGATTGCCAGTAGTTGGTATACCGGGCTTGTGTTATTGGCCCACCCTGAAAAAAAATTACACCGCCTATATTATAGTTCTTTATTTGTTCCGTAATTTTTTTATTTTGTTCCAGACTTTTGTTTGAATAGGCAGCCACCATAAACAGTTGCGCAAGGCGTTCATCAGGTGTTAGTTTTGAAAAAACGGAATCGACCCATTTGATGCCGGAAGGTGACAAATCAGGATTGTTATCTGGAGGAATATAGTTACCTGCAAATAGCCCGGTGAAGCAGCATAAAAAAAACAGGGTTTTTATCTTTAACATCAAAAAAAAATTACATTACAAATATAATGGAAAAGTTCTACAAACTCAGACATAAGATTGATGATGCCGGAACATTATTGATAATAAGTATTTCTAATTTAAAAAAAAATTAAAAATAAGAGGCTGTCTCAAAAGTGCTTTGTGCGCCTTTGTGCAAACCTTTGTGCATCTTTGTGGTAAATAGCCACAAAGTCCCACCAAGTACACACTAAGGTTCACTAAGGCTAAATACACACAAATTACAACTTTTGAGACAGCCTCTTTATGCTTCTAATTTTGACTATTTTGTAATGATAAATCTTCCATCCGTGCGCCCTAGCTCTGTGTATATTCTAATAAAATAAATTCCCGCGGATAACTTGCTAACATTAAGTTTCGAATTAGCAGAATTATGCGTTTCATTGTATACTTTTTGGCCAAAACTATTAAGTATTTCAATAGTTGAAATAATTTCGGAAGAAGCTATATGTAAATAATCTTTTGCCGGGTTGGGCCATATTTCAACTTCTGGCCCATCGGAATATTTTTCGATACCTGATGTATTCACTACAATAACGCTGTCGGTGTGAACGGAATTACAAGATGAACCTTTCGTTGCTGTAAGTTCAATAATATATGTACCGGTAGTTGTATATGTGTGGCTGGGGTTCTGAGTTGTTGAATTGTCGCCATCGCCAAAATTCCATGTCCAGCCTGTCGGAGCTCCCGAACTCAGATCGGTAAAATCACATAATCCTGATGTATTAAGATCAAGCGTATCAGCGCTCTTTGCAAAAAAAGCTGCAAACCCCGCACACGAATCATATATAAAAATGTTTCCGTTATATTTCCACATGCCTCCTGTCAGGCTGTCGGTATTAAAATTCCCGGCCCACCCGTGTTTATTATCTACAAAATCTACAGACAGGAACTGCGCTGTATCGCTAAGAGGAATTACATTCCACGTAAGGCCGTCATCAATACTATAAGAAGTTCCCATAAAATTATTTGTATAATCTGCACCTGTTGATATAAATGTGGATGCTGTTCCGGGCACATGGCAAAAATCATTTGCATAGAAATTTCCGGAATACGAAAGTTGTTGCCAAGAGGCGCCACCATCAATCGTAAAATAGGCATTATAAGGCGAAACGTTTACTTGAACTATTCCGTAGTTTGCATCCTTGAATGAAATCTGCATTTGTTCTGAAGTGTTTGGTGTAGCGCTTACTGTCCAGTGATAACCTTTGTCAATTGATTTGTAAACCCGCCCCTTATTGGTGGTAAACCAAACAATATCGCCAACAACGCAGTAAAGCCCGGTAGTACCATATTCACCAGTGATTTTCGCGGGAATATCAGCCTGAGGAACGCGTACCCATGTTGTGCCACCGTCGATGGTAGTATAAATTTCAAAATAGCCGCCATTGGGGTCACCCATACAGAATCCTTCGTTAATATTCCAAAAATGGACAACATTAGGGAAACCGTTTGGAGAAGTAAATAATGCAGTAGGCTGTGCGTTCCATGAAACGCCACCATCAGAGGTATGAATTATTGTTCCTCCACCGGAAGCAAACCAGACCGGTATCCAGGCATTCATAGAATCAACAGCAGAGATCATGGATAAACCGTCGTTGGTGTAACCCGAAATAGAACGGGCTTTCCATTTTGCCCCCCCATTGGTGGTGCGGGTAAATTCCTGAATTTCCGGAGCGCTCGTAGAACTTCCGTCATAAGCCGTTGCCCAAACTATATTTGTGTCAACAGCACAAATATCCTTTATACCTCGGGAAGGGTTGGCAAAATTACTTGCCTGCGGTATCCACTGAGCTTCTGTGATCAGAAAAAGCCCGCAGAAAAACAATGATAAAAGTACTTTTTTCTTCATAGCGTTATTTTATTAATTTATAAATAGAAATTAAATGATAAAAATAAAATATTTACTGCATGATTCCAAATAAAAAAATTATTTCTTTTTAATTTAACTTTTCAAAAATAAAAAACCCGTCAGCAATAACTACCGACGGGTTTATAAAATATTCAGTTTTGTTTATTTTTTCTGGCTCTGAAGCGACTCTAAATTTATTTTTTCTTTTTCCATCACATTCTTTTGATTTTCCTGTTCGCTTTTGTTCTTTGCTATATTCTCTTCAATTTCAGCCTTTTTCTTGGTTAATGATTCGCCTTCGCTGATAAGATTTTCGTAGTCTTTTTTGGCCTTATCAAAAACTTTTTGCTGGGCTTCAATATCACGTCCGAGTTTCGTTGCAGCAAACTTAACGGTCAAACTGTTCATGTATGTTTTTGTATTATTAATAATAGCTGCATCCATAGTACTGCTAATAAAATTATCTAATCCATAGCTAACTAAAAAAGTCAGAATAGTCTTTCCTTTTTCTTTTTTCTTTTCTTCAATTTTTACATAAAAATTAATTTTATTACTCGAAATTTGCGTAAAAAGCA
>Ga0116171_10003754_pt1 | contig 13926 bp, 8 predicted proteins | sample AD_JPNHW2_MetaG_FD_89798 | JGI IMG/M metagenome (GOLD analysis project Ga0116171, IMG submission 89798) | Active sludge microbial communities of municipal wastewater-treating anaerobic digesters from Japan - AD_JPNHW2_MetaG | ecosystem: Engineered > Bioreactor > Anaerobic > Digestate | place...
AGGCATCATTTCTGATGCCTGTTCTATATAAGATTCCGATTATTTCATTAAGACCATCTTATTGGTCTTGTGACAGTTACCTGCATCAAAACGGTAGTAGTAAACACCGCTTGCTACAGAGTTTCCTCTCATATCTGTTCCGTCCCAAGTCCAACGCCAGGTACCGGCTGCAATTGCACCGTTGAATATATGCTTGATCAGTTCACCCCTTACGTTATATACATTCAGGTTTGCAACACCACCTTTTTCCATACGGAAACTGAGGGTAGTGCTGGGATTGAATGGATTCGGGTAAGCTGCAAACAATGTAGTGAAGGTTGGAAGCTCAAGGTTAGGAGTATCATTGTTATTATATCCGAAATGAACGGTCACCGGACCGAAGAACTCATTTGAGGCATCCAGATTCACAGATTCCAACCAGTAGAAATAAGTTGTTTCGGGAGTGAGTTCAGTGTCTTGAACTGAATAGGATTGGGTTGTGGATGTATTGGTTGCAGCAACCATCCTGTCATTGATCCTGATTGCTGAATCTACATCAGGAGATGTGCCGCGATAAACATAATAACCCATCAGGTCAGTCTCTGATTGCGATGTCCATTGAACAGCAACGGTTGTTGTATTGAATGTCACTGCAGTAAAGGAGGACAATTCAACAGGCAGTTCACCTTCAATATTATTGAAGAACACAGCAGGCAGGATCATGGATGCAACACCGTCATCCAAATTGAATGAACGGTTATCAATATACTCCCATGTACTGTCGTACAGGTACTTGTATTCCTGGTATTTATTGGTATATGCCGGGAATAGAATCGTGGTCTGATAAACACCTTTTGCTGCAGTCAGAGGATTGGCTGTGCCATTCCATCCGTTGAAAGTACCTGCCACATACACATTCGTGAAGCTGGATACATTCGACATATCAACTTTGAATGTAACATTGATGGGATGTGTTGTGACACTCGAGGGGTCTGCATTATTCCAATATACTGCAGGAATTGTATTATCCCCGGAGACAGTGGTGTAGTTGCGGTTGGCTACTGATTCCCAGTTATCCCCACCGAGATGATTGTTCCAGAATTTGTATTCAAAGTATGTTCCCACACCATAAGGCAGGGAAAGAGTGACTGTGTAGATGCCGTTCGAATCACCATCAAATAACTGAGTGGTACCCCATCCATTGAATCCGCCACGGACATATACCTGATCAGTACTGGGAACGAAACCACCGCTGATGATCTCTAGATTCATGTTGATCTGGAACGTAACATCAGTGTAGTAATTAGCAACAAGTGTGCCCACATTGTATCCAGTGTCGATAGGGTTTCCTGCAACGTCAGTAATGGCTGGTAACGCTGTTACTGTGTAGGTGCTTCCACCTGTAAGAGCAGCAGTTGTGTTGAACGTATATGTCGAGGAATTAACCATGGAGATGGAGGATATGCTCATTCCACCGCCATAGGTGTAATTTGTGGAGATGACCGCATTGGTTTCATTCATCGGCTCATTGAACACGAGGTTGAATGAAGTGGGGGAAAGCTGTGTCATGCTCACAACCTTGGGAGCGATCATATCAGCCAATTCAGTGGTCATCGCATAGGAGAACTGTGAAGTAAAACTCAGCTGCCAACCATTACCCCAGTCAGTAGCAAAACCTGCATCAGCAGGAAGGCATGAACTGGCACCATTCTTGCTCCAATCCGGTCTCAGCCAGACAGAAATATTGATTGTCTCGCCAAGAGCGATGTTACCGAACACGCTTCTGGCTATCGCCATTTCTGTGAACTGGTTTCCACCACCAGCAATATTCGTTAACTGGGTTTGTGACCAGGCAGAACCTGTCCAAGTTTGTAATCCTGTCCAACCCACATTTTCTGAGTCAGTGTTCCATTGTGTGATGATATCGAAATCAGGTTTATAGGTTTGAGCATAAACAATGGAACTGCCCCAGGCGTCAGATGTTCCGCCAGCGGTGGTATTCTTTACATCGATTGCCACATGCATGTGAACGGATGCACCATCTCCCCAGGGGTCATTATCTGTGGGAATACCAATATATACGTAATTCGCATCGTCTGTGACATAACAGCCACCATCCAGGTTGAATTCTGTTGGTATCATGGTCGTGTATGTGTTATGGGTTGGCGTGGTTCCCCAGCCTGAATCCTTCACTCCATCTATTGTGGGAGTGAAGGCAGCCAAACTGCCAATCAGCAGTAAAATAAAGAAAAAAGTAACTACGATCTTATTCATATTGCCTACCTCCTAATTTTTAATGCAGAATTATATATAGAAAATATTGAAAGAGTACGTCAAGATATTTTTCAACTCCTTCTCATCAATAATATTACATACATCTTTATTCCATTATAATTAACTTTCTGTGTAAGGCAAAAAAAGGGTCTGCACGATTGCAGACCCTCTATATTACGAGTAGTTTAATTCAGCGCCGTCACATGGAAGAACTTGTGCCCATCAGAGAGAGCAAAACCACCCATGATAATCGATGGCTCTGTTACTGTAAAGTAGTCGATGGAACTTGGATTAGTAGGGTCATCAAAATAATAGACGCGATAGGAAGTTGCTCCTGGTACCGCATCCCAACTTACATGCAGATCATGACCTACGATCGTGATTACGACATTGGCAGGCGCTGGAAGTGCTCCTGAAGCAACAGAGACATGATAATACGATCCACTATTGTCATCAGTTAATTCCGGTCCGTTATAATCCGTTGCAGTAATGTAGAATTCGAACTCAGCTCCATCTAAGAAGCCTTCTGAATTATCCATCATGAAATGCCAGTAGGAATCATTTTCAAAGGTGTTGTCATATGTAAATGATTCAGTCATCCATCGAATTGCCCCTACAGGACGATAATGCAGCGAGGCACTGTACTGTGAATTGGCATTGACATCCACTGGAGTCAACTTCACTTCAAACTGCAGGTTTGAGCCAGCAGGAAGAACATCGTTGTCATTGAAATTCGTATAGAAGGAATTAGCCATCTGCATGAATGCCAACGATGTCAATTCGGTCGGAATGGAATTATTGAAATAGACAACATCCAAAGTCATTGTCGTCAATGAATCATTCAAACTGAATGTTCTGTTATCAATGTATTCCCAGGTTGTACCGTTAATATACTTGTATGCCTGATTCAGTATCGAGTAGGCAGGGAAGTCAATCGTAGCAAAGTAAATATTGCTTTTGGTCGGCATACTCATGGGATTGCTTGTGCTGTTCCAAGAGTTGAAATCACCGGCAACGAATACTCCGCCCGAAGTGTCTTCCAAATCCATATTCACGCGGAATGTTACAGAAATTACGTGAGTGGTAATCCCGGAAGGTGTCAGATCATTCCAATATACTGCTGGAATGATATTATCTTCACCGACAATGGTATAGCTGCGGTTTGCTGGCAAAGATTCCCAATTATCACCCGCATTATGATTATTCCAGTATTTATATTCGAAGGAAGAGCCTTCACCATATGGAATGGATAAAGTAACTGTATAAATTCCATCTGTATTCGGATCAGACAGGGGAGTGGTTCCCCAACCATTGAAGCCACCACGTGCACAGACCTGATCAGTTTCAGGAACGAACCTGCCGGCAAGGATCTCAAGATTCATGTTCACTTGGAAAGTGACATTCGAGTAATATAAAGCAACAAATGAAACTGAATTATGGGAAGTATCGATGGAATTTCCTGCAAGGTCAGTGATTTCAGGATGTGCAGTGACGCTGTATGTCGCACCACCGCTCATCTTGAGTGATGTTGTGAAAGTGTAGACAGAAGGATTTACCATCGTGATTGACGATACAGTCATGCCACCACCAAATGTATAATTCGAAGGCTCTGTGGCATTTTCTTCCTTCATCGGCTCATCGAACGTCACATTAAAGGATGAATCAGTCAACTGTGTGATGCTTACCATCTGAGGTGCTATCATACCCACAAGGAGTGTCTGAACCGTATATGAAAATTGAGTTGTGAAAGTACCTGCAGGACCGTTGCCCCAATCAGTGGGAAAGGTAGCATCTGCAGGCAAGCATACGCTTGCATTCGTTTTTGTATAGTCTGGTCTTGCCCATACAGAGATATTGATGGTCTCTCCCTGCCCGATATTGCCAAGGATGCTGCGAGGTATGGAAATTTCTGTAAACTGGTTTCCACCGCCTTTGATATAAGGTGGAGGTAACTGGGACTGAGACCATGCGGTCCCTGTCCAAGTCTGCAAAGCTGTCCAACCGCAATTTTCATCAGTATTATTCCATTGCGTGATGATATCGAAATCAGGTTTATATGTCTGACCATATAGTATTCCACTACCCCAGGCATCTGTCGTACCGCCTGTGGTTGTGTTTCTGAGATCTATGGCAACGTGAAAATGAACAGGCATACTATCATTCCAAGGGTCATTATCCGTTGGGATGCCTATATAAACATAATTCTCATCATCGGTAAGGTAAACGCCACCATCAAGGTTGAACTCAGTGGGCAGTTTTGAAGTTGTTGTGCTGTGATTGGGAGTGGTTCCCCAGCCGCTATCCTTAACACCGTCAATGACCGGTGTGAATGCGAATAGAGATATACTGAACAACAAAATCAAACCTAACAAAAGAATGTTTTTCATATTCTACCTCCATGTATATCAATCTAACTTACATAGGATAATTCTGTAAGATGAAACTGGCAATAAAAATGTCAAACAATTTATTCAAATGATTCATTTGTGGAAGGTTATGCATATGGATAGTTATCCCCGGATTCAGTTCTCTTTCGAATCTACCATCATGCATAAAAGTTCTGGAGAACTATTAGGTGTTATGAATTGTCCCGAGCATCAATTCGCCTTGATTGTAACGATTCGGTTTAAACTGCCTGTATCAGGCCAGTCATCCCTGCGAAAATGGAAATGAGGCGTTACTACAAATTCATATTTCCCAGGTTTATCCAAGGTAACGGTCTTTGTTATAAACAGTTCATCATTGATCTGCAATACAGAATTGGTATCCAATTGCTGCAAATTCACCGTTATGGAATCACTGGTTGACTTCACATACGGCTTGACCTCGATGGCTGCAATATCCTTGAATGCTGAACTCGAACGATAGGGAATGGCATAATCTCCCACATTGATGATGGAAAGGGAATAGGTCAGAGGTTCTCCAGCAAGGAATGTATCATTGATTGTTCCAAGGGAATCTGTAACGATACATTCCACTTCCAGGAACCCATTGGAAATGTCATTTGTCTGCCCCAAGAGAAAGATGGGTATGCTTCCAATGACAAGCGATAAAACAAGAAACAATGTTTTCATCGATACCTCCCTCAAAAGGATTCAATCATTTCATTAATACACACTTTTTCGTTGCAATGATCTTCCCGTTTACTTCCAATGCATAAAGATATAGTCCTGAGGAGACAGGAGTATGATTAGAATCTGTATCATTCCATATGTAAGAATGTATTCCTTTCGAGAGTTGGTCTGAACATAGTGTGTTCACCAATTGTCCTTTGGAATTAAAAATCTTTAATCTTGCATACGCTGCGGTTTTCAACTCAAAACTCATGGTTGTCGCAGGATTGAAGGGATTTGGATAATTGGTTCTCAATATCGCAGGAGATATGGCTACAGAGAAAGGATCATTATTGGAGGTGGTAAATGATTGCTGTATGAGGTTCTGGCGCATATCATATGTGAATTTGACTACAGTATTCCCAGTCAAATCCAACGGTAGATTCGCTGAAGTTGTATTCTGATCCCAATTTCGATTCAAAACGACCTTATACTCATAATTACCGGCAGGTAACAGATGTTCCCATGTATAGATTCCATCATTTGCTATTGTATCATTATTATTACCATCATCATTCATGACAGATACATTTGTCGTTGTTGACCAGTCGGTATCTCCCAACTCGCTGAGGAAAGAACCTGTGACAATCGGGTAGTTGGGTGTATTGAAGACAAATTCATCTCCATTCTTTTCACCGGTACTCACACCGCAATTTGCATAGATTGTGATATCCTGTGCTATCGTTAGCGTTACGGTCATGTTGTTAGCAGGCCAGTCATTATTGTTCCAAGAATCACTCTCCAGAATCTTGAATGCATTTGCATCTGCTGGCATGGATATCGTTACACTCCACAATCCGTTATCCTGAAGCACAAGATCATGATCATGATTGGAAGGCACCCAGTTATTAAACGTACCAACAATATGTGGAATTATGACCGTAGTGATTGTGGCAACGTTGTTCGGTGCTGTGATAGCGTTGCCTGTGATATCGGTTACATTTTGAACTGTCACTGTACCGCTGGCTTGAGTTGGAAGTGGATTCGCCAGTGTAAGGATTACCTTTCTTGAATGGGTAAGAATGATATTGGTTATGGAATTATTCGTGATTCCCGACAGTGTATAATTTTCCAATGCAGTAGCTGTAAAGCTGTTCACAGGCTCACTGAAAACAATTTCCAGCTTTCTCTGTCCTACAATTGCAGCGCGGTTATTCACGATCTGTGGTGGAACAGTATCGTTCAGGTCCAAGGCAAGCTGATCGAGTTCAACAACCTTGTTGAAGTTTGTATCATACGGGATACTTGTATATCCGGCGAAAAGTCTGACATTGAATGTTCCCAATCCCTTGATTTCATCACCTTTGACCAATGTGCCTTCAAATTCACCATTATGCTGACCACCTCCGTTTCCAAGCACCATGGCAACTGTGGCTCCGCTTGCCGAATCCCGCTGCCCGCAATAACTCCCGTTATCCCCCCACATACGCTGCAAATGTCCTTTTCCGCTCCAAAGGATATCGAGAAGATCAGGTGTCCATCCTGATTTGACATATCCCCATCCTGAGAATGAATATTGGACATTCAGGAAATCACTGTCATTCTGAAGCGTTATGACCTTGGAGACTTCATTTTTCGTCATGGTTACAGAGACAACATTACCTTCGGATTGGTTAATTGTAATGTTGTAGGCATCATTCTGATAATTGGGGGAGACTTCGGATAAAGAAGCGAAATGGTTATTGGAACTTTCATTATAATCGCCATTTGTTTCAGACCAGTATGCCATGTCAGACCCAACTACTGAATGAGCGATTCCATTCGTATCCTTTGTGAAAATCCAGGCAGCTCTTCCACCATTATTTTCAAAGACAGCCATGATCTTATTATTGAACAAGATTGTTTCGGTGATACCATCATGATCAATATCGTTCGAGAAAGCATGGGCTCCCTGCGCATACTGTCCATCAGCCCATCTTGCGCCTTCTGCATAGACATTGGCATTCTTGATATGGGAGGAATACCTGTGCTCCCAACCGGAAACACCCGTATCATGCCAGCCTGTCTCATGCAGGTTGATCATCAAAGTGTACCAGCCCAGCTGTGAAAGATTATTATTGGGGACACTCATTAGATGCTGATACGTTTCATTCCAGATATAGCCGTAGTTCCATGTGGGATTGTGAAAGTCTGAATGCGATGCTGTACCAGCCCAATCAGTATACCAGCTATTATTCGAACCACCATATCCGTCATGACCGCCCAACATCCCATAGGTTCCCGGAGTTATCTCTGCGCCTGTACCATTGAAATCTGCATTATTGATTGCATCATCGAGTTTCCATACTCCTATCGCAGGAAAGTTATTGGCACAGTAATTGAGAATATCCGTGTAATTCTCGAGGAAATTGGTATTATGATGTTCATTCATCTCGGCAATGACTTCCCAATCTGTTCCATACACAGCAATACCATATTGCGTAGTGTTCTGGATCGTATTTTTTGCACCCTGGGCATCGTACATCACTTGACCGACAAAGGTATTGTTAATGGGAATCACTCGTAAAGTGACTCCTGAAGCATTATTCATCCAATGTATCTTTCGGTTGTCATACCCGTTCAGATGGGGAGAATCATCGAGAATCACAGCCTGAACACCATGTTGTGTCCAGTTATCACCAAGCCAGTCAAGGACACCGGCATCGGGATAATTTCCGGGTGCCAGCCATACTCTTTCCGGTACCCAAGCAATATGCGGAACATAGTTATATCGGTAATTCACCATGTCGGATTCAATTTGCACCGACCAGTCATTCATGTTATTCTGCACAAAAGGCATGATATGCTGTCCCAGGGCAGATGTCATCATACAGGCTTCGCCATTCGCTGCCAATGTGGTCAGCCAACTGTTGAACTCCGGATTATGCCATTGTGCAGCAGGCATCAAAGTTCCTGACATATGGAAGTTTCCGGGTAATCCTGTCGATTCATGAACCTGGAGTACCTCATCGTATCCGCTTTGATCCACCGGATCGGAACCATAGAATACTTCCGTATAGGTCAACCCCTGATTTCCATGATGAACAAAGGCGGTATTGCCTGTATTGCGGGAAGGTTCTCCCGTCGTAATGAAGGAATCGGAAATCTGACCTTTATTAAAGGAGGTGAATTCAAATCTCAAATTCCTTTTATCGATGTTTTCCGGTAAAACGAACTGGAATTCAAGCATTTCATAATGAGAGTTACGTTGAGAGCGTAAATTCTTATCTTCATATCGATCAACATTCAAGGGAATACGCGTCAGATATTCCAAGGCTGAATTCGACATATTCTTTACAGTTACTGAAAATTCAATATCCGATGATGAATATAGATCCCTAACCGGTCCGTAGATACTATAGCTTGTCATGTCATCAAAATTAAGCCTGACTGTGATGTGTTTTCCTTCCTGATGTATAAAACAGGATGTAAAGTCTCCCATGTTGCCTGCATTGTCACCTACAGGATCAAATCCGTTGAAATCATTGAGTTTCCAGTTATGTGGATTCCCTGTCATCGTGAATGCGGCGAGAGGAAGTACGGACAGTGTAAGAATCAGTATGATAAAAGATCTCATCGTATCACTCCTTTGTAAGGACGATCAACCGGGAATCAATATCATTCCCTGGAATGGAGCAAGTTCAATATTCAGAACATTCTTTTCTGTTACATAGGACATTTCACCCACCAAATCAACAAGATGCTTTACTTTATACATCATGGGAATATGAAGATCGATAGCTATCGGCTCATTATTGAGAGCAATATAGATCGCATCCTTGTCATCATGTCTTGCATAAACGAGGACATGCCCTTTGGCAAGAATGGATCTATAATCACCTTTCGATAACAATTCATGTTCCCTTCTGATATGGATCAGTTTCCTATAGAAATCATGTAACCCAACAGCTATGGGATCCGATTCATATTTCCAGTTGAAAGGTCTTCTATTATCCGGGTCGGAAGCCCCCATCATGGCAATTTCGTCGCCATAATAAATATGCGGGATTCCCACAAAGGTCATCTGGAAGATGATGGCGAGTTTCAAAGGTTCGATCTTGCCGTTCGTTATTTCCCTGATTCTGTATGTATCATGAGTTCCGAGAATATTCATCATGGTTTGTGCAGCTTGGATGGGATATACCACCAACCCCTGCTGGATTTGCCGATCAAACTCACTGGCAGAGATATGCCTGTTCATGAAGAACTGAAGCGCGGGATCCTTGAAAAATGCATAATTCATCACTGCATCGAAATACTCTGCATTAACCCATTCAGTTGCCCTGAACCAGATTTCTCCAACGATGTAGGCATCCGGTTTGACGGATTTCACTCTTTTACGGAACAGTTTCCAGAACCAGAATGGCACTTCCTCGGGGACATCCAAACGGAATCCATCGATATCCATATCCCGTAACCAGAACTCAGCCACATCGAGGATATAGTCCACCACAGGCCAGTTCGGTGCAGCTTTATGGATATCTGTCACCGCATTTTCATACGGATGTGTGAGATTCAGGTCATAATTCAAATCCGGTAGGTCTTTGACTCCCCACCAACATTGATAATAGTCCTTGGGATTGAAGTTATCGGGGAGCGGATTGGGTAAGGGCCACTTCTTCCAGTCATACCAATTCCAATACTGCGATTTCTCTCCCTTTTCCACACAGTCACGAAATGCCCAGAAGGTTTCACCTGTATGATTAAAGGCAACGTCAATAATGATCCTGATTCCTTTTTCATGTGCCTCTTTCACGAATAAGTGGAATTCCTGGATGGAGGCAAAGTGCGGGTCGAGCTTCATATAATCCGTTGCATCATACTTGTGATTAGACTTTGCTTCAAAGATTGGATTTAAGTAAAGGATCGTGATTCCAAGGTCTTCCAGGTAGGATAGTTTTTGCCTGATTCCTTCAATATCTCCACCATAAAATGACCACCAGTCGGGTTTTCCCTTCGGCATATATGGGCTTTGCTTCAGGGAAGCATATTCATACCAATTTCGTTCGAAATGGAAATACTCATGATTCGGCGGAAGTAGTTTTCCTTTGGGGGGTGGGGTCTTGCAGTTGGAATAATACCATTCATGGAAATCCTGGTTATTCGATGGGTTCCCATTACAGAAGCGATCCACGAAGATTTGGTACATGACACCATTCTTCGCCCATTCAGGGGTTAGGAACGGGGATATGTGCTGTGCATCGAATACGAACAGCTTCTGTTCCTTATAAATGGTGGAAAGCTCACCATTCATCACATAGATGGGGCAATCTCCCTCCATGAACATAAAGCAGTAATGGAATTTGGGAGCATATGGACTGATATCGATGAGCACATGATAATAATCATATGTGCTGTCATTCCCGAGAAATTGCATCGGGAATGCCTTATCATTGATCATAAGGCTCATGTTATCGGATTCACCTGCAAAAAGGCGAGCCCTGAATTCGACAGTGTTTTCTGAGATGAGATTGATTTTAATATAATTCGTCTCGATTGGGATTGTATCTGTTAATATCTGATGCGGATCCTTCTTGATTCTAAACACAGGGAACCGCTCATCCACATGAAGTACGGAATTGACCCCATTATAACCATCTTCCACCCATTCATCTGCATTGGGATCATTTTCCCAATAATCATTATCGACCAGGAATTTATATAGGTATGTGCCCTTCTTGAGAAAAACATGAAGCTGAAGCGAGCCGTCCAATTGCACTTGGAAAGGATGACTGTGCGGATTCCAGAGATTGAAGGAACCGACAAGATTCAGGGATTTGATTGGAGTAAGGGGATTCACCCGAAATGTGACCAAACGGACATGATCCATCTGCGGAGGTTCAAGCCTTAAAATGGAGTTCTTTCCATGAAAGGAATCATCCGCCTGCTCCATCACAGTCGGGTCGGGTATCCAATTACCGTCTACAATGAATTTATAGGCATATACTCCCGGATTCAGGCGTAGCGTGGTGCTGTAGATGCCATTTTCTTCATCGAGCTTATTTGCGGTTTGTGACCAATGATTGAAATCTCCCGTCACATACACGCTATTCTCACCTCCAGTCGGCGGCTGATAGGAAAAAGTGACGGAAATCAATTCCAGTTGGTCTTTATTGATCAGCATATCAGGATGTCAGTTTGGAAAGATTACCTGTTTGAGGATCCACATAGATCAATTCGATGCCTGCCTCGGAGAGAAGATCACCCGCTAATTTATCGGGATATTGATCGGCGATGTATACAGTATTGATCTCGGCATTGATGATCATTTTGGCGCATATGCTGCAGGGATGATTCGTGCAATACAGAACGGCTCCCTGTGATGAAGACCCATTGATCGTTGCCTGGATGATCGCATTCTGCTCTGCATGGACGCCACGGCAAAGTTCATGCTTCTCACCGGAAGGTACTGCCATCATCTCACGCATACAGCCTACTTCGGCACAATGGCTGATATTCTTGGGTGTGCCATTGTACCCGCTGGAGATGATCTGGTTATTCCGAACCAGGACTGCGCCGACTTTGCGCCTGAGACAAGTCGATCTCTGGGAAACGAGGAAAGCCATATCCATGAAATACTTCTGCCATGTAGGTCTCTTATCCATACTACCATCCTTGTCATGTTCTTAGTTTGAATTCATGATTTCACTTGCCTAAAATGTCAAAGGTTATTTTCAATATTCTCAAAGCACCACACGAGTAAATAAACGGAGTTTCAAGAATGAACGACTGGCATGTATCATATGGTGGAACGGTTAAATTGCAGGGTTCCAAATCAATATTGCAGAGAGTGATGCTAATCGCATCCCTGATGGAATATATTGAACTGGAGCCTTTCTCCGATTGCGATGATGTCGTCATGATGTATGATATTCTCAAGACGTTCGGCTGTCGTTTCGAGAAGGAAGGTCAATATCTCAAGATCATACAGCCCAGTCATTATCCTTATCATCTCGAGTACCAGATCAGCGGTTCCGCAACTGCCCTAAGATTCTGGTTTGCCCGTGCTGTCATCAATGAACATACCATTTCTGAGATCAGAGCGGTCGACCCGCTTTCCCTCAGACCGATCAAACCTCTGCTACAGGGATTACGCTATCTGGGAGCAGATATTGCCGGGGACCGATACCCATATCGTGTGGCAGGAAAAGTCATGAATGGGGGAGAGATCGAGATCACGGCGAATATCAGCAGTCAGTTCATCAGTGCCCTGCTGATGGTGGCTCCCTATTTCCAGCGCGGACTGAAACTGAAATGGACGACTCCTCCAGTTTCATATGGATATGTGAAGATGACGATCACCATCATGCGCGAATTGGGTGTGAATGTGATTGAAAGGGAGAAGGAGCTCATTGTCCTGCCCGGGCAGAAATACACATATGCAGGGGTTTACCAAGTGGAACCGGATCTTTCATCTGCATCCTATTTTGCTGCCCTTGGTGCCATATCAGACCAGTACATCACGATCCCATATCATAAAACAAACTCCATACAACCGGATTTCAGGATATTCCAGATATTGATCCGCATGGGAGCCAATGTGCAGTTCACAGGGCTCGGCTACCGGATCATCAGGAAAGTACTGAAAGGCATTACCTACGATATGTCCACCAATCCGGATCTTGTCCCCACGATTGCCTGCCTGGCTCTTTTAGCTGAGGGAGAAACAAGGCTGCTGAATGTCCATCACCTGAAATATAAGGAATCAGACCGCATCCAGGCACTCCTGGAGGAGATTTCCTCCATCGGCGGGAAGATCGTATATGAGAATGGGAATCTCGTTATTCAACAACTCGAACAGGCACCTCCTGCCAGAATCCTGAAGACCTACCAGGATCATCGTCTTGTCATGGCATTTTCGCTTTTGCAGGTGGTCTTCCCACAATTGCGGCTGGATGATGAATCAGCAGTCAGCAAATCTTTCCCCGGATTCTTCATTGAACTGAACAAATTGAAAAAGTAGCATTTGCTTTAGGCGATGCACAGATTTCAGATTGAAGATTGCAGATTGAATTTTCCCCCACTTTTGTAAAGAGGGGGATTAAGGGGGCGTTAGTTCTGCTCTCTACTTTTAGATTCTGTCCTCCAATAAGCAAAGGAGGGAGGTCTTGTGCCGGATGAGTTTGATGTAGGGGTCCGCGTTAGCAGACCCTGTATACTTCAAAAGAATATAATGTAGGATATGAAGTCCACACATCCTCTAATCTTGTTAACTCATTACTCTCAAAGGATGTTTGAACTCCATATCAATAACATGAGTCCTGTTATACATATTTATAGGATTATCATAATAAGCCTAAGCAGATTCATGAAGTTTGAAGAGAATTGTCACATCGTCAAGTCTGTTCAGTATTATATTGAAGTTCTCATATTCGATATGAGTTTTGAGCAATTCTACAAGGTTATTATCATATTTGCTGATTATTAGGAACATCCTGTATATTGCCTTTCTAACGGAATTCCTTAACGAATCCAAATCATTATCGAATATTCTGATCACTTTTTTCCTTGAACAAACTGCTTTCAGGTACGACATGAGTTTTTCCACTTCATCTTCATACAACTCGATCATTCCGAGATC
>Ga0116171_10003755_pt1 | contig 13924 bp, 13 predicted proteins | sample AD_JPNHW2_MetaG_FD_89798 | JGI IMG/M metagenome (GOLD analysis project Ga0116171, IMG submission 89798) | Active sludge microbial communities of municipal wastewater-treating anaerobic digesters from Japan - AD_JPNHW2_MetaG | ecosystem: Engineered > Bioreactor > Anaerobic > Digestate | place...
TAAACTACAAATTTATGTCAATACTAAAATCTGCATCCCTAATCGGAAGCGTAATTATCGCATCATTGCTTATGACAACTGCTTGTAACAGCCAAAAGACTGGTCAGTCTGCCGGAGTAAAACCGGAAAATCTCGATACCACTGCCGTACCTCAAAACGATTTCTATCAGTTTGCTACCGGAGGCTGGCAAAAAGCCAATCCACTTACCGGAGAGTATTCACGCTATGGAAGTTTTGACAAACTGGCAGAAAACAACCGGGAACAACTCAGGGGCTTGATTGAAGGAATTGCCTCAAAACCGGCTGCAAAAGGAACAGTTGAGCAGAAAATTGCCGATTTGTTTAACCTGGCTATGGACAGTGTAAAACTTAACAAAGATGGTTATGAACCAATAAAGGCAGATCTTGCTAAAATTTCTGCTCTGAAAGATACCAAAGAATTAATAGCCTTGCTTCCGGAACTCATGCAGAATGGTGTAACACCATATTTTAATGTTTTTGTTGATGCAGATCCAATGAACAGTAATCAATACCTGGTACAAACTTATCAGGGTGGGATAGGACTTGGAGAACGCGATTATTACCTGGAAAATGATGCGAATACCAAAAATATCCGCGATAAATATGCCGCTCATGTGGCTGCTATGTTCGAAAAAGAAGGATTTACTCCCGCTGATGCTGCCAAAAGTCGTGATGCGGTGATGAAAATTGAAACTCGTCTGGCAAAATCGGCTTACGATAATGTAAAACTTCGCGATCCTCATGCCAACTATAATAAAATGACCGTTGCTGATTTACAAAAGATGGTTCCACAAATTGACTGGAATACTTTTTTAGCTAAGTTCAACCTAAAAAATCTAAAAGAACTTTCTGTTTCACAAAAGGAAAATCTGGTTGAAGTTGGAAATATTATTGCCTCAGAGCCTATTGAAGCGCAGAAAGCTTACCTGCAATGGAAACTGATTGATGCTTCCGCCGCTTATCTGAGTGATGATATTAATCAGATGAATTTCGATTTTTATGGTAAGGTTCTTTCCGGTAAGGAACAGCAACAACCACGCTGGAAACGAGCCGTAAGCACTGTTGATGGTTCACTGGGTGAAGCGGTGGGTCAGATGTATGTAAAAAAATATTTCCCCGCCAAATCAAAAGAGCGCATGGTTCAGTTGGTTAAGAACTTACAAACAGCTTTGGGTGAACGTATTAACGGTCTTGAATGGATGGGCGACAGCACCAAAGCCAAAGCACAGGAAAAACTCAAAACATTTCATATTAAAGTTGGTTATCCGGACAAATGGCGCGATTATTCCTCGCTCGATATACAAAAAGATAGTTACTGGGCAAATATAAAGAGAGCGAATAAATTCGAAAGTGATTATATGTTTGCTAAAATAGGTAAACCGGTTGATAAAGATGAATGGTTGATGACACCTCAAACTGTAAATGCTTACTATAATCCATCTACCAACGAAATTTGTTTCCCCGCAGGTATTCTTCAATATCCGTTCTTCGATATGCAAGCCGATGATGCATTCAATTATGGATCAATCGGCGTGGTTATTGGTCACGAAATGACCCACGGATTTGATGATCAGGGACGTCAGTTTGACAAGGATGGCAACCTGAAAGACTGGTGGACCAAGGAAGATGGCGAAAAATTTAATGCACGTGCCAAAGTGCTTTCAGACTATTTCGATAAAATTGAAGTAGCACCCAATGTGAAAGCAAATGGTAAATTCACCCTTGGAGAAAATATCGCCGATCATGGTGGATTACAGGTTTCTTATCATGCCCTGCAAAATGTATTGAAAACTTCTCCTCTTGAAACAAAAGATGGATTTACTCCTGAACAACGTTTCTTCCTGGCCTATGCCAATGTTTGGGCAGGAAATATTCGTCCCGAAGAAATTCTTAAACGCACCAAATCCGATCCGCACTCATTGGGAAAATGGCGTGTTAATGGCGCTTTACCTCATATTCAAGCCTGGTACGATGCATTTAATGTAAAGCAAACTAACAAAATGTATGTTGCACCTGAACTAAGAGCTTCAATCTGGTAGAGATATAGGACTGATAAACAAATATCCCTGTCTGCTTAATTGCAAACATGGTTATTTGTTTATATAAATTAATCGTCGGGAATATCAATTTTCTTGTTTTTCCCGCGATTGTACTTGTTTTTAGGCTGGGCAACCTTAGTGTGTAAAACAGGCTTGCCATGGGCTTTAATTTCATCCTCACGGCTTTCTTTTCTTGCAGCTTTTAAGACATCCTTTATGGGGTTGATTTTTTTCTTTTTTGGTTTCATCGCCGTTTATTTTAGTGGAGAAATCACTATCATCCGAATTCCATTTTCAGTTTCTTCTATATCAACATTCACAGCATTGTCGGGTAGGAGAGAGGCAATGTTTTCCGACCATTCGATAAAGCAGTAATTTCCGCTGTATAAATATTCTTCTGCTCCCAGGTCAAGAGCTTCCTGAATTTTATTGATCCGGTAACAGTCGAAATGATAAATGATACTGCCATCGGACGCTTCATATTCATTCACTATAGAGAAGGTTGGACTGTTCACTGTTTCCTTTACACCCATCTCTTCACAAATCGCTTTGATGAACGTAGTTTTTCCGGCACCCATTTTTCCGTTGAAACAATAAACGGTTTCCTTATTCGATTTCAGATAAGTTAAAAATTGTTTAGCAGTAAATTTTATTGTTTGTATGGATTTTATTTCTAAAATAGTCATCATAGTCGTTTTATTTTTTAGTGTCTGATTTTTTAATGATTTGGTTGTTTTTCCGTTCTGTATTTGCGGGAATTTGCCGGGAAAGAATAAAATATTCAATTCTCAGGCGTTCAAAACCGGGTGAAAATATTTGTAAACAATTGATGCTCTGTTAGTTCCAATTATTTTTGTAAGTTCATCTAAATTAGATGATTTAATTCTTTTCACGCTCTTAAAATGTTTAATTAGTTCATTTTTTGTTTTTTCGCCAATACCGCGAATATTATCAAGTTCGGAAGCTGTCTGATTTTTGCTTCTTTTGTCCCGATGAAAAGTAATCGCAAATCGATGAACTTCTTCCTGAATAAATGCAAGTAATTTGAAAAGTGTGTCGTTTGGTTTCATCCCGATTTCTTTCGGAGGAAAACCGTAGAGCAATTCACTGGTTTTATGCTTATCATTTTTTGCAAGTCCCGCAATAGGAATTTTAAGATTTAATTCATCTTCCACCACCTGCCGGATTACCTCCATTTGACCGATACCTCCGTCAGCAATTATCAAATCGGGTAAAGGCGCGTTTTCATTTACCATTCGTATATAGCGTCTTTTAACAACTTCTTTCATCGATGCGTAATCGTCCGGACCCTGAACGGTTTTTATTATATATTTACGATAATCCTTTTTAGAAGGTTTAGCTTTTTTGAAAACCACGCAGGCTGCAACCGCATCGGATCCCGATATATTTGAATTATCGAAAGCCTCAATTGTTATTGGTATTTTTTCAAGATGTAGTTTTTGCTGAATTTCCGTTAATAACTGAATGCTCTTTTGATCAGGATTTAATTTTGCTGTCTGTTTGAGTTTTTCAAGTTTATATTGTTTTACATTTTGTTCGGACAGTTCGAGTAATTTTTTGCGATCACCACGCCGGGGAACAATAAACTTTATATACGCAAATTCTATTTCGATAGGGAAAGGTATTATTATTTCCTTAGAATTGCTGTTAAGTTTTTCTCTTAATTCAATGATTGCAATCGAAAGTATATCCTCTTTTGTTTCGTCTATCCTTTTTTTATATTCAATAGTATAACCCTGAATAATCGCACCCTTCGACACCCGTAAAATATTCACGTAAGCAGCGTTTTCATCCTCGGCATAAGCAAAAACGTCTGTATTATTTACCACCGAATTCGCAATAATCGATTTTGATTTATAATTTTCAATCAAATCATATTTTTGCTTGATTTCATTTGCTTCTTCAAATTTATATTCAGCTGCCAGTTTCTTCATCTTTGCGAAAAGAAGTTTGCTTATTTCGTTAGCGTCGCCCTGAATAATTTTTTTTATTTCGTTAATGTTGTCCTGATATTCTTTTCTGGTTTGATATGCCTCGCAAGGTCCTTTACATTTTTTTATATGATAATCGAGGCACACTTTAAATTTTCCAGCCGCAATGCTTTGTTCGGTTAAAGCCAAATGACAGGATCGGATAGGGTAGAGTTTGTTGATAATTTCCAGGATAGAATTTATCGTATAACCCGAACTGAAAGGTCCGAAATATTGTCCCCATTTTTTATTGATGTTTCTTGTTTTGAAAATTCGGGGAAATTCTTCATTGGTAATACAAATGCTTGGATATGTTTTTCCATCTTTCAGTAAAATATTATATCTCGGTTGATACTGCTTTATAAGATTATTTTCAAGCAGAAGGGCGTTTTCTTCGCTGTCAACAACAATATATCGAAGATAGGAAATGTTTTTTACCAGAACATTTGTTTTGTTGTCATCGTGAATTTTGTTGAAATATGAGTTTACTCTTTTTTTCAGGTTCTTTGCCTTACCCACATATATTATTTCTTCGTTGGCATTAAAATACTGATATACTCCCGGATTTTCGGGGAGCATCCTAATCTGTTCTTTTAATGAGGATGAAATTTTCATACAACGAAAGCGTTCCACGTGGAACAAATATTAATCAATAGATTATTTTACAATATAATAGTTTACAAATTCAACTCAGCACTTTTGTGCGCAAGTTGATTATGTTCCACGTGGAACATGGTTATTATCTTCCCATCATAACGAGCAAAATATTGACGTCGCTTGGAGAAATTCCCGGTATTCTGCTTGCCTGCCCAATGGTTTCGGGGTTTATTCTGGCAAGTTTTTGCCGGGCTTCTGTCGATAGTGACTGAACGGTTGAGTAGTCAATTTTATCCCTGATGATGATATGTTCGAGACGTTGAAGCTTCTCTGCGATCAGTTTTTCGCGCTCAATATAGCCTGAATATTTCAACATCACTTCTACGCTTTCGCTGACTTCTTCACTGATTTCGGAGATACTTTCCAGTTTTTCCCTTAATACGGGAACAGCCTGAGCCAGCTCCGTTATCCCAAATTGAGGACGTAAAACCAGGTCAGATATTTTGCACCCATGTACTAATTCCGTAGAATTTTTAGACAGTAAGAAGTTGTTTATTTCCCGTGGTTTTATGGATGTATTGCGTAGAAAATAAATTAATTTTTCCTGTTCTGCCTTTTTGTAGGTTAGTTGATCCAACCGGTTTTTCTTTGCCAGACCAATGGAATGTGAGCGTTCGGTAAGTCGCATATCGGCATCGTCCTGCCGGAGCAGTAACCGGTATTCGGCACGCGAAGTAAACATACGGTAAGGTTCGTCAACCCCCTTGGTCACCAAATCGTCAATCAACACACCAATATACGCTTCGTCACGCAGCAGCGTGAAATTTTCCCCACCGTGACAGTTGATATGAGCGTTTATACCTGCAATCAAACCTTGTCCGCCTGCTTCTTCATAACCGGTGGTACCATTCACCTGACCGGCAAAGAATAGATTTTTTATTCGCTTTGTTTCGAGTGAATGGTTTAGTTGGGTAGGATCAAAAAAGTCGTATTCGATAGCGTATCCGGGACGATAAAGCTGAACTTTTTCCAACCCCTTTACACTTTGTATCGCCGCAATTTGTGTCTGCCAGGGTAGGGAAGAGGAGAACCCGTTCACATACCATTCTCTTGAATTGACACCTTCGGGTTCAAGAAATAATTGGTGAGCATTTTTGTCGGCGAAGGTAATTATTTTTGTTTCGATACTCGGACAGTAACGGGGCCCGATGCTTTTTATCTGTCCGTTGTAAAGCGGTGAGAATTCCAATCCGCCGTGAAGGATTTCATGGGTTTTTTGATTGGTATAGGTAATCCAGCAACTTTGCTGAGGTAGTTCACGCTTGACTTCTTTCAAATATGAGAATTTATGAAAATCATTCTCACCAACCTGTTCGGTCAACTGACTGAAATCGATCGTTCGTCCGTCAATACGCATGGGAGTGCCGGTTTTCATCCGGTCGGTTGTGAACCCGATGGATTTTAGTTGCTCGGTTAAGCCGTATGATGCCGGTTCAGAAACACGTCCTCCGTCAATTTGCATTTTTCCAACATGAATCAATCCTCTCAGGAATGTGCCTGCTGTCAAAACCACACATTTGGCCTTCATTTCAACGCCAAGAAGCGTTTTTACACCTGTAACCTGTTTATTATCAATTATTAATTCCTTAACAGTGTCCTGCCAGATATATAAATTATCAGTATTTGATACTATTTCAGTCCATTCATGTATGAATTTGTGTCGGTCGCTTTGAGAACGTGGACTCCACATGGCTGGGCCTTTCGAACGGTTTAGCATGCGGAACTGGATGGCACTCTTGTCAGTTACAATTCCCATTTGTCCACCCAAGGCATCGATTTCTCTCACAATCTGACCTTTGGCAATGCCGCCAACAGCCGGATTGCAGCTCATCTGTGCTATCTTATTCATATCCATAGTGATAAGCAGCGTTTTTGATCCCATGTTGGCCGAGGCGGCAGCAGCTTCACATCCGGCATGTCCGGCACCAATCACAATTACATCATAGTTGAAATCCATAAATAATTCATTTAGAGAGTACAAAGGTAACAAGTTTCGTTGTTTTGGCAATATAACGATACTCAGCGTTGATTTTGCTTAACATTTTGAGTAAACAAAACGACCGGAACAATAGTAATGTTTCCGGTCGCTCTGAATTTTTAGTAATTTATTAAACTACGGCTTTGTTTTTTGCGAAAAATAAATGATAGATCTGAATGAGCGCTATCAGTCCATTCGATACAATCAGTGGCCATTTCCATCCTAACAGTATTCCATATAGAACAAAAAATGTACAGCCTATACAATTAATAATTCGAATTCTTCTTATCTGTTTGGGGAGAAAAGAAACCACTAAAAAAGCCATTGCTATGTAACCAATTAATTCTGTTGTTTCCATTTTTCATATTTAATTGGTTGCAAAAATATAATATTTTTTCAAAATTTGTTTAATGTTTTTTTATGGTTACCCTTTATTATTTAAGAATTTATACAAGCAGAGTCCGAACTTATATTTTTACATATGTTTTTACTACACCGTTTTGTGTTGTTGATATTGTTACCTTATACCCTTTATTTGTTAGAAAGTCGGCTATCGGAACTGGTGGGAAGGGAGTAAGAATTTCCAGACAGTCCCCGGATTTCATGGTTTTGGCCAATTCAAATATGGCATCTTTCGGGTGGTCGCCAGCATCAATTACCGGCCGGGCATCATAGTGATGAGTGACTCTATATGAAGGAATTTCGGCGTTGATATCCGAATTTTCTATTTGTGCATACTCATCGTGTAATGGTGACTGACCTACTTCTGCCCTAAGGGTATCAACCATTTCCACAATCGAAACATTACCAACCTTAGCTGCTTGTTGCAATGAAGTGACCTTAGCTACAGTACGGCGTAATACCGGATTTTTCAATGCTGAAAATGCAGGTGAATACCTGATTATTGTAGCTTCCAGTTGTGGAAACTCTTTTAATAAATCAGCAATTTTTGTATCGGGAGTTATGTTCATTATTTTAATAAAAAAGTTTAGTATTTAATTTGATGGTAAATTTTCAGTTTAAGAACAAAACAGGCGGCTAATGCCGCCTGATTATTTTTCTATTTTTGAATAAGAGAGTAGTCTTTGATCACCTTCCAGTTTTCTCAATTCAGTAATATCCTGAGTAATTTCAACAACTCCAAAATATTCGCCTTCAGGAGAACGAACAGCTGTATATTCTATATAAATAAACCGTCCTTTGAAATCAGACATCCAAAACGCGGCTTTGTTTTCTTTTCCACTTTTGAAATCGGTCAGTATTTGTTCCACAATATGTACGCTTCCTGGAGGGTGGCACATACGTACATCACGGCCAAGTATTGATCGGTTACGTTCAAACACACGATTGGGGCTGTGCGAAAAAAATTGTACTTTATCGTTCTTATCAACAAATGTAATGTCAATGGGTAAATGAATAAACAGAGCCTCTAATTCTTCCATGCTAAATGCCCCGGATGACAAACGGATTGCATCTGTATGGATAAATTCAGGCTGTGTTTCGGCAACATCCTCCGGTTTCCATTCTGCTTCAGGATCAACCAGGCAGAAACCAAATTCAGGTGTTTCTTTATATATTTTGTACCATTCCTCACTGGTGAGGGTATCCATTGTCATGGGTAAAAGAATTTCTTCCTCTTTCATGATCATCCCCTCAATAAGTTCCAGGACAGGCTTAATAACCATTTCAATGATTGGTTTTAGTTCCTCGACGTCAATTTCGGGTGTTTCCAGTGCCTCGTAAATATCTTTCATCAAACCACGAATTTCATCGTGTTTTCCCCACATTACTTTTGGAGGTCCGGTTACTTCGTGTTTCTCCAGGTAAGGAAAAAGCAGGTATTCTTTACGTTTGTAATGCTTGTCGATATCGGATAAAGCATTGAAAACTGTGCGAATTTTAATCACATATTCGTTAATGTTTTCTTTGGTTACACTTTTTAGATCTTCAAAAAGATGGTGTGCTTTATCAATTTCATTACGGATAGCTATATTCTCCTTTTTGAAAGTATCGACAGGATGACCGGGGGGAATAGTTTTCGCGCCTTCCAAATCAATGCTGCCATCCAATACGGATGTATGTAAATCGCAGAAATCAAGAATTTCTTCCGATGTGAGAGTTCCTGAATTGATGAGTTCCTCTTCGACTTCCACTACTTCATTGTAAGGAATGCTGCTTAATACTTCAATAAGTCTTCCACGCAAGACTGAGGCAGGTGCGCCTTCATGCAGTTGAATTAACAGATGCTTAAGCAGGTCTTTTCTTTTTGTTGAGTTATCTATATATTCGCTCATAATGAGGTTTTTATATTGTTATAATTAACCTTTTATCATGATTAACAGCATTTTGAATGGTTGTACCGCGTTTAGCGCATGCGGATGATTGGCTGGCATTATGATGCATTCTCCCTTTTTAACTATTTTGGGTTCACCATCAATACGTATTTCAGCTTCACCATCGAGTATCTCAACTATAGCGTCGTATGCTGCTGTGTGCTCTGTCAGACCCTGTCCCTTGTCAAAGGAAAACAGGGTTACGTTGCCTGCCGGACTTTTAGTTATTTGTTTGCTGACAACGCCACCGCCGGTGTATTCTATCGAAGTTTCCAAAGGAAAAACTTCGCCATTATTAAACAAGGTATTCATTTTGTTTTCCTTATTGTAAGTAAATTTCATATTCATTTTTCTGATAATTTGGTAGAGCAAAGTAATAGTTTAGAATTAATATAAATTGTAACCAAAGTTACACTTTTCGCTTTTATAATATTATAAACCAGAAATAGGTTTTTTTGTTCTCGTAAAGTGCTATCGAAAAGTTTTTTTAGGGAATTATCAAAAAATTAACTAATTGGTTACCAGAATTGTTAGTTAGTAATGATAATCTATATTATTATCAGCAACGTGAATTTGCAAGAAACAATTATCAGAATAAATATTGTCTTTTTATATTTCAGAAAATAACATAAAGGATGTCTGTAAAGGAAGGTGATAAATAGAAAAACTGAAGATTTTTTATAATTCTGGTCTTTATGCCCGGGAAGTCTGTTTTTTTAACGCATATTAATCGTTTTTTTGGAAATAGCAGTTCTGGTCAATCTGCAGGATTTATATTTTCCAGTTCCACCATTTGAGTTTTTCAGGTTCACGGTTTTCAGGATCAGTTTCGGCAAAATAGACAGCACACCGGAAAACGTAAAGCAAGCATCGATCCTGTACGCAGCCTGCCATCTGATTAGACCAATCGTACAAATCTTCCGGATTTTTGAATTTCAAATCATCAATTTTTCGTATGCCAATGCGGTATAAATCGTTAGCTATGGATGGACCAACGCCCGGGATTTGTCGTAACTCTCTGATCGATGCGGGTTTATTTTCCATATTATATTTTAAAATGAAAGACACTTAAGAGATTTCTCCGAGCTGTAAGTCAGGGAAATACATACTTAAGTGTCTGTTTTTGTTTTAAGATAAGTATTAAATATCCTTTTCGGCAATCAGGTATTCGGCAATCTGTACTGCATTGAGGGCTGCTCCTTTCTTGATCTGATCACTAACACACCAGAAGGTAATGCCGTTGGGGTTTGAAAGGTCTTTGCGTACACGGCCAACATGTACGGGATCTTTACCTGATAGGAAAAGTGGCATCGGATATATTTTTTCAGCCGGATTATCCATCAATACTACACCCTGAGCATTTGCAAATGCCTCGCGGGCTTCTTCCACGCTAATCGGACGCTCTGTTTCTGCCCAAACGCTTTCGGAGTGAGCGCGCAGGGTGGGAACACGAACACAGGTAGCGCTGACTTCCACATCCGAATGCATGATCTTGCGCGTTTCGTTGTACATTTTCATTTCCTCTTTGGTGTATCCGTTTTCGGTAAATACATCAATATGAGGAATAACGTTATAAGCAAGCTGATAAGCAAATTTACTCACTGTTGGTTCTTCACCCTTAGCAATCTGACGGTATTGCAGTTCCAGTTCGTCCATGGCGGCAGCTCCGGCACCGCTTGCGGCCTGATAGGATGAAACATGAACCCGTTTGATATGTGATACATCTTCAAGCGCCTTAAGAGCGACAACCATCTGGATAGTAGTACAATTAGGATTTGCAATGATTCCTCGTGGACGGTTTTTTGCGTCGGCAGGATTAACTTCTGGTACCACCAGCGGTATATCGTTTTCCATACGAAAAGCACTTGAATTGTCAATCATTACCGCACCGAATTTGGTAATATCTGCTGCAAATTCTTTTGAAATGCCCGCTCCGGCTGATGTAAAAGCAATGTCAATGCCCTTGAAATCGTCACCGTGAACTAGTTCTTTTACAATCAGTTTTTTACCTTTAAATTCGTATTCCTTACCCGCACTGCGTGAAGAACCAAACAAAACCAATTCGGTCAACGGAAAATTCCGTTCATCCAATACCCTTAAAAATTCTTGTCCTACTGCGCCGCTGGCGCCAACAATTGCTACTTTCATACTTTTATATTTTTATGTAATTTCTTCTAATTTAAAATTATAACTATATTTGTCTTCTTATTGTTTTCCCTGTCAAAATTTCTGCAAAATTAATTCATTTCAACTAATTTACTGCATTTTATGAAGAAATCGTTGATAATTTTAATAATTCTGTTGCCTTTTTTTGCCTTTTCGCAGATAAATGAAACTTTTTCGGATGGTAATTTCACTGAAAATCCTGTTTGGACAGGGACTGTTCAAAATTTCAGGGTAAATTCAGAAAATCAGCTTCAGTCTCAGGCGGCAGCTACCTCAAAATCTTATCTTTCAACCCAGTCGGAGGCTTTTGAAGATGCAACCTGGGAATTTTGGGTCAAAATAGCCTATACAACCTCTTCATCCAATTATGCTTCGGTTTACCTGATTTCCGATCGTGCTGATGTGACTACCGAATGTTACGGATACTATGTTCAGATAGGGAATACCAACGACGAAATTTCGCTTTACAGACAGGAAGGAACAACGAAGACTAAAATCATAGACGGTACAGATAAGTTGATAGATGCAAATCCGGTTGAAGTACGGGTGAAAGTTACCCGTGACAAATCCGGAAAATTCACCCTTTATCGTAAATTGTCATCAGACAATGATTATGTGACAGATGGAGAAGAAGTTGTGGATAATAAAATACAGGGAAGTAAATATTTTTCACTGTTGTATTCCAACTCTTCTACCACCGGAAATGCCTATTTCTTTGATGATATATCCGTTGCCGGTGAGAAACTGATTGATGTAACTCCTCCCGTTTGGACATCTCTGTCGCTTATTCAGCCGGATAAACTAATCCTCACTTTCTCCGAGCCAATTGATTTTACAAGTACTGAATTTCAGGTTGATAATGGCATTGGAAGTCCTTCCAAACAAATAGTTTCGGCTGATAAAACCACAGTCGAACTAACTTTTACCAACAATTTTGAGAAGGGAAAAATATATGTGGTCGAAGCGTTGAATGTAAAAGACATCTCCGGAAATGCATTGGAAAATCCTCAGAAACAAATCGGGCTGGTTGAACCTATTGAGGTTGGTGATTTGATTATCAATGAAATACTTTTCGAACCGGCTGAAGATGTTCCGGAGTATTTTGAAATATTCAACAATTCCGGTAAAGTGCTGGATGTGAGCAAGGTATTTTTTGGAACACGTAAAACCGACGGTTCATTCATACCTGCCAATAATTTTCCACCAAAAACCCTGTTACTGCCACTTCAGTATCTGGCATTAACGCCCGATGCAAATGCAATACGTAACAGATATCAGGCACCCGATACTGCCAGAATTTTAAGTTCCTCAAAATGGTCGGCGTTAAACAATAGCAGTGCAGCTTTGCTCATCACCAATTCCACAGGAGACACCATTTATGATGAAGTGAAATATGATGTCAAGTGGCATCACCCGATGGTAAGAATCACCACCGGAGTTTCTCTGGAACGAATCAATCCTTCACTTCCAGCTCAAAACGCAGGAAACTGGCACTCTGCTGCATCGGAGGTTCAGTATGGAACACCAGGTTATAAAAATTCACAATACAGAGATATCTCATCAACCAAAACAACCGAAAAGTGGGTGCGAACAGATCCAGAAAGTTTTACTCCTGATAATGACGGAATGGATGATGTATGTTTCATCCGTTATATAACCGAAGGAAATGGATTTACAGCCAATGCCATGATATTAAATTCTGTCGGTGTAAAAGTACGTCAAGTTGCAGCAAATCAACTACTTTCTACGGATGGATTTTTTACCTGGGATGGACGAACCGACAACGGAAAAAGTGTAAATCCTGGCATTTATATTATTTATTTTGAGTTGATTAATGCAAATTCAGGTGTTAAAAAAACAGAAAAAATTCCTGTTGTAGTTTCAGCCCGGTAAAAATAGAAATTTTATACAGTCTATAATTGAAATAAATAATCTATCTTTGCACTCGTTTTAACTATAAAAATTAACGATTTAATAAAGATGGATAAAGTAAGTTATGCACTTGGTTTAAGTTTGGGTAATAATTTGTTAAGTAGTGGAATTACTGCGCTGAATGTAGAAAAATTCAGCAAGGGTGTTCAGGATGTGCTCGAACAAAACCAACCGGAGATTTCATATCAGGAAGCTCAAAACGTAATAAACGAATATTTTCAAAATTTGCAGGCTAAATTAAGCGAAAAAACGATTGCAGAAGGAAAGGCTTTTCTTGAAGAAAACGGCAAACGTCCTGAAGTAATTACGCTGAAAAGCGGATTACAATATGAAATCATCAAAGAAGGGAACGGCGCTGTACCTACTGCAAATAATACAGTAAATGTTCATTATCACGGAACATTGATTGATGGCACTGTTTTCGACAGTTCCGTTCGCCGGGGCGAACCGGCTACCTTTGGAGTTACTCAGGTAATTACCGGTTGGGTGGAAGCACTGCAACTGATGCCTGTCGGTTCAAAATGGAAATTGTATATACCTTCCAACCTTGCGTATGGTGCTCAGGGAGCTGGTCAGCATATCGGACCTCACACTACATTGGTATTCGAGGTAGAATTGCTGGGTATTGAGAAGTAAACAACTAATTATCAATCGTATATATTCAACTATCCCAATGAAAAAGATTTCAATACTACCTTTGGCAGCCTTATTGCTGGTTGGCTGTTCTTCTGTAAAAAAAGTGGAAACTCCGGTTGTACCGGTTGCTCCGGTAAACATTCTTACGAACGATGTTGACTCGATGAGTTA
>Ga0116171_10003756_pt1 | contig 13923 bp, 12 predicted proteins | sample AD_JPNHW2_MetaG_FD_89798 | JGI IMG/M metagenome (GOLD analysis project Ga0116171, IMG submission 89798) | Active sludge microbial communities of municipal wastewater-treating anaerobic digesters from Japan - AD_JPNHW2_MetaG | ecosystem: Engineered > Bioreactor > Anaerobic > Digestate | place...
GGGCAGCATCCTGTCATTGCACCTCCTGGCGGCGCGAGTGCCGGCCCGCGTCGAGCGCCTCGACCCCAGCCCGCTGGTCGATGGCGTGGTCGGCCGGGCGGTGCTGCGGCTGGCGCGGCCGCTCTTCGCCGTTCCGGGTGACCGGGTGGTGCTGCGCCGGCCGTCTCCGGCCACCACCGTCGGAGGCGGGCTCGTGCTCGACCCCGAGCCGCCACGGCTGCGCCGCCGGGAGGCCTCGCTGCTGCGCGAACTGCCGCGCCCGTGGGTCGACCTCGCGGCTGCGCTCGAGCGCTGGATCCGGGACGCCGGGTTCGCGGGTGTTGCACCGGGTGCGTTGGCGAGCCGACTGGGGGTGGCGCCCGCAGGTGTCGAGTCGGCACTTGGCCAGCTCCTGACGACCGGTGCGATTGTCACCAGTCGGGGCACCCCGCCACTCCTCGTGCACGGCAGTGTGCTGGCGGCACTGCAGGGGCGGGCCCGGGAAGCGGTGAGCGGGGCCGGCCAGGCCGGCTTGCCGGTGCCGGACCTGCTCTCACGCCTGGCGCCGACCGCGCCCGAAGCACTCCGCGCCCTCTACCTCGACGAGCTGCGGCGCGCCGGGGTGGTGCGTGAGGTGAGTGGGCGCGTCTTCGGGGCGAACGAGGCACCCCTCGAGGACGGTCTGGCGGCCCGCATCGAGGCGGTATACCGCGAGAGTGGTGTCGAGGCGCCGTCTCCGGCCGAGGTCGCGCTGCGGCTGGCGGCCAAGGAAAAGGTCGTCGACGGGCTGGTGCGTTTCCTCGTCGACCACAAGCGCCTCGCACGGGTGGGAGGCAAGTGGGTGCTCCACCGGCGCCACCTCGACGCGATGGCCGCCTCGCTTCGGGAGTGGGAGGTGGAGGTCTTCGATGTCGGTCAATTCAAGGACCGCTTCGGCCTCACCCGCAAGCTCGCCATCCCGATCCTCGAGTGGTTGGACAGTGAGCGGGTCACGCGCCGGGAGGGGGACCGCCGGCGGATCGTGCGTCCGGCCGCGGGTACAGTGTCTCGCGGCTGACTCGGAGTGTGTCCGCTGCGAGATCGTCGGCGCCGACCTCGATCCCTGCCTCGACCACGGCCCAGGTCTCGACCGGACCCTCGACGTTCTGACCCGGCTGGAACACCCACCCCGACAGGGAAGCGAGGAGCCATCCCCGCAGTCCCTCCGGGCAGCTCAGGAAGACGACCTTCTCGACGCGCCCGTTGACACCGATCTGGGCGAGAAAGCGCACGTTCTCGCGCCAGGTGCGCTCGTTGATCCGGGCCCGGAAGCGTTTGGGGGCCGGAAGCTGGTCCAGCTTCTCGGCTTGCACGGCCTGCAGGTCGAGGTCGCGCTTCTCCGGCGTGGGGACGGCCCCGGCATCCGCATCCGGAGGAGCAGCCGGGTCGGGAAGGCTGACATTGAGGCTCAGTACCCGTCCTTCGTTGATGCGGCCCCGGAGGTCGACCGACACAGGCAGCCAGGTCGCCACCGGTCCGCCGAAGGAACGGCCCGGAGTGAAGGTGGTCACGGCGAACGCAGCCTGCAGCTCGGCGCCGAGCCCGCCCCACGGAGCGCGCACGAGCACCGCGCGGCGGCAGGCCCCGGTGCCGTCGACATAGGCGGCAACCTGGACCGGGAACGTGCCGACGTGCTTCTCTCTCAGTGGTGTGCTCCTGGCCAGTGGCGGTGCCGATGCGGGTGTGGAGAAGGGGTTGAGGGGAGGGATGGCCGGCAGCTCCACTGGCACCGGGACGGCAAGGTCCACCCGCGTCTCCCACGGCTTCTGGGCCGAGACCGTGGTGGCGATGAGCAGCAGGGGAATCACGACGCTGGTTCGCATGGCAGTATCTTACCCTTTGGCGGTGGCCCAGGTGCGGCCGACGCCGATGTCGACGCGAAGCGGCACCCGCAGCTCGGCAACCCCTTCCATCACCTCGCGCATCAGCTCGCCGATCTCCTCCGCCTCCTTTTCCCGGGCTTCGACGATAAGCTCGTCGTGGACCTGCAGGACAAGCCTCGCGGAGCGGCCGAGGAGACGCGCGTGAAGGCGGATCATGGCCAGCTTGATGAGGTCGGCGGCGGTGCCCTGGACCGGCGCGTTGATGGCCTGCCGCTCAGCGTTGCCGCGCAACTGCGCGTTGGCGGCCGCAAGCCCCTCGATGTAGCGGATGCGGCCAAACAGGGTCGACACCTTTCCGGTGATCCGGGCCTGGGCCTTGATCCCCTCGAGGTACTCGCGCACGCGCGGAAAACGGGCGAAGTAGGTGTCGATGAAGCGCTGCGCTTCGCCCGTTTGGACCCCGAGGTCGCGGGCCAGGGAGTAGGCGCCCATGCCGTAGATGAGGCCGAAGTTGATGGTCTTGGCGGCCCGCCGCTGGTCGGGCCCAATGAGCTCCGGGGCGACGCCGAAGACCAGCGCCGCCGTCGTGGCGTGGATGTCCTCGCCGGCAGCGAAGGCGGCCTGCAGGGTCGGCTCGTCGGCGAGGTGGGCCAGCACCCGCAGCTCGATCTGAGAGTAGTCGGCGGCCACCAGGAGATGCCCGGACTCGGCCACGAACGCCTCCCGCACGGCCCTGCCCAGCTCGCTGCGCACCGGGATGTTTTGCAGGTTGGGGTCGGAGGACGACAGCCGCCCGGTGGCGGCGACTGCCTGGTTGAAGCGGGTGTGGATGCGGCCGTCGGCGGCCACCTGGCGTGGCAGGGCGTCGACGTAGGTGGACTTGAGCTTGGCCTGCTCACGGTACTCGAGGATGAGGGCTGGCAGGTGGAAACCGCGCGCCGCCAGCACCTGGAGGACGTCCGCGTCGGTGGAGGGCGCCTTCGTCTTGCTGGTGCGGCGCAGCACAGGCAGCCCGCGACGGGCAAAAAGCACCTCGGACAACTGCTGTGGGGAGTTGATATTGAATGGGCCGCCTGCCTCCGTATGGATGTCGCGCTCGAGCCCCGCGAGGGAGGCCTCCAGGCGCGAGGAGAGGTCTGCCAGCACGGCCGGCTCCAGGCGGAGGCCCGTGCGCTCCATTGCCTCGAGCACTGGCACCAGGGGCATCTCGATGTCCGTGAAGACCTTCTCGAGGCCCTCCCGGCGCAGGGAAGCCTCCAGGACCCCCTGAAGCTCGCGCACCACCCGAGCGGTCTCTCCGACCCCCGTCTCGACTGGCAGGCCGACGCCGTGTCGTCGCGCCAGCGCCGGCAGGTCGACGGTCTCGCCGGGAGCCAGCAGGTAGCCTGCCAGCATGGTGTCTCGGGGCACCGCACTGACCTCGGCTCCGGCATCGCGTAGGCGGGCGAGCAGGGCTTTGGCGTCGTGGCACCAGAGGTCGCCGAGCTGCGCTGCCAGTGACCGTGCCGGCTCGAATGCGGCGCCGTGGCACACCAGCACCTCGGCAGGTAGCCCGAGCGCGATCCCGTCGCCGTCCCAGGCAACCGCCCGGGCCTGGCCTGAGCGCAGCGCCGCGGCGATCTCCTCGAGCGTCGACTCGGTGGCGCTGGCAGCAGGCGCGGGTGCGGCCGGCGGTCCCTCCAGCTCGGCCAGCAGCGACGTGAACCCGAGACGCCGGTACAGCTCGACCAGCGCTTCGCGATGGGGCTGGCGGATCAGCAACTTGCCGAGGTCCGGCGCCACCCCGACGTCGGTGCGGACCGTCACGAGCTGGCGTGACAGCTCGACCTCTCCCCGGTGGGTCTGAAGCAGCGTCGCCAGGCGTGGGGGCGTGACGGAGTCGAGATGGGCGAGGACCTGGTCGAGAGTGCCCCACTGCCGGATGAGTGCGAGGGCGCCCTTCTCCCCGATCCCCGGGCAACCGGGCACGTTGTCGGAGCTGTCACCCATGATCGCCAGCACCTCCGGCACCTGGGCCGGCGGCACCCCGAAGACCTCCAGAACCCCTGCCTCATCGAGGAGCCTCTCGTGCCGGGTGTGCCACATGCGGACGGAAGGGTCGTGCACGAGCTGCATGAGGTCCTTGTCCGACGAGGCGATCACCACCTCGAAGCCCTCAGCGGCGGCCCGCCGGGCCAGGGTCGCGATGACGTCGTCCGCCTCGACGTCGGCCTCGCTGAGCACCTCCAGGCCGAGGTCCCCGAGAGCCTCCTGCACGAGCGGGACCTGCACCCGCAGGTCGTCGGGCATGGGTGGACGCTGGGCCTTGTAGCGGGCGTCCATGCGGGTGCGGAAGGTCTCCCGCCCGGCGTCGAACGCCACAGCGACATGGGTCGGCTGCAGCTCCTTGAGAAGCTTGTGCTGCATGCGCAGGAACGCGTAGGCGGCGCCCGTGGGCGTGCCGTCAGGGGCCGAAAGGGGAGCCCGAATCGCGAAGAACGCCCGGTACAGGTTGGAGTGCCCGTCCACCAGCAGAAGCCGTTGCATGGCCGTACGATAGCATGGCCCCGCCAGGCGCCCGGGGATCGGCGGTGGGTCGCCTGGCCTCGGTGGCCGAGGTGCTCCTGCCTCCGGTTGCCGCGCACAGGCCGGTGAACGGGGGTGTAGGCTGGTGAGATGGTGAGCAACGGGGCCCTGGCCGAGGCGCTGTTTCAACTGGCGGAGAGCCAGTCGCCCGGCGAAGGCCGTCTCGCGATGCTGCGTGCCGGCTACGCGGTCTTCGACTTTCCGCGCGAGCTCGCCGGCGGGCGCCGGCTACCGGAGGCCATCCCACTTGAAGCCCTGCCCACTGTCGCCATGTTCCGCCAGTGCCACGGTCCCGATGCCCTGACGGCGGCCGTGCAACGTCTGGCCGGGCCGCATCGGCCGCGCCAGGTCTCGAGCCGGCAGGGGTTCCTGACCGCCGCCGAGGTCGACGCCAGGCTTGCTGTTGGGTCGTCCCTGAGAGTCGCGGAGCTCCGCGGCGCCGTGCACTGGCACACCTGCGCCTCGGATGGCGCCGGGACGCTCGAGGCGATGGCTCGCGCCTGCCTCCGCCGGGGTGCCAGTTGGGCGGTCGTCGCGGACCATTCGCGCGGCCTGGGGTGCGTCAACGGCCTCGACGAGGAAGGCCTCAGGCTGCAGCGGGTCGCGGTCGACGCCTGGAACCGGCGCCACGGAGAGGAGGTGCGGCTACTCCAGGGGCTGGAGGCCGAGGTCCTGGAGGATGGCAGCCTGGACCTGCCGCGTTCGCGCCGGGGCGGGCTCTTCCTGGTCGCGGCCGTCCACACCGAGCTGGCTGACCGCCGCGACCAGACCGGTCGCTTGCTGCGCGCCATCGAGGAGCCCGGTGTGTGCGTCCTCGCGCACCCCAGATGCCGCCTCTTCGCCCGCCGAAGCGGACTGAGAGTCAACTGGGAGCTGGTCTTCCGGCAAGCCGCCGAGATCGGTGTCGCCCTCGAGATCAATGGGTTTCCTCGCCGCCAGGACCTGGATGCGGGCCTCGCGGCCATGGCTGCACAGGCCGGCTGCCGGTTCGTCCTCGCCTCGGACGCCCATCACCCCAGGCACCTGGAGTTCGACCGCAACGCCACCGCCCTGGCCATGCTTGCCGGGCTCGACCGTCCGAGCATCCTCAACTTCGAGCTGCTCGACGGGTTACGCTCCTGGCTCGACGACCGCGGGCTGGCCGTGGTGACCTGACGACGGTTCCAAACCTCGCTCTTGCTGCCAGATACCAGCGGGTAATCTGGTAAGATCAGCGGTGATGAGCGGAATCGCCTGGGAGGCGCCACCGTGAGAGTCCTCATTGTTGGCAGCGGTGCGCGCGAGCACGCCCTGGCGTGGAAGCTGTCCCACGCCGAGGGGGTGGAGGAGCTGTACGCCGCTCCCGGCAACCCCGGCATGGCGGCGCTCGCCCACTGCGTGCCGATCGCAGCCGACGCGACCGTGGAGCTGGCCGAGTTCGCCGCCTCCCTGCACATGGATTTCACGGTGGTCGGGCCCGAGCTGCCACTGTGCCTCGGGATCGCGGACGAGTTCGCCAGGCATGGCCTGGCAATGCTCGGCCCCACCCGGGCGGCGGCGGAGATCGAAGGCAGCAAGGTGTTCGCCAAGGATCTCTGCCAGCGCCACGGCATCCCGACGGCGCAGGCGGTGGTCGCGCGCAACCTCGACGAGGCGGTGGCGGGAGCCAAGCGGTTCGGTCTGCCGGTGGTGTTCAAGGCGGACGGGCTGGCGGCTGGCAAAGGTGTGGTGGTGTGCCGCAGCCGCGACCAGGTCGAGGAGGCGCTGGTGCGCTTCTTCGAGGAGCGCGCCTTCGGCTCGGCCGGTGAGCGCGTGCTGGTCGAGGAGTGTCTCGAGGGAAGCGAGGTGTCGTTCATGGTGCTGACGGACGGCACCACCGTCCTTCCCCTCGCCTCGGCCCGCGACTACAAGCGGCTTGGCGATGGCGACACCGGTCCGAACACCGGCGGCATGGGTGCCATCTCGCCGGCCTCGTTGCCGCAGGGGCCGGGAACGGCGATCCTGCGGGATATCGTGTATCCCACCGTGAGCGCACTCGCCCAGGAAGGCCGACCCTTCCGGGGCGTTCTCTACGCCGGCGTGATGGTCACGGCCGACGGGCCGAAGCTGCTGGAGTACAACTGCCGGCTCGGCGACCCGGAGACCCAGGTCGTGATCCCCCGCCTCGACGACGACCTCTTGCCGCTCCTGCAGGCGGCGGTCCGAGGTGACCTTGGAAACCTGCGGGCCGGTTGGCGGCATGAGGCGGTGGCGTGTGTGGTGCTGGTGGCGGCCGGGTATCCCGATTCGCCCCGGCGCGGAGACGCCATCGGCGGGCTAGCGGAGGCGCTCTCCCTGCCGGGCACCCTGGTCTTCCAGGCCGGCACGACCATGGAAGAAGGGCGTCTGGTCACGGCCGGAGGCCGGGTGCTCTCGGTGTTGGGTCGAGGCGCGAGTGTTGCCGAGGCGAGTACCACGGCGTACCAGGCGGTCTCGCATATCAGCTTCGAGGGCATGCAGTGCCGCCACGACATCGGAAAGGAACCTTCGTGAGCGCAAGGGTTCTCATTCTCATGGGCTCGGCCAACGACTGGGAGCTCCTGCGTGAAACGGCCACCGAGCTGGACCGACTCGCCGTGAGCTGGGAGGCCCACGTCGCCTCGGCTCACCGCAGCCTGGATCGCACCCTTGCCCTGGTCGAGAAAGCCGAGCGGGAAGGGGTGGAGGTGTTCGTGTGTGGGGCGGGCATGGCGGCCCATCTGGCCGGGGTCGTGGCGGCCCGCACCGTGCGGCCGGTCCTCGGGGTGCCGTTGCCCGGTGGCCTCAACGGCGGCATGGACGCCCTGCTGTCGACCGTGCAGATGCCCGGCGGCGTGCCCGTGGCGACGCTGGCCGTGGGCAAGGCTGGCGCCCGCAACGCCGCATTCCTGGCGGCCGAGATCCTGGCTCTGGGGGACGAGGAGCTGCACGCCCGCCTGTTGGAAGCGCGCGCCGCCCAGGCCAGAGCGGTGGCGGCCGCGGATGCCACCCTGATCCGAGAGGGAGGTGGCGCGTGAGCACGCCTCGTCTCGAAGGTTCAGCCCCTGCTGCGCGGTTCGTGCGTGTCTCGTGGAGTCAAGGGGCCCCAACTCACATGTGCGCCGTGGCGGAAGGAATCGACCCTCAGGTTGGAGGGCAGGTCGTGGTGTCCACCTCCGAGGGTGAGCGCGTGGGTACCGTGACTCGCCACGAGCTCCCGGTGATCCCGCGCGGTTGTATGCGACCGTTCGGAACCGTCGTGCGGCGCGCCAGCGAGACCGATCTCCGCCATCACCAGGATCTCACCCTGATGGAGCAGGATGCGGTTGGGTTCTTTCGCCAGCGCTCGCGGGAGCTAGATCTCCAGGCCCGGCCAGTCCACGCTGTGGCGCCCCTGGACCGCGACGTCGTGGTCATTGCCTTCGCCGCCGAGGAGCGCGTCGACTCCAGGGAGCTGCACCGCGACCTGTCACGGCGGCTGCGCCGGCGAGTCGAGCTGCGGCAGATCGGGGTGCGTGATCAGGCCCGCGCGGCCGGAGGGTGGGGTCCTTGTGGCCGGCCCATGTGCTGTGCGCAATTCATGAGCCGCTTCAACTCGGTGACGATCCGCATGGCCAAGGCACAGAAGCTCTCGTTGAACCCTGCCAGGATCTCGGGGATGTGCGGTCGCCTCATGTGCTGTCTGGCGCACGAGGCCGCCACCGGAGAGCCGCCTCCCACCCCTTCTTCCTAAACTCTTTTCGCGCGGGGTCCGTAACACCACAGAGGTTCTGTCTGATGCTATACTCATCGTTAGTTTGACGGGGTTGCCATGAATGATTCCGATCGCCACGGGAGTGACGCTCTGACCAGCCGACGCCTCATTCGGCCTTCGATCGCCGATGTGTCCGACCGAACGCCCATGCGCTCCGGGATGCACCGCAAGCAGGCCCCGCCAGAGCAGACCAACGCGGAAAGCTATTACTTCCTGAAGCAGATGCAGAACAAGACGCCAATGGTCGTGATGCTCGAAGATGGCACCGAGGTTCACGGCTGGATCGAGTGGTACGACAAGGACTGCATCAAGTTGAATCGCACCGACGGGCCCAACCTCATGCTGTACAAGCACTCCATCCGGTACATGTTCAAGGAAGAGGAGCTGCGGCAGCGACGGCGGCGGACCCGGGAGTAGCCCCTCCCAGGGTTTCCAACAAGGCAGGCAAAATGTCCCCCGGCGTCAGCAGGCGGCGCTGGCCGAACTGGTCCGGAGGGAGCGTGTTGAGCAGGTGCATGGCGCGCCGCACGATGTAGGCGAAGTTGTCCCGCACCCGCATCGCGCCCTTGTCGCGGTGCATGGCATTGAGGACCTCGAGCTGGTCGTACAGCGCCCGGTCGGGATCGATTGAGAGCAGGAAATCCTGGATCGGCCGTGCCGGGTGGCGGGCCGGGACCTCCAGGCCAGCCTGTCGGGCCAGGGCGTCCAGCTCGCGTTGAATCGGATCCACCTCTCCGGAGGCCTCGGCCGGCAAGTGCAGCACGATCGGCCGCCGTTCCTGGTTGGAACGGTGGACCTCGGGCGATGTCACGATCCAGCCGAGATTGTGCAGGGACAGGCGCGCCGACACATGGTGTTGCAGGGAGCGTACGAACGGCGCCACGGCTCCGTCGAAGGTCTCGTTGACGCCGTCGAAGAGGTTGAGGACGAAGTGCACACAGAACGACGCCACGTTGGCGGCCAGGGCCTGCACGACCTCGGCGTCGCCGAAGGCGTGGTAGAGGTCGAGCAGGAAGGCGTCCAGGTTGGGGATCTCCTCGTCGTAGCTGTCCTCGACACGATCGAGCAGCGCGTTGATGGTGCCAAGCTGCCGGTGAATGCCGGGGCGCTGGGCGAGTGGGCCGTGTGGAGCGAAGAGCAGCCGCAGCTTGCGAAACAGCAAGGCCTTGACGATTTCGGCAGCGGCCATTGTGGCGGCCGGATGGTGGGGCGTGAAAACCAGGATGCCGGAGTTGGAGTGCGGCAGGAAGTCCAACACTTGGGCGTCGAGGCCGGCCCGCAGGTCGACCACCGCGAACGTCCCCGGGAGCTCGTTGATAGCGTTGATGAGCTGATCGCGCCGCTCGTCGGAGAAGTTGATGAACTCCTCCATGGCGTGCTGGGGCGCGGCGACGAACGCGAAGTTCCTGAACAGACCATTGGGGTCGAGACGGGAGGGGAGGGTCGTGAGGCAGCGTTCGAGAGGCTCGCCGCGCCGGAAGAAGTGGTAGAGATCGCGCTCCACCGGGGCACTGATGGTGTTGCGCACCGACGACGTGCCGGTGTCCAGGTCGACGAGCACAGTCGGAGCGACCCGGGAAAGGGCCAGGGCGTAGTTCACCGCAAAGGTGGACTTTCCAACTCCACCCTTGCCCGAAGCTACCGTGACAACCCGCCGCAACGCCATCAGAAGGCCAAGTGTAGCAGTGCCCTCAGGGAGTTGCATACCGTCTGAGTCGTGGCCGTGCCGACATCAGCTCCCGAGACGACGAGGTCCGCGCACCGGCGGGAGGGCTCGACGTGCTGCTCGTGCATGGGCCGCACGAGCCCGAGGTACTGAGCCGTCACCTGATGCCAGCTCCTTCCCCGGGTTGAGCAGTCCTTCTCCAGACGCCGGATGAGGCGCAAGTCGGCCGGGGTGTCCACGAACACCCTCAAGTCGAGCCTCTTCTCGATTGCCGTGACGGCCAGGACGTGCAGACCCTCGACGACGATCACCGGCGCCCCAGCCACCCTTCGCGTCGCCTTACCGCGGGTATGGGTGCGACGGTCGAAGAGCGGGGACGCTACGGCGCAGCCGGCCCGGAGCGCCGCAAGATGTGCCACCAGCAGCTCCCAGTCGTAGGCGGCCGGGTGATCGAAGTTGTGCTGGACGGGGTTGTCCCGCACCGCCTCGGGCAACGAAAGCAGGTAGTCGTCCTGCCGCAAAAGCGCTACCTCGAGAGGCTGGAGCCTGGAGGTGAGCGCCTCAGCCAGCCAGCTCTTGCCAGCTCCACTTCCGCCCGCGATGCCGACCAGGACCGGAGACATACCGTCTGGGTGCATCATAGCGCCCGGCCTTGGGCGATCAGGGTGGCTCGGGTAGAGTGGCGCGTCATGTCGCGCCCTCGTGCCCTCGCCTGGCTGCTCGCCGCCACCACGGTCTGGGGCGCTACCTTCCCGGTCGTCAAGGGTGCCCTGGCCGACTGCGGGCCCCTCACCTTCATGGCCCTACGTTTCGGCCTGGCGGCGCTGCTGCTGTTGTGGGACCTGCTCCGCCCGGGCGTCGGTATCCCGCGGACCGTCTGGCCCTACTGGTGCGGGGTGAGCCTCATGGTCGGGTACTGGCTGCAGACCTGGGGGCTCGTCTCCACGACACCGGCGCGTTCGGCCTTCATCACGGCGCTCTCCGTCGTCCTGGTACCGCTGCTGGAACCCCTGGCGGGGCTGGCGCGCCTCTCCGGACGGGTGATGGCCGGTGGTGCTCTCGCGCTCGTGGGGCTGGGGGCGCTGCTGCGACCCGACAGCCAGGCGGTGGCCCTGGGTGACATTCTCACCGTCGGCTGTGCCATCTCCTTCGCCTTCCACACCATGCTCGTGCAACGGGCGGTGCGCAGCCATTCAGCGCGCCAGGTCAATGCGGTGCAGGTGCTGGTGGTGGCGGTTCTCGCCGCGCCTTCGGCCGCCACCGAGGGGTGGCACCTCACCGCCACGCCGCGCCTGGGCGGCGCGCTGCTGGTGACGGCGCTGCTGGCCACCGTCGGCGCCTTCTGGGCACTTGCCGCGGCGCAGCAAGCGCTGTCGGCGGGAGAGACGGCCGTGGTCCTCGCCTGGGAGCCAGTGGCCGCGGCCCTCATTTCCCTTGTGCTGGGCCAGGACGTGGTGACCGTCGGCCTGGTCGTCGGAGGCCTACTCGTGGTGGCCGGTGTCATCGTCGCGACGACACGGTCCCGGGTGGCCGGCGAGCCTCTGAGCATCGTCGATCGGTAGCCACCGGTCGGGCCTTGTCTTCATGCGGACGCCAAGTCCCTCCCCGCGGCTCGGCGCTGGAGAGACCTGGTCAGGTTCGTCGCGCTGTCAGAACGTCCTGTCGCCGCTCAGCAGCCCGCCGACGGGACCGAGGATGGAGCCCTCCTCACGGCCGCGCGGCACCGCCTGCATCATGCGGCCGGCCAGGCGCGAGAACGGCAGGGACTGCAGCCAGATCCTGCCGGGACCGCGCAGTGTGGCGAGAAAGAGCCCCTCGCCGGCGAACAGCATCGACTTGATGCCGCCCACCTGCTGGATGTCGAAGTCGATGGTGTCCTGGAACGCCACGACACAACCGGTGTCGACCTGGATCACCTCGCCGGCGGCGAGCTGTCGCTCGACCACGGTGCCGCCGGCGTGCACGAACACCAGGCCGTCCCCTTCCAGCTTCTCCATGATGAAGCCCTCGCCCCCGAACAGGCCGGTGAGGATCTTGCGCTGGAAGAAGATACCCAGCGACACGCCCTTGGCGGCGCAGAGGAAGCTGTCCTTCTGGCAGATGAGCCTCCCGCCGAGCTCGGAGAGCTTCATCGGCAGGATGTTGCCCGGGAACGGCGCGGCGAAGGCCACGTGGGCCTTGCCCTGCCCGGTGTGGGTGAACGCCGTGATGAAGAGACTCTCACCGATGAGGAGGCGCTTGCCCGCCCCCACCAGCATGTCCATGAACGAGGTGGGACCCGAGCTGGAGCCGTCCCCAAACACCGTGGTCAACTGCACGGCAACGTCCTTGTACATCATCGCGCCGGCCTCGGCGACGGCGCTCTCACCGGGATCGAGCTCGATCTCGACGAACTGCATCTCGGCGCCGACGATGCGGTAGTCGATCTCGTCGGCTCGCGCCGCCACGGGTGTCGCGGCCATCGGAGTGGTGGCCAGGGGCGTCGGGGCCTGCGCGGGTGTGGTCCCCACGAGCTCCGGGATACTTGAAATCGGCAGCCACTCGGGCATCCCCTCGCGCCAGGCATGGCCGGCCGGGTTGGTGGCGGCCCAGGAGCGCGCCTGAGCGTCGTCCATCGGCCCGTACTGCTGGTTGGAATAGGCGAAGTACCATTGCGGCATTGACGTCCTCCTCCACCGGCCGCTCGATGCCAGTCTTGACCCGGCTGCGGCTGGGCTCGGCGGCTAGTATAGGGTGCCGGGCGCGTCGGGCGCGAGATGGCCGGCCGGCGGCTGCTCCAGGCGACCGTCACCTCGGTCGACGGGTCCTGTCAGTTGCGCTAAGCTTGCCGGCGAGGAGACAGCGGTCATGCATGCATCGGGCAAGTACCAGCGCCGCTTCCCGCGGGTCCCGGCCGAGCACGCGGTGCTCGTCAAGCGGCTCGGGGCTGGAGAGTCGGAGGTCATCACCAAGACCCGCGTGCTGGGCCTGGGTGGCTGCATGTTCATCAACGACGAGGCGCTCGGCGAGGGGACCCCGATCGAGCTGCTGATGTCGATTCGCGGGCAGGTCATCAAGACTACAGCCCGGGTTGTCTACGAGCAGCCGAACGCGGGCGGTGGCGTCGAGGTCGGCGTCGAGTTCCTTTTCATCTCCGATCGTGACCGCCTGACCCTGGAAGGCGTCTTTGCCAGCCGGCGCACCGAAGCCTAGACAGCGTCCTCCCGTTCGGTGAAGACCACCCGGCGCTGCGCGAGGTCGGCGAGAATCTCCCGGCACAGCCCATCGTCCTGTCCGAGCACCTCGAGGGGAACCACACCGGTCCTGGAAATCTTGCCCTGCGCCAGCATGCGGACGATGGCGGTGCAGGTGTAACCGGTGGTGCGCGACATCGATGCCGTCCCGGTCGAAGGGTCGTAGCGGTCCAGGAGGTCCCAGGCCAGACGCTTGCGCTCGCCAGCGCGGCGGCCCTCCGCAATGATCCGCATGACCGTGAAGTCCTCGTCCCCGGGGCCGAGCTGCCAGATCGGGAAAAGCAGGCGGGAGGTGAGCGCCAGGGGCGCCAGGCGTGCGGCACCGACCTCCACCGGCTCCGGGCTCAGAAAGCCGCTCTCGCGCAGGACGCGGATCTTCTCGATGTGGCCCGGGTAACGGAGCGTCTTCTCGATCATGTTGGGGATCGTGAGGGTGGTCAGGAGGCTGCGAAGGCCGTCGGTGTTGAACGCCTCCAGGGTGCCGATGCCGGGGAACTCGAGCAGCTCGGGATCGGAGAGCGCCGGCCGGGTGACGAGCACACCGCCCTCGATGAAGCGCGCTGGGCGGGTGTACTCCTCCAGCACGTCGACCGGGGAGAACGGCGCCTTGTACTCCCACGGCCAGGTGCGGACGAGCGGCAGGCCCCCGACGTAGCACACGAAGCGGTCGACCTCGTCGAGACGCCGCGTCGCCCACCCTGCGAGGAGGTTGCTGCAGCCCGGCGCAATCCCGCAGTCGACTAGGGCCACGAGGCCCCTCGCCTTGGCAACCGCATCCAGCCCGAAGGGATCCTCGGGGAAGAAGGAGATGTCCACCACCGGCTTGCCCAGCTCGAGCACCCGACGCACGGTCTCGAAGCCCATGAACCCGGGTACCGCCCCGACCAC
>Ga0116171_10003757_pt1 | contig 13923 bp, 11 predicted proteins | sample AD_JPNHW2_MetaG_FD_89798 | JGI IMG/M metagenome (GOLD analysis project Ga0116171, IMG submission 89798) | Active sludge microbial communities of municipal wastewater-treating anaerobic digesters from Japan - AD_JPNHW2_MetaG | ecosystem: Engineered > Bioreactor > Anaerobic > Digestate | place...
ATAACGCGTATCTCTCGGCAAAATACGGAATTAAAATAAAAGGGATCGATGAAGATGATCTGGAACTGGCAAAAAAATTTGTAGAGTTTTCAAATCAATTCCCCGGAAAAATTGTTGAACTCAGATTTATCATTGAGTCGGACATCCCCGACGGAAGAGAAGAGGGAAAATACAGAAAAATCGACATAAAAAACCTGGAATCCGGCATGGAGCTTAACTATATATATGATGTTGCATCAGAAAGTTTTACTGAACCAGATGTCATTGAAATATTTCATAAAGCCAAAACAGTTTTTGTTAATGCGGTAATGGGATACACTCCATACTTCAACGAGGGAACAATCGCACTTGATCAGCTTATTGATGAAACCAGGGAATCCGTCAAGCTTTACGGCGGAGGAGATACAATGCAGGAACTCAAACGTCTGTTGCCGGGTCTTTATATCGTCGCAATAGACTCGCCTGAATACTACATCTTCACCGGGGGTGGAGCAGTGCTCAAAGCTATAGAACAGGGATCAGTTACAGGGCTTGCACCGGTTAAAGCGCTGCTGGAGAAGAATGGTTGAGCTAAAAAACACAAGGGGCTGATGCCCCTTGTTCTCTCCTGAAATTATATTTTATATATCAACATCAGTTACTGCGTACTTTATCGAGATACCCTGAAATCATTGTTTTCAATGCAGCTGCCCGCTGTTTATCAATTATTGCTATTTGTGCTTTTCTGCTATCGCCATGCTGTTGAAGTATTCCGGCATCAATAAATTTATCCAGGGCGTTGTTATAATTTATCATTGAAAGAGCTTCAGAACACTGAATCTCACTGAGGTGATACATCCTTGTCCCGCGCTTTCTAACTGCAATAGTCAGATCTTTTCTTGAGACCTGATGGTCGGGATAATCTGAAATAGTATTCAGAACAATAAGATATGACTCAATGTAATCCTGAATCATCCCCGCAAAAAATTTAAGAACTTCATCGCCGGTTTCATCAAATATTATCTCTTTTCCTTCACCTTTTATTATATCCTCAGATACAAAGTGGGATAACGTGTTCTCCATCACCGCCTCAGTATCATTCAGTAAATCAGAATATACGAATTCTTTCGAAAGCGCATCCCTTATTCTTTCAAATTCGGCAGATACCTTACTCCGTGAAGTCTTCCCGTTAGCTGATGTTATAAGAATTGCCAGCGAAATCATATTTACAGGAAGGGTCATGTGAGTCATGCTGTTTTTATAAAAATTGATGCGCCCCCTCTGATCATGATCTATTATATACAACTCTTCATTCTGAATTTCGCCATTATTATTTGCTCCACCTGATGTATCAGCCACGCTTATGATTCCGTCACCGGCATATGATGCAAATACAAGATCCATAATATCATCAATATTTGAATCATCTTTTAAAGAATCTGTCATTTTATAATCAGTTTTCTTCAGATAGGAGAGAATTATCATTATTCTTCTTTTTATAGATTCTCTTGTAAAACCCCGCGCAGTTGTATTAAGCAGCGCCGCTGTAGTAATTGCAAATGGAGTTACTATTACAGTTTCGTTAATTCTTTTTACAATATAATATCCCAGTTCCTCTGTTAAATCATCAATATCTGAAATATTTTTCTCTTTCAGAAACTTTTCCCTTATTTCACTGAGAGTAAAAGGTTCGTTAAAACCCATATAAACAGAACCATATTTTCTCTGGATCAGTTTTCTGCTCTTAATGAATCCGGAAGTCGACTCCGTGGTTTTTTCCTTCCCCTTCAGCTCTTTAAGGTATGAATTCTCTTCAAGAATCCTGTCATAATTCACAGTCAATGGTGCAAATACAAGATCTTTGTTATATCCTTCATCTATCGCTTCTATAAGGTATTTGAGCATCCCCATTTTAGGCTGAACAACTTTCCCGGTTCTTGACCTGGTACCCTCAATAAAAAATTCTATCGTATAGCCTTCATTGATGAGCGTCTTTACATATTGTTTAAACACAGAGGCATACAGATTCAGCCCCTTAAATGTTCTTCTCATAAAAAAAGCGCCGGATCTTCTGAATATTTTACCCATAGGAAAAAATGTAAGATTGGAACCTGAGAGAATATGGGGAGGAATAAGTTTATTATGATAAAACATACTTGAAATAATTATGTAGTCCATGTGGCTTTTATGACTCGGGACAAGGATGATCGGACCTTTGCTCGAAGCTTCTCTCAATTTTTTGAAATCTTCTATATCAAAATGTATCCCGTCAAAAATTTTCTTAAAAAGATAATCGTTGGTGGCTTTAAAAAACCTTATATATACGATAGAAAAATCTGCAGCGATTTCCCTGAAGTATCCATAAGCTTTTCTTCTTAATTTTTTTTCCGGAGTCCCCTTCTCATTGATCTCCTGCTGTATAACATCAAGAACGTTCTTGTGATAAAGAACTTTCTCCATCATCTCCTGCTGGCTCTTTATCTGAGGTCCGAGGATACTTCTCTTTTCATAATTATAGATTTCCATCAGGCTATTTCGTATCTGCCTGGACAGGTGCTTAAAATCATCACCACTCTGTGCGTCAAGCACCTCTTTTAAATTTACAGGCTTCCCGATTCTTACAAAAGCAGGAGTTGCACTTTTCCACACAGTCATCATGCCGGAAATCAGGCCACGGTCGCCTACTGCTTCAGAGTTTAATATCGATCCGGTTTTTTCAGGATTTCTGTTCCAGAAAACAACTTGCGGAAATAGAAAAATAGGAACATCGCTCTTCTTCTGAATCTCAAGAAGATATTCAATTGCATCTGTTTTAATCTGAACATATCTCCTGACAAACAGTTTTCTCGAAAGCATCGAAAAAGAGAGGCTCCCTTTATCGAGCGTTCTTGTTATGTATTCATGGTTGGAGACAAATTCATATTCTCCCGATTTAAAAATCTTTTTAAAATAGGTCAATATTTCGCTGTAAATAACAACTATTTTCTGATAAGAATACGGTGCAAACCCAAGCCCGAGTACCGGGACCGGAAGATTGTGCTTCTTCAAAAGATTGATCAATATATATAATGACGTATATGTAGTCTGCATTGAGGCATATACAATTTTGCCTTTTGCCATATGTTCATTTACAATCAGAATACTTTCTTCATCAAGCTCAATGCGGTTAAAAAAAAGACTGACAAAAAAGCTGAATATTCTATATTTATCTTTTTTAATTATCCCGCTTTCTATATATGGTGAGTATAATTCATTATCAATGTCCATGCAAACCCTGCCATTAGATTTCTTTTTCAGAGGCTATTGTTTCAAACAACTCGCCAATTCCGACCATATCAAACAACTTGATAATTTTTTTACTGTTAACAATAATAATACAGGTAATACCTTTATCAAGAAAGTAATTCCTCAGATTAATAAGCTCGCCAAGACCGAAGCTGTTAAGATAAGAATTCTTCCTTAAATCAAAAACTACTTTGTATACACCTTCAGTCAGGATTTCAAGGACTTCATTACCGAACTCCTTGACATCAGTTCCGAGAAGGCTTCCATCCTCGCGAGTAAAGGATATTACAGGAATATTATTAATATGTTCATATGTGAAATTCACAATTTGTACTTCCTTTAAGCAGAATAAAAAACTGTGCTCAAGGTGCAAGTATTTTTTATTAGTTTCATATCCTGAATTAATTCAGGAATACTATTATAGTATACTTAAATATATCTCAAAATTAACAGTATCAAACAAATTATTACGTTTTAAACAGGATGATTCTGAATTTGCATCATAATTATACATATTTTGCATTTATGATAATAAAATAATTGACTAATCTTCCCCTGAAATTCAATTTACTCTTCGTATAAATATTTAAATCGGGGTGTAGCGCAGCCAGGTAGCGCGCTTCGTTCGGGACGAAGAAGTCGGGAGTTCGAATCTCCCCACCCCGAAGTAAACTTAATAATCTAAAAAGAATAAACTAAAATACCTCTAAAAATAACTATGATATTATATCAGGGAAAATTCCCCACGACAAAAAAACTCAAGACAGGTATTATAACACTTATCAGAGATAAGCTGTCTGAAATTGAGGGGAAAATATGCATTGATCTGCTTGACCTTAACCTCATCCTTGATGAAGCTATAATCAATGCAATGGAACACGGAAACAAGTGGGATCCCTCTAAAAATATTTTAATAAAAATTTCCCTGGCTCAGAAAGGTATACAGATTGAAATAGAAGACGAGGGTCAGGGCTTCGACTATTTCCATAAATTCACTACAGAAAAGATAAAACCGCGGCTTAGAGAGAGAGGAAGAGGGCTTCTTCTTATGCAGCAATTCTGCGATATAGAATGGATAGATTGCGGCAATATAATAAAAATAAATATACCTGTTGAAATTACTGCCTGATTTTACACTGCATTTAAATAACTTCTCCATTTTCTGAATTATCTTATAAGTTAATAAACTCCATTTTTATATTGATTTTTCCGATAATAATAAATGTATAAATCTATCTGAGGTTTTAACTTACATGAAAAATAAAATTATTAAACAATCGGCATTAATAATCATAGCAATATTATCGTCTTTTCAACTCCACGCAGCTTCAATCATAAATGAATCTTTTCTGAAAAACATAAATACAGCGGGGGATGAAACCTCATGCGCAATGACAGAAAACCGGAGATTATTCATATTTGCCAGAAAACTAAAAGAAAAAGACAACAGTGACCTTTATATTGCAGAATTTAGAAATGGTAAATGGACAGAAGCAAAGGCGGTTTCTGATCTTAACAGCGAATCTGATGAACTCTCCCCATATATTTCTTCTGATGGAAAATTTATTTTATTTTCCTCCAACAGACCGGGGAGTCTGAAAAACAGCTCGGCGGATAAACCTTCATATGATATATATTACTCTGAAAAAAAAGATAGCGGATGGGAAAAGCCGGAACTTCTGTTCGGAGCCGTAAACACAACAGATGACGAACTGAATCCCTCCATTACAAAAGAAGGGAACCTGCTTTATTTCACAAGATCACGATTCAATGACAGTTCCAAATCAACAGTAATAAAAGTTTATTATAAAGATGAGTCATGGGATGATGTCAGCACTGCTGAAATTTCAAGAAACAGCAGCTATAATATATATATGTATAAAAAATCTTCATATAAATCAGGGGCATATATCACAGGCTCCCGGAAAGATGGTCCCGCCGGCAGGGACGTTTTTTATTCAGACAACTCAGACAGTAAAATCAGTGAAGAGATCACCGCCCTGGATACTGTTAACACTACAGCTGATGAGATATCAATTTCTGAATTGAGCAAAGATTCAATTATTGTATCATCAGATTCTGCGGGGAGTTATGACTTCTATATAAAGAAAGTCAATACGGCGATAAAAAAACCGGTAACTGCAAAAAAAACATTACCTGAAACCTTATCATTAAAAGTTGTGTCTGAGAATTATACTAATCATGATGCTATTAAAATTCAGATTCTATATTTCTCCTCACTCAAAAAAAATTCCTGGCCGGTGAAAACAGAATATAAAAGTCCCGATTCATCGGGAATGATAAGTATCCCGGTAAGTCCGGAAATCAGAAGAGTTCTCGTTCTTCCGGGAGAATCAGATATGAAATCTTTCTCTGTAGAATTTCTTACTAAAAATAAAAATATACCAACACCTGTAATTAAAATTGAATCAGCAGCAGGAAAAGAATTTGCAGCAAAACCTGTTTATTTCAGCTTTAATTCGAGCGAAATACTTATAACTGAAATACCTTATCTTCACGAACTTATTGAACATTTAAGACAGAATGCAGATCTAAGACTTTCTCTTGAAGGATATTCTGACGGTATCGGATCTTATAAATCGAATCTTGATCTAAGCCTGAGGAGAGCCGAAAAAATAAAAGATTATATAGTTAAAGCAGGAATTAAAAAGAACAGAATACGAACGAAAGGCTTCGGATACATAAATGACAATACGCCTGATACATCACAAAACAGAAGAAGAGTTGATTCTATTATCATAAGTAAATAGTTTTATAAAAAAAATCAGAGGATTTTAATAGATCTTATATTCCTGAAATCCCAGATGACCCGACAATTCAGACTGTCACTACGGGAAAAATAAACATAAAAAAATCCCCCTGCCTGAAGCAGGGGGATTCCATTTTTCTTCTTACTTTATACAAAAAACTGAAAATTATTTACCAAGAAGTTTATTTTTCAAATCAGCCTGTGCAGGTTTTGATGAAAGATAAATTCCGAGAAATGCTTTTTTGAACTGAATCCCTTTAATAGTTCCAAGCAGTTTGCTCTGTCCGCCTTTTGGAGAGTAATATATTGACATCCCTTTACCCGGCTCATAACGGTGAGAATATGTATCGCCTTCAGCGACTACAACATTGTTATATAAATTAATAAAAGTCTGTTTGTCTGATGTCGGATAACCGGCTTTTGCTGATGTGTCTAATCCTTCAGCTATCGCGTTTACAAGTTTATCTTTTGTAATCATACCTGAAGTAATGTATAAATCGAATGCCATAGGCTGATCAGCATCAATTATCTGTGTATCTCCAGCGCCTTTCAGTTCCTGTGGAACATAAAGTGTCGCCCAGTATACTTTCATCATAAATTTGGTTCTTGAGCCTTCTCCATTTTTAACAAGGTCTTTTCCGCCGATCTTGTAGGAAAAACCTGGTGCGCAGATAGCAAGTGCGAGAACTACTGCCAAAGATAGTTTTAAAATCTGTGATTTCTTCATGAAATGTGATCCTCCAATTGTATTTTAATTATATACCGGCAATATATTTAAAAACGCCGGTTGAAGATTAATAACTGCTCCCTGTTCACATGATTAATTACTAAATAATATAGTGTGCACCGGTAAATACCGTTTTCACTATAAAATATTTAATCAATACTCACAAAACAGGAACAATATATAAAATTTTACATAATGCTTTAAAACTGTCAAGCATATATACCGGACGGACGGATTTATTATTTCATTTTAGATTGACTTTTTTACGTAAATATTTGAATATTTATACTAGGGCTTCGGCTACGCTCAGCCAGCATGCCGGCATTACCGGTTTCTATTCCGTTCTAAATCTGTTCAAAAGCGGCTTGTATTGAGCCTGTCGAAGTAAGCCGAATGGTGCTTTTCTAAAAATAAACTGTGGATGGTTAAAAAATGGAGTATAAAACAATTCAGACAGAAATACTGGAAAAAGGGATTATGCAGCTTACATTAAACAGGCCGGATAACTATAATGCAATTACCCATCTGATGATGGAAGAGCTGGAACATTTCTGGAGAGAACGTTTATATGATCTTGAAACAGTAATAGTAATACTGAAAGGTAATGGCGAAAAAGGTTTCTGCGCCGGACTTGACATGAAGGAATCGATGGAAACGGTTCCCAAATGGAGTACCGAGGAATTCTACAGATTTCAGGCGAGACTTGCCCGTATAAATCTGCATATGAGAAGAGCTCCCCAGCCGATTATAGCTGAGGTACACGGCGCTGCTGCCGGACAGGGTTTCAGCTTTGTACTTTCATCTGATATAAGAATTATCAGCCCTGATGCGAAGTTCAGCGCGGCGTATATAAATATAGGTTTAGGCGGAGCTGATATGGCGTGCAGTTATCTGCTTCCGCGTATGATCGGTGCAGGACGCGCTTATGAGTTTATGTACACCGGAAAGTTTATGACATCTGAAGAGGCCTGGAATCTCGGGCTTGTTACACGAGTTGTTGAAAAAAGTAAACTACATGAAACTGCGATGGAATTCGCAAAAATTATGATAACTAAAAACCACATGGGATTACGACTCACTAAAGAAGCAATAAACATGAATCTTGACGCCGGAGGGATGGAACAGGCTATTAACATGGAGGACAGAAATCAGACTCTTCTCGCAATGGGTATTTCACTGAAAATGAATAAAATTAAATAAAAAAAAGGGCTGTCCCTTCGGGACAGCCCTTCTAATAATGATAAATATATTTACTTGAGCATTCCTGCAACTTTAGTACTTGTAGATGAAGCTTCTTTCATAATTCTTTCAATTGTCTCTTTAACTGTCGGCATATCGTGAATCATTCCGCAGCACTGACCGAGAAGCTCAACACCTTTCTTGTCATAATCTCCCTGCTCTGTAGCCGCCTGTATTTTACCGAAAGCAGTGGCCATATGAGCAAGTGTCATCATTTTGTCCGGTTGTGCAAGCATACCGAGCATAACCTTCATTAAAGGAAGATCCATAGATTTAGCAATCGCAGGACCCACAAGCATGGCTTTAAAAAGGTTCATTCCGCCCTTGATAGACTTCTCTGCAGATGGTGATTTAAGAACACGGCACCATAACCCGTCAAATCTGTCTGAATAGAGTGTATCTTCAGAAGTTGCATCCAGGTGAGCCTGTTTTGTCCTTGGATGTACAGGACTTTCTTTTGTAGTGGCAAGTCTTGAACCCATAGCAACCGCATCGGCACCAAGTGCAAGAGCGGCAGCGAGTCCCTGACCTGTTGCAAATCCGCCTGATGCTACGATCGGAAGATCTGTGATTTCTCTTATCGAAGGGATAAGACATAGATTGGCGACCTTTCCGCCGTGAGCTGCAGCTTCGTAACCGGTAACCTGAAGAGCATCAACTCCGCCCTTAATCGCCGCCTTTGCATGTTTTGCACCGATTACAGTCTGAATTACTTTACCTTTGTAGTTGTGAACTCTTTTTACTATATCATCCGGTTTACCGAGTGATACATTTATTACCGGGACCTGCATGTCGATGAGAACTTCAAGATTCTCTTTCGCACCCGGCATGAGCAGTGTTGCGCCTGCGCCGAAAGGTTTTTTTGTAAGCTCTCTTATTCTCTTGATTGAAGCTTCAGTCTGTTTTGTTGAGAGAGGGCCAGTAGCAAGCCATCCGATTCCTCCTGCGTTACATACTGCAGCAACAAGTTCCGGTGTACTGATCCAGCTCATCCCCGGCAGCACTATAGGATACTTGATTCCGAAAAGTTCAGTTATTCTGGTCTTCATTCTTATACTCCTGTTTTTAATTTTTATTCAAATTCATTTTTTAAAAATTCAATCGCTTCTTCACACCATTTAATATGGCCTGTTTCAAAACTTATACCGCTTTTTAAATTCAGATACCGGTATTTACCCTTCTCCGGCAGCGCTTTTATATCAGAAAAGAATTTTGTTTCATATTCTCTAAACAGCCTCAATTTCTCTTCGTGGATAGTTTTCAGCTGCAGAAGCTCTTCTATAAGCATTTCCTTAGGAACTAAAAATCCGACAAACATTTTTACAAGCATATCTTCTTTAATCGGACTCGGTTCAGAAGGCTGAGCAATCCATTTTACAAGATGAGCATGACCTGCGTCAGTGACAGAATAAATTTTTTTATCAGGCCTGTCCTTCTGTTTGATTAACTCTGAAGTCAGCATTTTTTCACTTTCAAGCTTTGCAAGCTCTCTATAAATCTGCTGATGAGTAGTTTTCCAGTAAAAACCGACAGAACTGTTAAACTCCTTCGCAAGATCGTAACCGCTGCATGGTTTCCCTCTTCCTACAAGGGTCGCAAGTATTGAATGTGATAAAGCCATATATTATTTCATTTCAGCACCTGATTATGCAGGACGCTCTCCCGTTACTATTAAAAATAAGTCTAGTATTCAACTAGTTGCATATATAAAATCTATTCTGATAATGTCAAGAAATATTAGATTTTTTTATACGGAGACTAAAGTATCAAAAGCGTACAAAAGCGAAGCCATAACGGAGTGGATACGGAGTGGATACGAACCATTGCCTATAGAATATTGTCATTAAACTGATTCAATATTTGACATATGGGCAATTATATCAGAAATTGTCCGCAAGAGGTTTGATTACATGAACAGATTTACGAAACTGCTGATAATTTTCGTTTTAATAACATTTACCTTCCCCGCATCTCTATTTGCAGTTGAAAAAAATATCTATAATGAACAACGGACTTTTGCGCGGGCCTTTGTCGAGAAAATTGAGCATGTGGAAGAGGATGAAAATAATCCCTATGATGTGATGGTGCGCATACATCTGAAAATACTTGATGGAGTAAAAAAAGGGGAAAAAAATATTGTAGAATTCAAGGGTGACGACAACATGCCGAAAGGGATGTTCTACCAGGAAGGCGACACTGTCTTCGTCGGTATATCTAAATTAGAGAAATCGAAAGAGATAGATTACATTTCAATTTATGATGTTGAGAATACAAAAGGTATAATAATACTCGGAGTACTTCTCCTCATATCAATAATCGCCGTAGGAAGGCTCCGTGGTGTGCTTTCAATGGTCTCTCTGATATCAACTATATTTCTTTTATTCTATCTTCTTGTCCCTCTTACATTAAAAGGCAAATCCCCGATTCCGATGGCGGTATGCATTTCTCTATTCGCAATAGTTGTAACTATACCGATAATACTCGGCTTCCAGAAAAAAACTCTTGCTGCAATCATCGGAGCCGGCAGCGGCGTATTAATCGCCACTATACTCGCTCTTGCATCCGGATGGATATTAAGGCTTACCGGAATTGTGACAAACGAAATGATGACGGTCTTCTATGCATCAAGTATCGATATAGACCTCAAAGGACTGGCGCTTTCAGGAATCATTATATCAGCGCTGGGCGCAATCATGGATGTCTGTATCTCCATAGCGTCTGCGACGGAGGAGATTTTCCGTGTTCATCCTGAAATCAGCTTCAGTGAGGCGTTCAAGTCCGTGGTTACAGTAAGTTCTGATATGCTCGGGGCGACAATGAATACCCTGCTCTTCGCTTACGTCGGTACATCTCTGCCTCTTGTTCTCCTTATTGCCCTTAAACTTGAGCCGGGTATTCCTTTCACCATGGTACTGAATTACAATCCCGTATTGAGTGAACTGGTTCAGTCAGCAATCGGCTGTATTGGAATGTTTCTAAGCATGCCCGCAACTGCTTTGATATGTATTGAACTTCATATGAGATCAAGAAAGCAGAAAATCCGGATTTAAGGCAGCAGAATTTTTTATTGCTGGACTTTTATCTGAAAAAAGATGATATTCTATCTGTCCATTGATGTCTGAGTTACAAAGTATTTTTTATTCCGGAGGAAATTATGTTTTCAGAAATTGCATATACAGTCTTAATACTTGCTTCAGCAATTACGATTATTTACTCAACATATAGATTTAAACTCAATCCGTTTTACATCCTGATTCCCGCTTCTTTTATTTTCGGGATGTTCAGCGGAGTATCTCCGGCAAATACCATAATAGCGGTAAGAAACGGTTTTGGAGCAACAATCGGCTATTACGGGATAATGATCATCGCGGGTGCGGCCATAGCTGTTATAATGGAAAAAACAGGAGCAATAATAACCATAACCAATGCAATGATGAAAATTGCAGGGAAGAAAGAAACTCCTGCAGTTCTCACAATTACAGGGAGCGCCCTGTCTGTATCATGCCCGTCAGAATCCGGATTTATTCTTTTCGCACCGGCAGGCAAGTATCTGGAAAGGGAGAACGGGAAACAGGCCGGAACTTTTACCATAGCGCTTGCAGCGGGAATCTATACTGTCCACTCCCTGGTCCCGCCATCAGCAGGGCCTCTTGCAGCAGCCGGCATACTGAACGCAGGCATCTTTAAAATTCTGCTTATTGGAATTGTTTCATCAGCAGCCGGAATTGCGGCATCATACTTCTGGTGCGGGAAATTTATTTCTGCAGATAGCGACATTATAAGTCAGTTACCTGATAAAAAACATATAATGGACAAAGATCTGCCGTCACTCTCTATATCAATACTCCCCCTTGCGGCACCGGTATTATTCATTACTTTAAAATCTTTTTCCACATTAGGTTCACGGCCGTTCGGAAGCGGAAGATTCGCAGCATTTTTTGAATTTTCCGGAGATCCCTCTGTTGCAATGCTTATAGGGTTATTCCTCTCGCTTCTTCTTCTTAAAAGAAAAGATTTTGGAAAAACATTCAGCGGCTGGGCTGCTGAGAGTATTGACCGGTCTGCGAGATTACTGATAATTGCCGGAGCAGGGGGTGCATTCGGTGCTGTTCTTAAATCGACGTCCCTGACAAAAATGATATCTGATAATTTTGTTTTTGCCGGAGTCGGGCTGCTTCTGCCGTTTCTTATTTCTGCAGCAATAAAAACCATTAATGGATCTTCTACAATAGCAATAATTACAGCAGCATCCATATCAGCAACTTTCATCCAGGGGGCAGGGCTCGACCCGGCATTTACAGCTGCGGCAGTGACGGCAGGTTCCATGGTAGTATCACACGCCAATGATCCGTATTTCTGGATTGTATCACAGTACAGCGGCGTCAGTACGAAGGATTCGTATAAGTTTTTTACGACGGCAACTCTGGTTTCAGGCACAGCGTCTTTTGCTTTGATATGGATTTTATCACTGATATTCTGATCTGTTCTATTTCATTCAGTAATTCACAATACTTTGGCTCTCATTTATTCCCCTCCCTTGACGGGAGAGATTATGGGAGGGTGAATAAGTTAATTTTGAAAATTTAATTTTCTCTATAGAGCTTATTATTTTATTTCTCTGTAATCTCTTTGTAAACGGCTTCTTTATACGGCGACTGCTGCACCATCCTCTGCATGTTGTATAGAGTGTTGTAGGGAATATCAACAAGCGAACTGTTCACCAGGCTGTCCGGGACAGTTCCTCCCGGTTCAGAGTGAAGTCTGTATGTCACCCTTACCCGGCCGTTACCGAGAGGTTCAAACATCCAGTAACCATTGAGTTTTACCATTCTTACTTTCCCCGGCTTCACCGGAATATAACCGGGAAGCCCCGTGAGCGAGACAGTGACAACCAGTGTTTTTTTATTCTGCGAAATAACTGATTTTACCGTGATATCCCTGTCAGCAACAGGCCATGGAGAGGATGTGACATTATATGTAATCCGTTCATAAACATCCTTTTTTGACAGAAGAGAAGCCTCAGTACACCGGTACATCCAGCGGGGATAAGAACCTGTGTCATCAAGCATTGCAAGAACAGCGGACAAACTCCCCTGCACTACGGTTACGGCACGGAACTCTTTTATCGCAGAACCCGGAACACTGCGTGTATATATTTCAATGCCGCTTCCATTTTTTACTCTCTCCCAGCTGTTTTCCTGACTATATGCCGGAGTAATTACTAACAGCATTAAAATTATTTCTGCTGCTATTTTTATAATTTCTTTTTTCAACTCTTACACCTGTTTATAATCTGATTTATTCGGTAAAGCTAAATGATTCCCGGCTTAGTTACTCATGTACTCTCTGCCATTTCCGTAAATACTTTTAAACGCTTAATACAGGCACTGGAATCAATGTTAATAAACACTTAAAGACACCGGTTTTCAACAATTTTTTTCTGACATCCAATCACAAATCCTGAATTCAGATTTACAATTCAACCTGATTTTTTTATTGCAACAATTACAGGTAAAACATCTCATGATTTAACATTAAAACATTTAGAGGAACACTTATGAATAAAAATGACATGACTTCATTATATAAAACAGCTTTCATATTAAGCGTAATTACTATCCTTTACAATATCGTTGAAGGAGTTGTATCTGCATATTTCGGATACACAGATGAAACACTGGCCCTTTTCGGTTTTGGAATCGACAGTTTCATTGAGGTGATCTCCGGAGTCGGGATTGCACATATGATTATCAGGTTCCGAAGAAACGACTTTAACAAAGAGAACAACTTCGAGAAAACCGCACTTAAAATTACAGGAACATCTTTTTATCTCCTCACTGCGGGACTTACCCTGACTGTAATTTATAATATCTTTACGCGGCATGAGCCGGAGACCACTTTTTGGGGTATAGTAATCTCGTTG